>JACCEC012538939.1_pt1 | contig 14964 bp, 12 predicted proteins | sample 7450121 | NCBI WGS metagenome assembly JACCEC01 (sample SAMN15323455, study PRJNA562643) | freshwater metagenome | isolation source: river surface water | place: USA:Blue River Watershed | collected 2017-08-18 | reverse complement strand
GAAACACGCGGCAAACAAGAGGTAAATGAAGGGCAATATCGTTTTGCAGAGCCAACAGGCTACGCACATGGCGCAGCAATGATGATTCGGCGCGAAGTACTTGATAATGTAGGAGCTATGTGGGAAGATTATTTTTTATATTATGAAGAATTGGATTGGGGAGAGCGTATTAGAAAGGCAGGTTATGAAATTTGGGTGCAGCCTTCGGCAAAAGTCTATCACAAAGAATCGATGAGCGTGGGGGCATTAAGTCCATTCAAAACTTTTTATATCAATCGCAACCGCATTTTATTTATGCGTAGAAATGTGGGGGGTATCAAGTTTTTGTTATTTTTCTTGTTTTTATGGTTGGTTACTATTCCTATCAATAGTTTTCGTTATCTGAAAGCAGGGCAATTAGGGCATTTAAGTGCGTTTTGGAAAGCTATTATATGGAATATCTATGGAATGTTAGGAATTAAAAATCAACATATTACCGTTCTTTTAGCCAAAAAATAGATTATATAAAAATATATGTTTTATACATAAAAAATGAACCTCGTTGAAGCCATAAGCCTTGACGAGGTTCGTTTTTTTTAGTGTAAAAGTGAATATACTGAGGGGGTAGAAAGGGAGGTTTATCGCTGGCTTTGTTGCTCAAAATGTGGGCAATTACATTTTTTACTTGCCCCACAAGCCGATAAACTGTATAAAGTCATGCTTACCAATAGCATTAAAATTATTTTTTTCATATATTATTTTTTCATTTAAGAAACAAAAAATCATCTTCATTGTGTCATTAAACGAAAAAAGTAAAGAATATTGTTTATTTTTTTTCTAACTTTTTTGCTACGGTCAAATCTGAAATATTTACGCCTACACTACGCTCGTCTTTTTTGCGAATAACAATACGGCGATTGCCTTCTACCTTTGCCCACAAATCGCCTTTTTCGGGGTGTTGTATTTTGATAAATCCTTTTCCATACCAACGTTCCATAATGTTTAGCACGTCCACTAAGACAGTATCGGCGTGGGTAGAAGGATTCCAAATTGCCCAATTCGTATATTGAAAGTTAATAGGCATTTGATAAATTTTCGTTTCGTGGAAATCGGGATAAAATTCCATATCTAAGGGGTTGTGTGTCAAGGTAGTATCTATTAAAACATGTACTTTTGTATCACCTCTTAAAATGCCTTTTTGGTTTAAATCCCAACAATGGGCAAAAAATTTTTCGCGGGGCATACCAAAGTAAAGACCATAAAAAATGGAGTCGTTGCGTATGCCTTTGGCGAGTTCGCGGCTTTCCATTTTTTCATAATCGGTTTGACAATTTGAGAGCAATAATATAACAAAAATAGTGATGAAAGATTTTAGTACTATATTCATTTTTGGTTGATGTTTTTAAAAACAAATTGAATGATAATAAAAAGTAGGCTGCCCAAAAATGATTTTGAACAGCCTACTTTTATAGGCTTATAAAAGCTATGGATAGCTTACTATAAATTAGTACCCTGTATTTTGGCGCAAGTTGCTATTTGCGTTCAACTGTGGTGTTGGAATCGGGAAGATAGCGCGGTGCGCACCTGAAGCCGCAGGTTTGAATGTGCGCGTATTCAAGAATGTTCCGAAACGGATCATATCTTGGCGGCGATAAGCCTCTGCGAACATCTCACGACCACGCTCTGCCAAAAGGTTAGCAGCAGTAAGTGGCGCAGCAATGTTGCTAACACCTGCACGAGTGCGGATTTGATTAACGATAGTGACAGCTTCTGCTGAGTTGTTATCTGCTCTCCACAAACATTCTGCTTTCATCAATAAGATGTCTGCATAACGCAAGAGTGGGAAGTCATTTGATAAGTTTTCAGTAGCACCTGCTGCGAACTCATATTTACCTACGCGCGCACCTGCTTGACGCAAACAGCCTGGGAAGTGTTCGTTCAATTCAGGCGTAAACGTAAGTGGGCGACCATCGGGGTCATTTGCCTCTGCTTGGTCATCAGTCAAACGGCTTCCGTCAGAAGCAAATTGAGGACCTGCAATAAAGTTATTGCGTTTGCGAAGGTCTGCATTATCATAAGAGTTGTAGAAATCTGCTACCGTACAGTAACCGTTCCAAGGTTGGAAAGCTAAGTTGTAGGTTTTTTGGCTTTGATAGTGCAAAGTCATTGCAGGAAGGTTGAAACCTTTTGCGTTAACTTGGTCGTAAGGGATAGCCAAAATCAACTCTTTAGAGCCTTGATTAACGGTTTTGAAGTTATCTGCGTAGCTACTTGACAATTGATATTTGCCATCATTGATAATAGCATTACAAGCAGCCAAAGCCTCAGTCCAACGAGCTGTACCTGTGTAAACTTGTGCATTGAGGTACAATTTTGCTTGGAGTGCTTTACCTACGTAGTAGTTCATACGAGCGTAAGTAGTAGCATCTACCGCTTTGCTCAATAAATCCACGTTTTCGCGCAATTCTTTTTCTACGAAAGCGTAAACCTCTGCACGCGTATTGTTAGCAGGTGCTTTTGGTGCGTCTTTGAAAGAAGTTACGATTGGAACGTTACCGTACAAATCAAGTAACCAATAGTAGAACATGGCACGCAACACTTTCAACTCAGAGATGAAAGGCTTAGTACTTTCAGAACTTTTCAACTCAAACTGATAAATCAAACGATTACAGTCGCTGATACCACCGAAACAGAAGTTCCAAGTGTTGTTGAAAGATTCTTCAGTTGGGAGGAACTCGTGGCGATACATACGAGTCCATTGTCCACCGTCACCCCAGTCTGCACCGCGAGTAGGGATAATCATTTCATCAGAAGAAACTTCTTGGATAGAGAAGATACCATTGTGACCTGCAAAACCATACAATTTAGTGTAAGCCGCTCCCAAAGCTGCGATATTTTCATCGCTTGTTTTGTAGAATTGCTCTGCTGGAATGGTATCATAAATAGTCTCATCAAGATTGGAGCAAGAATTGGTCAAGCCAACTACCATAGCTCCTACAAGAAACAATTTACTTGCTTTCTTAAAGTTATTCATGTTATTTTTTTTATTTTGTTGAATTTTACCATAGTACTGAGGGGTAATTTTTATGATTATTTCCCCCTCAGTAGTTGTTATTTTATGATAAACAAAATTTTAGAAACCAAGGTTCACACCGAAAACGAATGAACGAGTAATGAAATAGGTGCTACGGCGGTCAATACCCGGAAGCAATGGATTAGAAGTAAGTGAAGGACGACCACCACTATCAGAAGTACCAACGTCACCATAACGAACTTCAGGGTCAACGCCTGTGTAGTTTGTGAATGTAGCCAAGTTATTAGCAGTCAAAGACAAACGGCAACGATTGAACCAGCTATTTTTAGGCATTGTTACGTTATAACCCAAAGAAGCATTTTCAATACGCCAGAAGTCTGCTTTTTCTACGTGGTAGCTATTCATTGCAGGGTTTTGTTTCACGCGCTCGTCATAAAGGCTTGTTTTTACGCGGTTACGTGCTGATGCTTCACCCGGAGTAGCAGTTTCGTAAAATGCGCGATATTCATTCACCAATGAGTGACCGAAAGCACCACGCATGAAGATATTGAAATCGAATTTACCAAATGTAAATGAGTTGTTCCAACCCATAGTAAACGTAGGCAAACCGTTACCAACTACTGCTGCATCTTTTGGATTGTAGAGCAATTGGTCGCCACGTCTTTGATTACCAGCAGAGTCTAATACAATGTAACGTCCTTGGTCGTCAACACCTGCATAGCGAAGTGCCACGATTTGACCAATTGGCGCATTTTCTTGTACGCGAATTAAGTTTACACCATTTTGACCTGGCGCACCTAAGTTTGCCATATCAACGAAACCTGTTGGAGAGAATTTGAAACCTAAAGCATCGTTAGAAAGTGTAACTAATTTGTTAGAAACCGTTGAGAAGTTAGCAGATGTAGTCCATTTGAAATCTTTTTTGTCAATCGCTTTGTAGTTAACTACTACTTCCACACCTCTGTTAGACATTTCACCTACGTTAGCCCAAGTATTAGGTGCGAGGTTTGGTGGAACAGGTACACTAATGTTATAAATCAAGTCTTTTGTATTACGGCTAAAGAGGTCAATGCTACCGCTCAATTTGCTATTCAACATAGCGAAGTCAATACCGAAGTTAGCTTCCCCTTTAGTTTCCCATTTCAAATCTGGGTTAGCGTTCAACCAAGGACCAACACTTGGAACAAATGCACCATTGTAGAAGAAGTTAGAGCCGAAACGGTAACGTTCTTGCGAAAGATAACTTTCACCCGGACGGTTGCCGGTGATACCGTAAGAAGCACGAACTTTTAAGTTATCAATACCTTTGATAGTCGTAAATTTCGTGATGTCAACACCCGCACTAACCGCAGGGAACCAACCCCAACGATTGTTAATACCAAAACGAGATGAACCTTCGCGGCGAACTGTTGCAGTAGCAAAGAATTTGTCATTAAAGTTGAACGTTGCACGAGCAAAACCAGCAATGAGTGTTTCGTCATTTTTGTAGCTGTACATTGTGCCTAAACCTTTGCTCAATGCTAAACCCGAACCAATATTATTGTAACCGAAAATGTCTGTCAAAAACTGACCATTTTCCATTCCTGAGCCACTATATTGGAAGTATTGATAGTCATAACCTGCCAAAGCGTTCATCGTGAAAGAACCAAAATCTTTGATATAATTCAACGTAGAACTTACATAGCGGTTAAGTGAAGCATTGTGGTTAACACGTGCTAAACCACCACCACCAACAGGATTGCCGATGACACCACGGAAACGCATTTCACGACCATAATATTCGCCGTAATCACCCGTTTTGCGGTTTTCAGAATACATTAAAGCTGCTTTCAAGCCCGTAGCCAATTCATATTCGCCACGAATACTTGCCAAAATAGTATTTTCTTTGCCTTCGTTTACACCTTGTTTTGCGATTGCAACAGGGTTGAAATAGTCAAAGAGGTCAAACTCTGTGTACTTACCTTGTGCATCGTTGATAGGTGCAGTCGGGTTGAATTGCAACGCATAACGGAACGCTTCCGAAAAACCGTAACGAGCTGTTTTTGTAGTAGCAGAGATGTCTGTGTTAACAGTCAATTTATCGTTTAATGCTTTTTGGTTCAAAGTCAAACGACCGTTGATTTGTTTGAAACCGTCATTTAAAGCGATACCCTCTACACCACGATAGTTGATAACTGCACGATAAGTAGTGTTGTTTACACCACCTGACATTGCCAAGTTATGAACATTCGTAATGCCTGTACGAGTGACTTGGTCTAACCAATTTGTAGAAGAACCCTTGTCATAGTTAGAGTTACCTAATTTTTGATTTAAGGCTTTGAACTCGTCAGCCGTCATAACAGATACTGAACGTGCGATAGACTCCGCCGTTAACATACCGTTGTACTCAACCGATGTTTTACCTGTTTTACCTTTTTTAGTCGTAATTAAGATAACGCCCGAAGTACCACGAGTACCGTAGATAGCAGCAGCAGCACCATCTTTCAATACGTCAATAGTCTCAATGTCGTTAGGGTCAACGCTGCTTAAAGTAGCACCGGGAACACCGTCAATAATTACTAATGGCTCTGCACTTGCACCAATCGTAGAAAGACCACGCAAGCGGATAGAGAAACCTGAGTTAGGGTCACTACCTGCACGACCAATGCTCAAACCTGCTACTTTACCTTGCAATAATTGAGCAGGGTCATTCACGTTGCCTCGGTTGAAGTCTTCCGATTTGAGCGAAGTTACAGACGAAGTTACTTCTTTTTTCTGCAACGAACCATAGCCCACTACTACCACTTGGTCGAGAACGGTACCACCCTTCAACGCCGCATCAATCACGTTAGACGCACCAAGCGAAACCGTCAAATTTGAATAGCCCGTAAAAGAAAAAGTCAAAGTTTTTGCATCATTCGGAACATCTAACGTATAGTTACCATCTACGTCCGTCAGCGTTCCTTTTGTTGTGCCAGTCACCACTACTGACGCGCCTACAAGAGGCTCGCCACTATCCGCGTCCTTCACAGCACCACTAATTGTGCGCTGTGCCAACGCAAAACTGCTCATCGCTACCATGAAAAGCAGCAAGAACGCACTCTTGATGTTGACTTTAATTTTCATACATTCTTGTTGTTTAGTTAAAAAAAAATAATTGTTATTATTACAGATATTTACACACAAAATTATTAGAAAATATTTTCTTCTTATATGACCGTTTTAGCTATGAATAGCCGACACTCCCTACAATAATGATGTATCATTGAAACGGAAACTTAAAATTAATGGAAACTATTGAAAGAAAAAATAATTTGATGAAACGATTAAACAAGCAATACACCCTATTTGCTTATAGTTCGATATTTCTATAATGGTTGTTCTTAACAAAATTTGATAGTTTAAAAAAGTTGTTTAGTTTTTGATTCGATTGTTTTTATTTTTTCAATGCCTTATTATTTTGAGTATTCATCGCGTTTTGTAAATATTATAACCTATTTCGGATAAATAGTTGCGCTGATGCAAAAATATAGGAACTTGATACAACTATGTGTCATCATTACACTAACTTTCAATTACGGCGTAAAGTTGAGAAATAAATTTTGAAACACCAAGAAAAAGTAGAAAAATTTTTTTCAAAATAAGGCAAACAAAATTTTATTTGGTTCTTATTTTTTAATAAAGGTTACGTGCAACCTTTTCATTTTCGATACAAAGGTAATTTTTTTGATAGTATCTTGTATCTAAAATTATTTTTTTCTTATTTTTTTTACAATTTATCGCTCATTTATCTTATCCTTTTAGCCCCTCAATGCCGCTATCACCTTGCTAAAAAGCGTAATTTTTGCGTCAATTCGTCCACTAACCCAACCGCTATCACCCCAATAGCCCTTAATTTTGCTCGCTCAATCAATTTTAAATTTAAAATAAATTCTATTTATAAAATTTCAAAAATGCACAAAATGAATATAAGCAAAATGATACCCCTCAGTATCGCTCTCCTAACCGCCCTTTACGCACCCGCACAAGAAGCAGCCCCGAAACCAAAGGCAGAAAAACATATAAAAAATATTCGTCAATTAACGTTTGGCGGCAACAATGCAGAAGCCTATTTCAGTCCGAACGGCAAATATTTGACTTTTCAATCCGACTATATGCGCTGGGGTCTCAAATGCGACCAAATTTTTAGATTAGATATTTCAAAAGCGACCAAAGACACCGCCTACCGCCCACAACTTATTTCTACGAGCTACGGACGCACGACCTGCTCTTATTTTATGCCCGATGGCAAACATATTTTATATGCCTCTACCCACATCGGTAATCATGCCTGCCCCGCGCCCCCACCTACGGATATCAAAAAATATGTTTGGCCCATCTACCACGATTTTGATATTTTTGTTGCCAATAAAAAAGGAAAAATTGTCAAACAACTCACCAAAGAAAACGGCTACGATGCCGAAGCAACCGTCTCTCCCGATGGCAAAAGCATTGTTTTTACCTCGACACGTTCAGGCGACTTAGAACTCTGGACCATGAACACAGACGGCACAAACCTCAAACAAATCACGAATGGGTTGGGCTATGACGGAGGCGCATTTTTTTCGCCCGACTCCAAAATGTTGGTATTTCGCGCCAGCCGCCCAAAAACACCCGAAGACATTAAAGAATATAAAGACCTCATGGCACAAGGTTTGGTCGCCCCTACTAATATGGAAATTTATGTATGTAATGCCGATGGCTCTAATCTCCGACAAGTCACGAACTTAGGCAAAGCCAATTGGGCTCCATTCTTTCACCCTTCGGGAAAGAAAATTATCTTTTCGAGTAATCACCACTCAAAAAGAGGATATGACTTTCAATTATATATGATAAATTTAGATGGAACAGGATTAGAACAAATCACGACTGAAAGTATTTTCAATGCTTTTCCGATGTTTTCTCCTGATGGAAAAAAATTAGTCTTTTCGAGCAATCGCAATAATGGTAATACTCGTGATACCAATTTATTTATTGCCGATTGGGAAGATTAAAAAATATATTAAATTTTTGGTACTGTGTCAAAATAGTTGATTACTTTTTTGGCATCATCATAACTCATTGAAAACCAACGTTTAGGAAACTTTTAAAAGTTTCCTAAACGTTGGTTTTCAACCAATTTGATATAACGTTAGCAACAGCCTATAATGGTTGTTTTGCCTACAAGATAGGGAAAAAAGCATCTTCAATGTGTTGAATAAAAAATTGTTCATTTTTATATAAAATAGAAATAATATCAAAACGAAAACCCCAAGTATGTCCGATTTTAGCAAGAAAAGCAGTGGCAGCCTCGTAGATTAGGCGTTGTTTGCGCAACGACACTGCTGCTTCGGGTTGCGTAAAAGTATTGTCAGAGCGCGTTTTCACCTCAATAAAGATAATCATTTCATCAGTTTGAGCCGCAATAATATCAATTTCAGCCCGCCCAAATCGCCAATTTCGCGCCAAAATTCGGAAACCTTGCTTGATAAGCCAATCAGTCGCAGCATCTTCGCCCTGCCTGCCAAGTATAATATGGTGTTTTTCATTCATAGCATTTATGTCTTTAAAATTTGGGGTGATGCGATACAAACCCATTTAATAAAATGAAGGGTATTACTTTTTTACAAAGTTTTAGTTATATGAAAATAGGTTCAACTAATTGAAAATCAATTAGTTGAACCTATTTTTTGGTTTTTGTAGCGTGGGGGAGGCTCGAACTCCCGACCTCAGGATTATGAATCCTGCGCTCTAACCGGCTGAGCTACCGCGCCTTAATTTTGTGGCGTTTTATTTTCGCGGTGCAAAATTACGATGCTTTTTTGGAAAAATCAAATCTTTATACGTTTTTTTTGAAAAAATATCACATACTAAATATTTCAATGCAATATTATTTGGTATGTGATATTTTTTTTTAATTAGCCCCAACTACACCATTTCTAAATGAACAGACTTGTAAGAGGTTGACAATCAATTTATTAGCTAATCCTAAATGAGCATTTATTTTCTAACAAATACTTACACTAAATTGGCGACTAATTCCTTGATTTTTTCCAACTCATCTTTCATACGCACCACCAAATGTTGAATATCGTGGGAATAGGCTTTTGACCCCATGGTATTGATTTCGCGCCCAATTTCTTGCGCAATGAAATTGAGGGTACGCCCTTTCGACATATTTCGCGTGTCGGCGAGTTGGTCAGTAAAATATTTGCAGTGTTGCAATAGGCGCACTTTCTCCTCTGTAATGTCCATTTTTTCGAGGTAAAACAAGACTTCTTGCTCAAAACGATGTTCGTCCACATTATCGCGGCTCATAAAATCTTCCAAATTTTGGCGCAATTTAGCCCGTACTTTTGTTTTTCGCGCTTCCTCAAAAGGGGCTACTTGCACCAACAAATCTTGAATGACCGCCAAGCGTTCTACCAAATCGCGCTCCATCGCCCCCCCCTCAGTAAGTCGAAATTGCTTGAAATCTTGAATAGCCTCTGCCAAAACGGTACTCACCATTTGCCATTCTTCTTCGTCAACGGTGTTTTCATCTGTGCCTACCACGCTCGGCAAACGCACAATCGCCGATAAAACATCGCTCATCGGAAAACCTAACTCCACAGATAAGGCGGTTAATTCACGATAATAACGGCGGAATAAATCGTGATTGAGGGCGTGACCGACCTCCTCGCCCATGATAGAGCGAATCGAAATGCCCACGTCAATCTTGCCACGCTCGGCGGCATCTGTAATGATTTTTCTTAATTCGAGTTCCTTCTCCTTGTAGTTGAGAGGCATTTTAAAACGAATATCAGTCATTTTGCTATTCAACGCACGTACCTCAACAATTACTACTTTGTCTCCGAAGGTGCGAGTAGCACGACCGTATCCTGTCATGGATAGCAGCATATTATTATTTTTTATTTTTTGTTGACTAATCCCTCAATTTTCATCATGCTATTACGTTTTTTGCCTATACCTTTATTTTTATACAATTTGTGTTTTTGATATTGAATTATAGTATCAAAAAAAAAAATATAATAAAATGAAGTATTGATATACAATAAATTTTAGCCTTGTCAATCAAGTCAATGAGTTTGCAACGCCAAAATTTATCCTATAATAATGCGATTAGGTGGATAGCATGAACGATTGACGAATAGTTTAATTTTTTTATTAAATTTTTTTTAAAAAAAGTTCAGTTACTGAGGGGGGGGGAGTATCGTAGTTGCAACTTTTATTTAATGCGATTAAAAAGGTGAGGAGTTTGCTTCTTACATTTGAATAATTAAAATCAATAAATATTTAAAAAAATGATTTCTAAATAATTGTGAAAAAATGAAACATTATTTTCCCTTTTTCAGTTATAGAAAACAATAAACTTGAATAGATTTATCAAATCATTGTGCATATCAAAAAAGAACCATGTTTTCAAAAATAGGCTTTCATTTTTGATAAAAACTTTGATAAATAATCATTTATACATCAATTTATTTATTTTTTTATAAAAAATTGATTATAAACACTTTATTGTTTTTGGGGCATGGGCAAATATTTAAAAATCCATGTTTGATAAAAAAACAAATAAGTTTAATAACCATTAAAAAAATTTGGAGATAACGCGACACGATAATTTTTGGAGTGTCAGGCGTAGGCAAGCAAAATCTTGATTGTGGCGAAACGCTTTTGCAAAGGTACAAGAAAAAGTGCAAAGTAAAATAAGATTGATGTATTTTGTTTTTCTTTTTTGTTCGTACAAAAAAAAGTCTATTACGTATATTGAAAAAAAGTAGTTTGTTAAGGCTGTTTCGCGTCCTGATTTTTAATTGCTCAAAAAAATATTTTTTTATCGGTTTATCTTTTTGGCTTATTTTTTGGAAACGTTTGAGCAATACTTTTTAGATATGTAAAGAATTGATAATTAAAATATTTTTCAAAAAAAAGGTCAAAAAAGCGTGTTTTTTTAGGGCAAAAATTTTAGTTTTTCGACAAAAGAACGATATTTGCGTCCTATTTCGCCGAAATGATTAAAAAATCAACATAAAAGTTTAAAAATCAATCAAATAACAATGAGAAAAGCAGATTTAGTTGCTCAAATCGCCGAAAAATCAGGCGTAGCAAAAGTAGATGTGTTAGTAGTGTTAGAAACGTTTTTTAACGAGGTAAAAGACACTATGTCGGCAGGAGAAAATGTATATGTTCGTGGTTTCGGTTCATTCATTATCAAACGCCGCGCTGCCAAAATTGGTCGCAATATCAAACGTGGTAAAACTGTTCAGATTCCCGAACACTTTATTCCATCTTTCAAACCTGCTAAAATCTTTGGAGAAACGGTAAAAGCCAATGTCCACGCCTTGCCAAAAGACGGCGGTAGTGATGAAGACGATGAGTAATATTTTCGCACGAAAGAGGCGATGAATGACGATTTGTGTTGATTTTTTGGTATCTGCTTTTATTGCATACAACTTACTAAAAACACTAAAAACAACATCAGAAAACACAACAAAACACGACTATTAAAAAAAATCTTCGTTCATCGCTTCCATCAATCAATGAAAAATGGGTAAATCTCAACTAATAGCCATTGCGTCTGCGGTGGCTTTATTTTTAGCCTTATATGTGGGCTGCGAGGTCAAATCGCACGAACAAAAATCGGCTGAACATTCGCGCAACCTCACGGGCGCAAGTGTCAGCATGGAAAGTGTGATGCAAAATGCCCTCACCAATCTCTCCGCCACACAACGCAGCACCCTCGCAACGCTCGAAGCCGCAACGGACAAAGCCGCAACTACCGCCAAGCCCGAAACTCTCAAACAACTTTCGCGCTTCTGGCACGATGCGGGCAACGATGCTATCGCTGCTGATTATGCGCGAAAAGTCGCTGAAATAGAAAAAACAGATAATGCGTGGGAAATCGCAGGAGCTAATTTTTTTCTTGCCTTGCAACAAAGCCAAGACAAAGATTTGAGGGATTTTTGTTTTAAAGGTGCGGTGGAGGCTTTTCAGAATGCTATCTCAATCAATCCACAACGCATAGAACATAAAGTCAATTTGGCGTTGTGCTATGCCGAAAATCCGCCACCCGACAACCCGATGAAGTCGGCGTTGATGCTTTTAGAGTTGGATAAAAACCATCCGCAAAATTCGGTGGTCAATTTTCAATTGGCGCGTTTGGCTGTCAAAACCGGGCAATTTGAAAAAGCGGTCAAGCGTTTGGAAGAAGTGGTGTTAAAAAATGACCCTAACAACCGCCGCGCGCAGTGCCTCGCTGCCGAAGCCTATGCAGGGGTAGGCAATGCGCAAAAAGCACAGGAGTTTAGTAAAAAATGCCAACAGTAGCCATTAAACCAAGTGGTTAATTAAACCCTCATTTGAAATTTAAAGTCCTCTCCTTTGGGGAGGATTTAGGTGGGGCTACTTACTAACGTGTCGGATACTTTGAAGGTCTTAAAGGTATCCGACATTTTGATAAAAAAATAAATGTATATATGATTGAAAAACAGGCAAAATACAGAATCTTAGGCGTTGACCCTGGCACTAATGCCATGGGTTATGCGATTTTGGAGATAGAGGGTAAGCAGTTGAAATTATTGAAAATGAGCGTCATTACGCTTTCGCATTTAGACGAACAGCAACTTAAATTGAAACGAATTTTTGAGCGAGTAAGCGAAGTGATTACCCAATTTGAACCCAATCAAATGGCAATTGAAGCCCCTTTTTACAGCAAAAACGTACAAGCTATGCTCAAATTAGGGCGTGCGCAGGGGGTAGCGATTGCGGCGGCTATTACAAAAGGCGTTGAAATGACCGAATACTTGCCCAAAAAAGTCAAACAATCTGTCACAGGCAACGGCAACGCGAGCAAAGAACAAGTGGCAGCCATGCTCGCACAAATCTTAAAACAAGATATTAACACCGATTTTTTAGATGCTACGGACGCGCTTGCAGTCGCAGTCTGCCACTATTATCAATCAAGTAGCATCTTCGGGGGCAAAAAAACGCATGACAGTTGGTCTGGTTTTTTGAAAGAAAATAGCAATAGAATTATCAAATAAACGCTCGTTAGAGATATACAATTATACGCATCGGATACCTTTAAGATATCCGATGCGTATATAAAGTATAGTATAAAAAAATGATTTTCAAGTGTTTAAAGTCCTCTCCTTTGGAGAAGGGGTGGGGCAACTTACTATCTATCTGACTTCTTCCACTTGATAGACAAAATATTTGGTTTCGCCACGCCAACTAAACTTATACCATTTTTCTTTATAGCGAAGCGAAACGCGATTGCCTGTTGCGGCAGCTCTTTCGAGGTCTTTAATGACTTTTTCTTCGCTATCCTGTACAGAAAAATACCATACGTTACCGCCTTGCGCCATCTGATTCGGGTCGCTCACCGTTACTAAGCCACCAAGTTGCAACTCGCCTTCCCACGTTTTGAACATCAACCCTTTGTGGCTAATTTTGCGCACAACGCCTGCCCTCACGCCATCACTGTAATTGCAGGACACCGCAGCCCAGCCAAACAGTAGCCCTGCCACCAATAAAATGCCCAACAAATACAACAGTTTGCGCCCCAAATGCCAAGACGCTACTTTATTGCGCTGATTTTCGCGCCACGATGAAAAATTATCTAAAATTGCCATTAGTTAAATAATTTAGAAATTATTAAATATATTTTTATTTTTAAAACACTAACTTATAGATAAAACTTTTCCATCTTGCATTTCGAGGGTTCTATCGCTCAGGTTTGCTAACTCAGGGTTGTGGGTGACAATGACAAAAGTTTGTTGAAAATCTTTACGCAGTTGGAAAATCAAATTGTGTAAATCTTTGGAAGCAGCCGAGTCCAAATTGCCTGTGGGTTCGTCTGCAAACACCACTGCGGGCTGATTCATCAAAGCCCTTGCTACGGCTACCCGTTGCTGCTCGCCGCCCGAAAGTTCGGTAGGTTTGTGCGTAAGGCGATGCCCTAAGCTAAGATATTCTAAAAGTTCGGTAGCACGTTGTTGTAGGGCTTTGCGCCCCTGCTTCGCCCCTGCAATGAAAGCGGGCATCATCACGTTTTCGAGTGCCGAAAATTCGGGTAAAAGATGATGAAATTGAAAAACAAACCCCAAATGTTGATTGCGAAAAGTGGCTAATGCCGAGCGAGAAAGAGCCGATATATTGGTGTTATTGATATATAAGCTGCCTGTGTCGGCAAGGTCGAGCGTGCCGAGAATGTGCAAAAGGGTGGATTTTCCCGCACCTGATTTGCCCACGATTGTCACTACTTCGCCTTTTTCGATGTTCAAATCTACCCCCCTCAGTACCGATACTTTTCCGTAAGATTTTTCAATATTGTTTGCTTTTATCATACTTTTTAGTTTGCAATTAAAGGCAACATGAAAACAAAGTTATAAAATATAATTTATATGTGAAATGTTTTTTTATGTATTTTTATTAACAAATATTACACAAATATACAAAGTTTTATGCTTTTTGATTTTACTTTACCTCAATTTTTTTTCTGAATAGTTAGGAAATCTTTACACATTATTTTTTTTATTATTTATTTTTAAGTAAATATTCATTTCAAACTATATAAAAAAATGATTTTCAATATTTTAAAATTTTATTTTTTATAAAAAATATAGACCAACTGAATTGCATTTTATTGCAACTGCTTCGCCGAAACCTCTGTTTTGGCTTTTTTTTATGGGTAAAAACTACTAACAAATTGTTAACAAGCTGTTATTTTTGCGTTCTCATTTGTTTTTCCTCGTTTTTTTTATGCGTTTAGCAAAGATTATTTTAAATTTGCTACCAAAATTTTTTGAGCTATCCAAAAAGTAAGTTAAAGTATTTACACATTAAAATATTTTATTTAGTAACAATGAAAAGACAATTACTAACTTTGGTGCTTGCCTTTTTCGCTTGCGCAGCAATGGCGCAAACGACCAAAGCACCGACAGAAGCAG
>JACCEC011263516.1_pt1 | contig 14965 bp, 7 predicted proteins | sample 7450121 | NCBI WGS metagenome assembly JACCEC01 (sample SAMN15323455, study PRJNA562643) | freshwater metagenome | isolation source: river surface water | place: USA:Blue River Watershed | collected 2017-08-18 | reverse complement strand
GCTCGGATTCTTTTAGTCAGTCAAAGCTGGTTTACAGCGGCTAAACTGACAAGTGCTGAATATAGTTTACTTGTTCGGCGGAGTGTTCTTGGACAATGTTTAATGGTCCAAAGTACAGATCGGATGAATTTCTATTTAAGTGTGGAACGGCAAAGTTTTTGCTTTATTGTATTGTGTAGTTTTGAAACAACTTCATTGTACAGTGTCGAAGCAGGAATGAAATATTTTCTACGGAGTGCTTTTGCCTCTATTTGTTTGTTATTTGGTACTGGGTTACTTTATTGGAGTACAGGCCAAACTCATTTACAAAGTCTTTCTGAACGGGTAGAATTCTTGCCAACTGGTGTTTCTATTCAGAGTTACCAAATTGGAGTTTGGCGGATTTCGTTAGCTCTACTTTGGAAGCTTGCAGCAGCGCCTCTTCATATGTGGGCTGTTGACGTTTATCAAGGATCTCGGAGTAGTGTAACTCTTCGGATTTCAACCCTTCCAAAACTTGCTATTCGGGGGTTTTGGACTAGTCAATGGACTCCTATTTGGGGAAGTAGCTTTGGGAATATTTTAGTTTTCTTTAGTGCAACTTCTCGGATTTTAGGGGCTTTTGGAGCACTTTCTCAAACTCATTTGAAACGTCTTCTTGCTTTTAGTTCTATTGGGCATATGGGATTTCTGTTAATGCCTTTATGTGCTTCTATTGGTGCTGAAAGTGCTTTATTAACCCATTTTATTCGGTATGCTATTACTAGTATTGCAGTTTGGGGAATTTTAATGTGGCCTTGGTTCCGTAATACTCAAATGAGTGCTACTCCTATTTATTTGTCTGATTTAGCTATTCGGTGGAAAACTCATCCGATCGCAGCTTGGACACGGGCACTTACTATGACAAGTTTAGCAGGTATTCCTCCTTTTGCCGGTTTTTTAGGAAAACTGTCGATTTTTTGGTGGAGTTTAAATAGTGGACAATATGCTCTTTTATTTGTGGCTTTAGTTGCGACATTAATTAGTAGTGTTTATTATTTACGTATTTTACGTATTATGTACATGGAAAATCCATCTGAATGGAATAGTACTAATAGACTGACAACTATTTCAGCTTATATTATTGCGGGTTGTGCTTTAAGCTTAAGTTATTTACTTTGGTATAGCAGTCCTATTACATTATTAACTGTTTGGTGGAGTACTGGGATTTCTTTTTAAACATTGATTGAGTATTTACTAATACGTAAATAAGTGGAAAAATCGTTGAATCTGACTTTGCTATCTCTAATTTTTTCTGTTTCAATGAATTTTTAAGAGTTACTTCAAAGGCTGTGTGGCTCAATGGCAGAGCAACGGATTCGTAATTCGTTGGTTGAAGGTTCAAGTCCTTTTACAGCCTCTTTTCAAAAGGTTAACTCTAATTTTGTTTTTGAGATTTCCCTTTTTTTCTTTTTTGTTGCCACAACTTAGCAGAATAAATGTCGATTCTCCATTGTACCAAGTTAGGCTAATGAAAATTGGCAAAGCCAATTATGGATTCACTTTGTTGATTCGTTCATAGGTTTATAGACAAATTCTTCTTTTTATGGGTTTATAGCTCAATTGGTCGAGCATCTCGCTTACAACGAGAGGGTTGTTGGTTCAAGTCCAGCTAAACTCACTTCAATCTCAAATCGACAAATTTAGTTAGGTCAATTTTGCATTTTTCTAGTGAAAAAAAAGATTATCGGTGGGTAACGTTCTAAATTCTGACAATAAAATGACCGTTAAAAAGAAAAGTAAAAGTCAACCTTTTTTTAGTTTGATTTAAATTAGAGGGTAAAATCCTCTAAGAATTCGTTCGCTTGGTGGAATCGGTAGACACGACAGACTTAAAATCTGTTCCTTTTCGGGTACAGGTTCAACTCCTGTAGTGAACACAAAATCACGTTTCGTTTTATTTGTTTATTAATCTTTTCTCACATTCAAAGAATCAGTCTAGTGAAAAACCTGTGGAAAAAGGTACCAGAGAAGGTGAAAGTCCTGTATTATCTCAGCTGAATTTCAACAATTAGTGGCATGAAACCGTTTGTTCAAACTGACGGAAAGGGGGACCGCCCTCAAAGCCCATCCGAGCAGGTGACCGAAAGTGTACGAGTACCGTGAGGGAAAGGTGAAAAGAAAGCATGGATAAAGAAGTTAGAATACCCAAAAAAAGGAAACTTCTAGAATGCTAAAGTGAAATAGATCTTGAAACCCCTAGTAATAGTTCAGTCGTTTCTTACATAATGTGAGCCGACGTACCTTTTGTATGATGGGTCAGCGAGTTCAGTTCAATGGCAAATTTGTAAGCTTAAGCCATTAGGTGTCGGCCTTTCAAACCAATAAATACCAATAAATAGTTGTTAAAAAATAGTTCCTATTAGATAGTGGCCACTAAGGCCAATCCATAGTGGCCAATAAGGCCAATCAATAAATAGTTGATTGACTATTTTTCAACTTAGGTAGAAGATTGGAATTTCCAAATTCCAGAATTCAATCTGAAAAGTCATTGGACTGAGACCCGAAACCGAGCGATCTTTTCATGAGCAAGTGGAAGTAACGCCAAAACGTTATGAACGACTCAACTCGTGACTGTGGCAAAAGTCTGAGATGACTTGTGAAAAGGAGTGAAAGGCTAATCAAGCTCGGACATAGCTGGTTTTTGGCGAAATGGATTTAGGTCCAACCTATGAAAACAGAACTTTCCAGTTCTCACTACTTTGTCGGGTAGAGTAACCCAGAGGTGATGGGTCAACTAAGTACTGATGATCCTCAGGAAACTTCGAATCGGCTTTCAGGATTTCATAGAGTCAGACTTTGTGCGCTAAGGTACGAAGTCAAAAGGGTAACAGCCCAGATTCACCGCTAAGGATTCTCAATTCATGCGAAAAGGTTAACGTTTTTGAGAAGCTTGAACAACCTGAAGATTGACTTGGAAGCAGCCATGTTTCAAAGAAAGCGTAACAGCTCACAGGTCTCGCCTCTCGGAACGCCATATTTCAGAAGCTATAGCATGATTCCGAAGCGTGAGGGGAGTTGTCACAACTCTCGGTAGCCAAACGTTCTGATAATTTGATGTTTTACCTAAAGGTAGAATGACGATATCTGAAGTGAATATGCTGACATAAGTAGCGAAAAATCTGCCAAGATGGCCGAAAGTTCCAGGTTTTCGACGCTCTGTCAAACAACGTCGAGTGACTCGGCCCCTTAGTGACTTTTTGTTAGAAAAGCACGATGGGCTTCCTCGTTGATGAGTCTCATTTACCGTTTGAATTTTTTATTTTAACGAATTTTTTTCAAAATAGCTGAATTTTATAACATAATAAAAATTGGCTTTGTGGCATAATTAACAAAGTTAATTCAATTTTCCATTCAATCAAATTTTGCGAATCATTTCAAGTATATAGCTCAGTGGCAGAGCTGGAGACTTCTAATCTCTCGGTCGTAGGTTCGAGTCCTTCTATACTTACTCAATATTCGAATAAAGTTTAAAATCCTCTTTGCCAATTTCCCAAATTCTTTAACTCTTTTCAATCTAATATTTACGTTGTTTCAAACATAAATAGGTCAATTTATTTCAATATTCTAATGAAAGAATAAACAAAGTGAAACAATGTTTATTCAATTTGAGGGGTTGTAGCTCAGTTGGTAGAGCTTCTGCTTTGCACGCAGGATGTCATCGGTTCGACTCCGGTCATCTCCATTTCAATTCACAAACTTTTTCGATTCTTCCAATTTCATTCTGTTGAAAAAAAAAAATAGGTGTATAGTTCAATGGTAGAACGTTGGTTTCCAAAACCGACAATGGAGGTTCGAGTCCTTCTATGCCTGTGATAATGACACATTTATTCTTTATAAAGAAAGAAGAATTTGATGTTTATGGATTGATCATGTATGATTATATTGGTGTTGGACTTTATATTTTAGTTGGTCGGAGTTTAGGGACTTTAATGCTTGTACGGAGTACTGTATTATCGCCACGTCGTTTAGACTTAGAAAAAGCAACTGCATACGAGTGTGGTTTTGATCCTTTTGGAGAAGCCCGCGCTCCTTTTGAAGTGAGTTTCTACTTAGTTGCTATTCTTTTTCGGGTTTTTGATTTAGAAGTTGCTTATTTATTTCCTTGGGTTATTGGTTTATCGCAAACAGGATGGTTTGGATTTACTACAATGACATTTTTTCTGTTTATTCTAACTGTAGGTTTTGTTTATGAGTGGAAAAAAGGAGCATTAGATTGGAACTAAAAAGTGTCCTAAAAGTTGACTTGACAAAATTGGCTTTGCCAATTTCCTATTCAACAAACTTTTTTAGTCTAACAAAGTTCAAAGAAGTCAATTAGTCGATGAATCTTTTTGCTTCTCATCAAAAAGGAGGAATGGCTGAGAGGCTGAAGGCGTTGGTTTGCTAAACCATTGTCTCTTTCAAAAGGGATCACAGGTTCGAATCCTGTTTCCTCCGAATTTTCGTCAAAAAAAGGTTTCCTTTCGTATATTTGAACGAATAGACACATGAACAAAATGACTGGAAAATTAGCAAAACCGATTGTCTATTCTGTTCAATTTTGTTGATTATGCAAAGTTTATTATGTCAAGTTAGACCCATTAGGTTTCACACAAATTTTCAGAGAGTTTGTAGCTCAATTGGCAGAGCGTTGGACTAATAATCTAAAGGTCGTAGGTTCAAATCCTACCAGACTCATTTACTAATTATTAAATGTTAGAATTCCTAAGAACTAAATTCATTGATTGGCAAAACCAATTTTTCAAATTCATGACTGTCAAAATAATTCTTTTAAATTCTGAAAGAATTAGGCGAAAGGCGGGATAGCTCAATGGTAGAGTAGTGGTTTCATAATCCATTTGTTGAGGGTTCAAGTCCTTCTCTCGCCAATCTTGACTAGTGACAAAAATCAATGAACCAATGGAATCCGAGAAAAAGCAAATCCAATTTTTTGGTATAACTTCGTTCTTCAAAAATAAAAAAAAGAGTTGTTTCTAATAATAAGAAATTAGTTTGATCAATTTTTTAGTCAAATCCATTACAAATTCAATTTTGAAGGGAAATTAGTACAAAATTGAATTTGTAATGTCAAACTTGCATGAGTATATGGTAACACAAATGTCATCTAATCATTCTATTCATCCAACACATTCATTTCACCGGGTTGACGCTAGTCCTTGGCCTGCACGGACTAGTTTGTCCGTTTTTGGAACTGTTCTTGGAGCGGTTATGTATTTTCACCAATACCCCGCAGGAGGTACAGTTCGGGTGTTCGGTTTCTTATTCCGGGTAATTTGCGCTGCTTTGTGGTGGCGCGACGTTTATCGTGAGTCTGAAATGGGACACCATACTCGCCGGGTTCAACGTGGATTACAATATGGAATGATGTGGTTCATTGTTAGCGAAAGTATGTTTTTCGTAGGATTAATTTGGGCTTTTTGTAATGCAGCTCTGATGCCTACTGTTGCTATCGGTGGAGTTTGGCCTCCAGCAGGAATTCATCCAATTGATTGGAGCGGAGTTCCTTTAACCAATAGTGTCTTATTAGCGACTTCTTACTTTAGCGCTAATATTGCCAAATACGCCATCGATACTGGACGTATGAATCGGTGCCGTACTCAATTATGGATTACTGTCATTCTTGGTATGGCATTCCTTTTTGTTCAATACTTGGAATATTCCCATTCTCCTTTTACTATTTCAGATTCTGTCTTTGGATGCAATTTTTATCTAGTAACAGGATTTCACGGATTTCACGTACGGATTGGAGTTTTATATCGGCTTGTTTGTCTTTTCCGTTTCAATGACCGGACTTCCCAAAATTCTCGGAGTTTACAATTATCCGTTTTATATTGGCATTTTGTAGATCGGGTTTGGATTGTTGTTTTTGGAGTTGTTTACGTATGGGGATCTTATACTGGACTCTAAACAAAACACACAATTTTCTATTCTGTCAAATTTTGTTGATTATGCGAATGGTGAATATAACTGAGTGGTTTTAGTGCTGGATTGTGGTTCCGGAAACGTGGGTTCGAATCCCGCTATTCGCCCAGTCTATATTTGGAACAAATAGACTTTTGTTTGAATACTTACATAATGGGTGTAATTTTGTCAAATTATGTGACTATTTTTTGTTGAATGAAATAGTGAGTTGGTTAACTCGGACTTCTTGGGGACTAGTTTCTTGCGGGGCTTTTGGTATGTTTTTAAATCGTCGTCATTTTCGGATGATGATGCTTTGTTTGGAACTTATGTTACTAGGAGTTAATTTGCAATTCCGGAGTGCTTCTGTTTATTATAATGATTTAACAGGATTTCTCTATGCTTTATGGATTTTAACTGCAGCTGCAGCTGAAACTAGTTTAGGATTAGCTCTTTGTGTCTTATACCATCGTCAAAGAGCTACTTTAGATGTAGAATGGATGAATTTACGGAAAGGTTAAAATTTTGTTCTTCTCTGACATAATTCTGAAAGAATTCACATAGAATTCGATTTGTTACAAAATTGTACCAAACTTTGACGAATCAACTTTGTTGATTAGCCAAATCAACTTCATGGATTCTGCCAACTTATACCAATAAAAAGTTAGGCGAATTCTTGATCTCTAAAAATTAGACTTAAATTTGAATGATGGGAATCAACGAATCAACGAAGTTGATTAGCATAATAAACAAAATGAAATTTTGTTGGCAGAATAGAAAATTGGCAAAGCCAATTTGGGATAATCAACTTGGCAGAATCAACTTCGTTGATTCTGCCATAAAATGTTAACAAAAAAAGTCGTCACAGGTGTTGCACGGCTGTCGTCAGGCCGTGCTGTCAAAGTGTCTGAGATTTTCTTGCGTAGAAAAATCCAGAAACGGGCTACTCCCTAACATCGAGTTTATTAACACAATCTATTTTTGAACATTGAACAGAGTTCTGCGAACTAACGTTCTTTGTTTTAGTAGGTTGTTTAACGGAAACTTAGTCAGAAAATGTTAGATCGGCAATTGAAGAACTGGCAAAAATCAAAGTATTGTTTTGACCGACTTTACCTAAGGTTTTTGGTACAAATTGTCGATCCTTTGTGGAAGTTATCTCGATTGACAATCTATCACTATAAAAACTCTTTTAGGTCGACAAATTTCTTAAGAGATGTTTTTCGATAGATGGAAGAATGGGACGAGGTCAAGTCTTTGTGGCCCTTATGGAGTGGGCTATACGTGTGTGACAATTCGCTTTCTCAATGAGAGCAAGCTTGTAAAAGTATGCAAATCTCAGAAAGTTAGCTGATGCTCGGATAGGGTTCTGAAACTCGAACCTTTGAAGGAGGAATTGCCAGTAATCGCCAATTAGCACGTGGCGGTGAAATTTAGTTGCTTCCCCTAGGTACACACCGCCCGTCACGTTCGGAAAGTTTGGTGCATTCTAAGTTTTTGATTGAAAGTGTGCTTTTTGGTTGTATCTAAAGAAGTTTTAGGAAGCGAAAAAGGCTAAATTTGAATCAGATTCCAAAATGTGTTAGGCAATCGGAATGAAGTCGTAACAAGGTCATTGTAGGGGAACCTGCAGTGGAAAGGAATATTGAAATGAATTTCTAAAAAAAAGCCTAAATTTTTCTGAGTTCAGTTGAATTTAGCCTAAAATACCCACAATTTAGAGTTTCGAAGCGGCGTACTTTTTAATGGTTGAAGCTGCAAAAATGATTGGTGCTGGAAGTGCACGGATTGCATTAGCTGGAGTAGGGGCTGGAATTGGACGGGTATTTAGCTCGTTAATTCGGAGTGCATCTCGTAACCCTCGGATGGCTAAACAACGGATGGGATATGCTTTATTAGGATTCGCTCGGACTGAATCTGTAGCATTATTTACCTTGTTGGTAGCATTCTTGATTCGGTATATGTAACCTTAGAATTAGTGAGAGTCAAAGAATAGAATAAGAAAATTGGAATAACTCCGTTGGAATAACTCCGTTGGAATAACTCCGTTGGAATAACTCCGTTCTTCTATTCACTAAAGAAATTCTCCGTTTCATAATTCTAATAAAAAAATGGGTCAAAATTAGGCCACTAAAAATGTGAAACAAAACTTTCTGAAGAAAAGAAAGATCGAATACAAAAAAATTTGCTAGGGAGTGGATACCTTGGCACCTGCTCATTAGGACGTCTACCACGAAACGCCTTTCTGATCTCTTAGAAGAAAAGGATTTCCTATTGAAAACACAAAAGATCAAAAACCTGTCAACGGAAACCTCCTCGAACAGGTGGAATTATCAACCGAGTGTCCGAAAGTGGCGGTGAGCCAAATCGGATTGGGCAGATCTTCGTAAGCTTTGTGTCAATAGACATGCTTAATTTCTTTCAAAATTTGAAAAAATAGACATTTCCTAACAAAATTGAACTAACAATTAAATAGGAGAGCTTGATCCTGGCTCCGCCAGAATGCTTTTATACGGTTTAACACATGCAAGTCTATTGGAGAATTGAACAAATAGGACAATTTGCTCTGAATTCTTCAAAGGCGACCGGGTGAGCAATGCTATGAAATGTTCAGGAAAACATTGGCAATAAATTGCCAACTCTACCCAATAGAAAAGGGAAATCCTTTGAAAAATCTAGAAACAGATGTATTGGATGAGTTCATGCGGGATTAGGTAGTTGGAATGGTGAAAGCACTTCCAAGCCCATGATCCATAGCCTTCTTTGGAAAAGAGAAAGGTCACAGTGGAACTGAAATAAGGTCCTTACGCCTTGTGCGGCAGCAGTGAAGAATCTTTGACTCTGGGCGCAAGCCTGATCGAGCCGTATAATAGATGAACTCCTAAATTTGGTTTTTCGATTGAGAGAACGCCGTGTGTGGGAATCATTTGGTCTATTGAGCTAGTTATCCATGCCTCAATAGTAAACCCCGGCCAAAACTGTGCCAGCAGCCGCGGTAAGACAGACGGGGTGAGTGTTTGGTGTCTTGACTGGGTTTAAAACGCAGGTAGATGGCAATTGTCTAAACACGACGCTCCCTAACATACGTTTGGAAGTTGTTTTTCGTTCACGACATTGCTTGGAGTTTATTCAGAGGTTAAGAGTATGTCTCATGTATGGGTTAAATCTATTTCATATGAGACGGAATGCCTAGGGCGAAGGCGCTTTTCTGCTATATAAACTGACGTTGAGCTGCGGAAGCGTGGGGATCAAACGGGATTAGAGACCCCAGTAGTCCACGCCCTCAACTATGATTCTTGCCTTTGATTTTGAATTTTGAAAAAAATTAGACCAAATCAGAAACTGGGCAAGCAAAAGCTAAAGAATCTACCTGGGGAGTACGGTCGCAAGGCTGAAACTCAAAGGAATTGACCGTAGGGGAGACCGGCAGTGGAATATGCGATTTAATGCGTGACAACGCGCGGAACCTTACCACTTCTTGAATGATTGACAAAAATAAGAAACCAAAAAATTTTGGTTGAACAAATAAATCAATAAAAAACTTCAGAGATAATAGAAAATTGACTTTGTTGCATAATTAACTTCATTAATTCAATTTTCTATTTATTTCTATTCAAAAAAACGTTTCTTCTAGCGAGATAGAGCAGCGGTTAGCTCGATGGGTTCATGCCCCATAGGTCACAAGTTCAAATCTTGTTCTCGCGCTTTAATAAACTTACAAAAAATGGTCGGGAAATTTTGAGAAGGTTGATAGACAAAAGTCGTTCCAAAATTTTCACGAGGAAACCGTACTCAAACCGACACAGGTGAACGGGTGATTTACACTCAGGCCGTGAGACAACCGTGGGAAAGGAACTCGGCAAACAACTCGCGTGACTTCGGAGGAAGTTAGGCCTTTTTATTCTGTTTGAATGAATGGGACTGAGAAAATTGAGAGCAGCGACTGTTTAACAAAAACACAAGGCTTTGCTAAGTGAATTCACGATGTATAAAGCCTGACGCCTGCCCGGCGCCCGGTACACAACACTTGAAAGTTTTTTGCTTTTGGGTGAAATCGCCAGCAAACGGCGGCAGTAACTCTGACTGTCCTAAGGTAAATTTGTTGCCTTAGTAAAACTGAACTATATGCTGGAAAATCCTCATACAGCTTATTCATACTCAAAAATCATGACTGAACTAAGTGATTTTTAGTGACAATTGATAAGACAAGGGGACAATCAGCAGGAAAGATTTGAAAGTTTGAGGAATAATTTATTATGCTAATAAACAAAGTGAATGGAAAATTAGCTTTGCCAATTTGGGATAATCAACTTGGCATAATCAACTTCGTTGATTCGTTGATTAGAATAATAAACAAAGTTTCACTTTGTTGATTCCTATTATCCCAAACTTTGTGGATTAGTCTAATCCATTTGGTTAGACTAATTTGATTCCGTAAGAATTTGAGTCAGCAAAAAAACTTTCAAAAATCCTCAGAGACCAAATGTTCAGAGTTGATTCTTTAAAAATTCGTTTTTATTTCTTCTGTTTGAATGGAGTTATCGAAGTTATGTGAACGGAGTTATGCCAGATGAATAAATAACTACAGAAATTCAGAATCAATTAAGATAGAGTCCAGCCTCTTTGATTTGCCTCTTTTTTGTTATTGAAATTTGATTTCAGAAATAAACTAGACAAAATCAATAATTTTTTCGGAGATTACTTGAAAGAGAGAGGATAAACTGAGCGAAATTCCTTGGCGCATAATTGGCGTCCTGCATGAATGGCGTAACGACTGCTCTGCTGTCTCTCCCACGGACTTGGCGAAATTGAATTCTCCGTGAAGATGCGGAGATCCCGACGGCGGACGAAGAGACCCTGTGCACCTTGACTCTCTGTGATAGGCGCTTCCTGAATTCCAAAATTCAGTGGAGGTAGGAGGTTCTAAAAAACCGCAAGTGAGAGACTACCTTTTCGAAATTCTTGAAGCAATTTCAACACTCTTCAATCTTGAATGTGTGATTTGAAAGTTCTGTTATTTGTGAGTTTCTCTGGGGCGGAGGCTTTCAAAAAGGTATCGAAAGCATACATAAGGTTAGACACGAACAGGGTACCCCTGTAACGAAAGTACAATCGCCACGTCTAGCTTCACTGCAAGACTTCCAAGTCGAGCAGACACTTCTATAAATTGACAGAAAGAACCCAATATTGAATAGCGCTATTAGACTTTCCTGCAGGACTCACAAGTCTGAAGCAGAAATTATTAAGACTCGATAAAGTCAAGGAGACTGTTTGACTATGACACTTTATGTCAATTTCAAGTGGGTGATATTGACCCCAAACGATTTAGTGGAAATCATTTGGATCATCGGATTAAAGGTACGCCAGGGATAACAGGCTCGTATTTCCTAAGAGTACCCATCGACGGAAATGCTCGGCACCTCAACATCGGGGCCTTTTTTTAGTAATAAAAAGAGTGGATTGGGCTATATGCTGGAATCTCCGTTTCTGAAAAAGAATGGTAGAGTCTCAGTGGTTTTAGACTTCTGAAAAGAAAAAGAAATCACAAATTGACATAATTAACAAAGTTATGCCAACTTTGTTAATTCAAATCATTGATAACACAATTTGAATTTGATTTGTCTAAAATTGACACATTGAGATGCGGATAATCAGCAGGGAAGTGCTCTGTTTTATAGAACTTTTTCACAAAGTTAGACAAATGGAGAAGAAAAAATTGGCAAAGCCAATTTCCTTTCATCGAACTTTGTTCAACAGCTCTGTCGAATATCACCCCTCAACGACCACATGCCTAATATCCATCTAAAATAGAATCGTTCTATTTGTGAGATTGGATAAAGATATGGTCTGTTCTTACGGGCAACTGTAAGTGATTTTCAGTGTCAAAATCACAAGGATCAGAAATTGGCAAAGCCAATTTTATATTTTTCCATGTGATGCTGAAAGTCAGCATTTTCTCTGAAAGATGGAATAGTTATCAGAATTGAATTCGCTGAATTGAATTACGCCAATAAAGTGATTAAAAAATCGACTTTTCACTTAGAAATGTTGTATTGCAGAATCAATTTTGGGAATTCGTTTTCTTATTTCATCAATTTACCTTTTATTTTTATTTTCAACGGACTATTTTGAGAAACCTATTAGGTATAAAATAGATTGGCATTTTCTATTATCCCAAACAACGTAAATTCGCATAATAAATCAACTCAAACTTTGTTGGGAGATATAGAAAATTGGCGAAGCCAATTTGGGATAATCAACTTCGTTGATTCCCATCATTTAATCAAAGGTATATGAATGATTTTTATTCGGATGATCTTTTCCCTAAACGCTCTTTGACTAAGTCTGAATTAATCTCCTATAAAAAGGGATTAGTTTTAACAGATATTCAAAGGGAAGTCCTTGTTGGGACTCTTCTAGGAGACGCTTCAATATCTTTTCGGAAGAAAGTACAAAAACCTGTATACAATGTCAAGTTTGAACAAGGAATTATGCATAAAGATTATGTTTATCATCTTTATGATATTTTCCAAAACTTTACAGGAAGTCCCCCTTCTTTACGTTGGATTGACGCCAAGAAAACACGTCAATCTTGTTGGTTTCGTACTTATCGTCATGATGAATTTATTCCGTATTGGCATTCTTTTTATGAAGTGAGGGTAGATTCGCAAACAGGTTTAGTAGAAAGAGTGAAAGTTGTTCCTCAAAATATTGAGCAACTTTTGACTCCCCGAGGATTGGCTCATTGGTTTATGGATGACGGAAGTTTTACAAAATATGCTAATGGCGAAAAGTGTGCTTTTCCGTTGAATACTCAAAATTTTACTTATGAAGAAAATTGCTTTTTGGCCGAGGTTTTACATCGAAAATTCGGTTTGCAAGTGAATGTTCATAAGGATAAAGATAAATGGAGACTTTACATTACTAGTCAAAGTAGAACAGAGTTTCTAGACATTATTCGTCCTTATATTCATAAGAATTTTGATTATAAAGTGTAATTGTTAGAAGAATATGTAACTTGGGCGATGTCGGCTCATCGCGTCCTGCGGCTGCAGGAGGTCGCAAGGGTGGGACTGTTCGTCCACGAAAGCGGTACGTGAGCTGGGTTCAAAACGTCGTGAGACAGTTTGGTTTCTATCTCCGTCGGGTGACAGAGACTGCGGGAAAAATCAGATTGTACGAAAGGACCACCTCTGGTTCTCACCTCTCGTGCACCTATTGTCTTTTGGAAGGCATCGTAGGGAAGCGACGTGAGTTTTGAGAATCGCTGAAAGCATCTTAAGCGAGAAACAAATCCCTAAAGAATGTCTCTTTAAAATCGCTCAACACTAGGGCGTTTATCGGCATTGAGTCATTCTCCAGAAATGGGAAAAGCTTCAATGTACGACATTATTTGACAAATTTTCAACTGAATCTGCATTTTAACAATTCAATTCAATTCAACTATTAAACTACGATAAAATAGAATTTTATTAACCTAATAAAAATTGTTTAACAAATTTTATTCAAACACTAAAAAAAGACCCTTAAGAATTTAAAACTAGCTTAGAACCCTTTGGCTCTCTTCTGGATACAATTTAAATTCGCCACAAGTCCTACTTGATAGATGGAAGATTTGGTGGGGACTTTCTAGTTGAATTTTTTGAATCTAAACAAACAAAATAAAATTTAATATTTTTAAAATAACTTGTTTTATTAAATATATTTATATAGGTATGCTTTTATATTTAATTGGAATTCGGTGAAATGTTTGCATTATTAAGTGTCGCTAATCTCCTAAATGGATCTATACTCTATGAAATTCAATAAAATTCAATTCTTGTATCAAAAGAATAAATATTTAATATTTATATAAATAATACTCAATCGAGATCTATAATCTCACGAAGTGCCTTGATTTTCTCTTTTCTCATTTCTCATTTCTCATTGTGTTGTTTTAGTTTGAACTCTTTTTCAAACGGTTTGTTTTGTGCATCGATTTTTTTGTATTTCTATTAAATTGTTTGGCATATTATTAAATCATTAATTAAATCAAATGTATATGATCTTATATATGCTAGCACAGATTCTATTAACTGCAATTCCATTATTATTATGTGTCGCTTTTATGACATTAGCAGAGCGCAAAATTATGGCTTCAATGCAACGACGTGTCGGGCCTAATGTATCTGGATATGCTGGTATTCTTCAACCATTTTGGGATGGTTTGAAACTTATTTTAAAAGAACCAATTCTTCCTTCAAATGCCGATTGGACACGGTTTCTTTGGGCACCTCTTCGGACTTTTTTAACAAGTCAAATTGGATGGGCTGTCTTACCTTTTGGAAGTCCAAATGTTTTATGTGATCTTCCTTTAGGGATTCTTTACGTATTAGCCGTTTCTTCTTTAGGAGTTTATGGTATTTTACTTGCAGGATGGTCAAGTAATTCGAAATATGCTTTTTTAGGATGTCTTCGTTCTGTTGCTCAAATGATTTCTTATGAACGGCCTATGGGAGTTATTGTCCGGACAGTTTGTACATTAGCAGGATCTTTAAATATGAGTGTAATTATGCAATCTCAAACCTCTACTTTTTATCTGTTTCCGTTATTCCCTTTATTTCGGATTTGGTTTATTTGTACTTTAGCTGAAACTAATCGTGCTCCTTTTGATCTTCCTGAAGCAGAAGCTGAACTTGTGGCAGGATATAATGTTGAATATGCTTCAATGGGATTTGCTCTCTTTTTCATTGCAGAATATGCCAATATGATTTTAATGAGTGTACGGACTTCTGTGTTATTCTTAGGAGGAACTCTGAGTCCTGTTTTCTTTTTGGATTGGATTCCTGGAGGAATTCATTTAAGTTTGAAAATGAGTGCTATCTTATTCTTATTCGTATGGGTTCGTGCTACTTTACCGCGTTATCGTTATGATCAACGGATGAGACGGGGTTGGAAAGTTTTCCGGCCTTTAACATTAGCAGCTTTTTGGTTTAATGCTGCTTTTTGTACTTTATTGGAAAACTTCTAAAAAGTTAACAGGTTAACAAATTAACATTATTTT
>JACCEC012958070.1_pt1 | contig 14973 bp, 13 predicted proteins | sample 7450121 | NCBI WGS metagenome assembly JACCEC01 (sample SAMN15323455, study PRJNA562643) | freshwater metagenome | isolation source: river surface water | place: USA:Blue River Watershed | collected 2017-08-18 | reverse complement strand
CTGAGTGCTCCTGCCGTGTTCGCGATTGCCATATATTCCTTGAACCATTCACGTGCATAGGCTGCGGGATTCGTTCAGTAGGCGTGAACGTCGCTCGTCCGACGATCCCAATATTGAATTACTGTAGCCACCTTGAACCGTCAGGTTCAGGATGCCGGCACAGCGGCACAGGCGGGACTTGAATACCGGGCGGTTGCATCAGATGCAGCCGCTTTTTTTATGGGCACGTGCGTTTCGCCGATCCTGATAAAACAACGAGACAAGAACCGGAGCGGCGGCAGCATGCGTTACTGGCTGATGAAATCCGAGCCTGATGAGGCGAGCATCGACGATGCGCTGGCGGCCAAAGGCTGCACGGTCGCATGGACCGGTGTGCGCAATTATCAGGCGCGCAATTTCATGCGCGACCAGATGCATATTGGCGACGGCGTGTTGTTCTACCACTCCAGTTGTGCCGAACCGGGGATCGCCGGGCTGGCGGAGGTGGCAAGCGCTGCTTATCCTGATCCCACGCAGTTCGATCGCAAGAGCCCTTACTACGACCCGAAATCCGACCCGGAGCATCCGCGCTGGCTGCTGGTCGACGTGAAGGCGACGAAAAAGACCCGCCTGATCAGCCTGCCTGAGTTGCGTGAGCAGCCGCAACTGGAACAGATGATCATCCTCCGGCGCGGCAACCGTCTGTCGATCACCCCGGTGACGCCCGCCGAGTGGAGCTTCATCACCAAAACCCTCCTGTCGCGCAAACCCTGAGAAACAACACAACATTTCGCTGAAAGCTTTGCATGGATCCTGTACTGATCATTTCATTTCTGGTGCTGGGCACCTTCACAGGTTTTGCCGCCGGCTTGCTCGGCATCGGAGGCGGCATGCTGATGGTGCCTTTCATCACCATGCTGCTGTCCGCGCGCGGCTTCCCGGCAGAGATCGTCGTGCATGTCGCGATCGCGACCTCGCTCTCGACCATTATGTTCACGTCGCTGTCATCGGTGAGGGCGCATCACAAGCGCGGTGCCGTGTTGTGGCCGGTGGTGAAACTGCTCGCGCCCGGTATTCTTATTGGATCCTGGATAGGGCCGTGGATAGGAACAAAGCTGAGCTCGTCAGGGCTGGCGATGTTCTTTGCGATCTTTGTCGGTTTCTCGGCAACGCAAATGCTGTTCGACAAAAAGCCCAAACCCACGCGCGAACTGCCGCCTCCGGCGGGCATGCTCGGCGCGGGCACCGTGATCGGTGTGCTGTCAGGGCTGGTAGGGGCGGGCGGCGGCTTCATTTCGGTGCCCTTCATGACCTGGTGTAACGTGGTGATCCACAATGCGGTGGCGACGAGTGCCGCGCTGGGCTTTCCGATTGCGCTGGCGGGAACGCTGTCGAATATCTACTACGGATTGCAAGAGCCCGGATTGCCGGCGGGCTCGCTGGGCTTCATCTACTTGCCCGCGCTGCTGGTGATCTCTGTCGCCAGCGTGTTCACGGCGCCGCTGGGCGCGAAGACCGCGCATGCACTGCCGGTGAAAAGTCTGAAGAAAGTGTTCGCGATCGTGCTGTATGCGCTCGCGGGGTATATGGCGTACAAAGCGTTTCGGTGATCGGAAGCGCTGGCAGAGGCAGTGAGGACAATCCAGGTCACCGGCACCCGGCACATTCACCCAAACTGCTGCCGCAGCAGATTCTTCTGCACCTTGCCCATCGTATTGCGCGGCAGCTCATCAACCACATGCACCCGCTTCGGTACTTTGAAGTTGGCGATCTTCTGCTTCAGTGATTCGATGATTGCCGCTTCCGATAGTGCAGCACCATCGCGCGGCACGACCACGGCAGTGACTGCCTCGCCAAAATCCGGATGCGCGATACCGATCACCGCTGACTCCAGCACGCCCGGCATCTCGTCAATCACCGATTCGATCTCTTTTGGGTAGACGTTATAGCCGCCCGAGATGATCAGGTCCTTGCTGCGGCCGACAATGGATATATAACCATCGCTGTCGAGCCGCCCGACATCGCCGGTTTTGAAGTAGCCATCGGCGGTGAATTCTTCCGCCGTCTTCTCCGGCATCTGCCAGTAGCCGCTGAAGACATTCGCGCCCCTGACCTGAATGTCGCCGATTTCATCCACTGCGCACAGATGACCTTCGTTGTTCACGATGCGCACTGACACGCCCGGCAGTGCGGGGCCGACCGTGCCCGCCTTGCGCTGTCCTTCATAAGGATTGGAGGTGAGCATTGCGGTCTCGCTCATGCCATAGCGTTCAAGTATCGTGTGGCCGGTGAGTTTTGCAAATTCTTCGAAGGTCTCTGTGAGCAGTGGCGCAGAACCGGACACGAACAATCGCAGGGTCGCGCAGGCCTGTTTGCCAAACGCCGGATCATTCAGCAGCCGTACGTAATAGGTGGGCACGCCCATGAACACGGTGCTGCGCGGCAGCTGACGGATGACGGCAGCGCTGTCGAACTTGGGCAGAAAGATCATCTTGCTGCCGTTCATCAGCGCGCCATGCGCAGCGACGAACAAGCCATGAATATGAAACAGCGGCAGCGCATGCAGCAGCACGTCGCCCGGCTGCCAGTGCCAGACGTCCTGTAGCACGCGAATATTCGAGGCCAGATTGCCGTGACTGAGCATCGCGCCCTTGCTGCGCCCGGTCGTGCCCGAGGTGTACAGAATTGCGGCGAGATCATCGTCGTTGCGAAGCACTGTCTCGAAGGTATCCGCATGGTGTGCCGCGCGCGAGAGCAAACTGCCACTGTTGCGTCCTTCGCGAGGTTCGTCCAGCGTGAACAGATGCCTGGTGCCGCTGCGGAAAGCAATCTGCGACACCCAGCCGAAATTCTGCGGCGAGCAGACGACCACGGCAGGCGAGGCATTGTCGATGAAATAGCTCATCTCATCGGCGCGATACGCGGTATTCAGGGGCAGATAGACGAAGCCTGCGCGCACGGTGGCCAGATACAGCATCAGCGCTTCCGGGGATTTTTCGACTTGCGCTGCGATGCGAGAGCCGGCCGGCAGGTTCAGGCTGGCGAACAGATTCGCGATCTTTGCCGTGCCGCGTTCCAGATCGCGCCAGCTGTAGTAAAAACCGTCATGCGTCTCCAGCCAGCAATCATCCAGATCGTCCGGAAAGCGCGAGCGAAACAGGGCGTACAGGTTAGCGTTCATGCTTGATCTGCCGTGGGTGTTTTTTTATAAGCGATGATGATCAGTGCAATGCCGAGCACGATCATCGGCAGTGACAGTAGCTGTCCCGCAGAGAGGGTGACAGGGCCAATGAAGACTTCATAATCCGGCACACGGAAATATTCGGTAAAGAATCGCGCGCTGCCATAGCCTGCCGCGAACACGCCGCTCACGGCCAGATAAGGCCTTGGCTTGCGCGAGTACATCCACAGCACGATGAACAGCAGCACACCATCGGCCAGCGCCTGATACAGCGGCGACGGATGTCGCGGCAGCGTATCGACATTCGGCCACATCATGGCCCAGGGCAGGCTGGCATCAGCGACGCGGCCCGGCAATTCCGCATTAATGAAATTGCCGATGCGGCCGGCCGCGTAACCGAGCGGCACCAGTGGCGCGATCAGGTCCATTACCTCCATCAGCCGCCGGCCATGCAGCCTTGCCCAGATTCCCATCGCGGCCAACACGCCGAGAAATCCGCCGTGGAAGGACATGCCGCCATTCCAGACCGCGAGTATTTCCTGCGGATGCTGAAGATAGTAATCCGGGTGATAGAACAGCACCTCGCCCAGGCGCCCGCCAATGATCACGCCCAGCACGCCATAGGTGAGCATGTCTTCCAGATCGGCCGTGGTCCAGCCGGCGCTGGCCATATGAGCTTGTCTGATGCGTATGCGGCCAAGGACGATGAACAGTGCGAACGCGATCAGGTACATGATTCCGTACCAGCGTATCGCGAGCGGTCCGATGGCAATCGCAATCGGATCAGGCAGCGGATGAATCAGCATTCAGCGGGTCTTTCGCATCAGTTCAAGAAAAGCGGCGAGCACCGGCGACTGATTGTCGCGTCGCCAGGCGAGTCCGGTTTCCACCAGCGGGCTCGCTTCCCTGAAGGCGCGATATTCCACGCCGGGACGTTTCAGGTTGGAGACGGATTGTGGCACAAGCGCGATGCCCATGCCCGCAGAAACCAGACCGATGATGGTTTGCATCTGAATCGCTTCTTGTCCGATCAGCGGCGTCACGCCGGCATCTCGGAAACATCCGAGAATCTGATCATGAAAGGCAGGCGCGAGTCGGCGCGGAAAAATGATCAGTGGCAGCTCAGCGCAACGCCTGAGCGAGATCTTGCCCTTGTGCTGAGCGAGCGGACTGTTTTCTGCAAGCGCCAGCACCAGCGGCTCGGACAGCAGCGGCAGATAATCGAGCTCGGATCTGAGCTTGTCTGGCAGTGGTGGAATGAGGATGCCGAGATCCAGCTTGCCGGCAGAGAGCAATTCCAGCTGCACATCGGTCGTGGCTTCTTGCAAATCGAGCTGCACGCCGGGGTAGGCCAGACGGAACTCGCGCAGCGATTGCGGCAGCACGCTGTAATCGGCGCTCGAGACAAACCCCAGCGACAAACGTCCCGATTCGCCGGCGGCGGCGCGTTGCACCAGTGATTTCAATCCTTCGGCCTGGAGCAGCAGCCTCTGCGCTTCGGGTACCAGTGCGCGTCCGGCGGCGGTCAGCGCAACGCTGCGCCGTGTGCGTTCGAACAATGCTGCCCCCAGTTGCGATTCGAGTGCCTGAATTGCCTGCGACAGCGGCGGCTGGGTCATGTGCAGCCGCCGCGCGGCGCGGCCGAAGTGCATCTCTTCGGCCAGGGTCAGGAAGTAGCGCAGCTGGCGGAGGTCGGGGCTCATGGTCGGCGGTTGGGGACGCTTCTGATTCGTAAAAAATATCAATAATGTCCGAATCATATATTTGACAATAAGATTCGCGCAAGGCATGGTGTGGGTTCTGGCATGTCTGCGCTCAGACAGGCAGTGTCCAGCCCACCCCCCAGATCACCGTATTGGAGAAATCGCATGGCCAGCAATGATCGTTCGAAAAACATTACCGAGGGCGTGAACCGCAGCCCGAACCGCTCGATGTATTACGCCATGGGCTACAAGAAGGAAGACTTCAGCAAGCCCATGATCGGTATTGCGAACGGTCACTCGACCATTACGCCGTGCAACTCCGGCTTGCAGAAGCTGGCCGATGCGGCCATTGAAGCGACCAAGGCGGCCGGCGCGAATCCGCAGGTGTTCGGCACGCCGACCATTTCCGATGGCATGTCGATGGGCACCGAGGGCATGAAGTACTCTCTGATCTCGCGTGAAGTGATCGCCGACTGTATCGAGACTTGCGTACAGGGCCAGTGGCTGGATGGTTGCGTGGTGATCGGCGGCTGCGACAAGAACATGCCCGGCGGGATGATCGCCATCGCGCGCACCAATGTGCCCAGCATCTATGTGTATGGCGGCACCATCAAGCCCGGCCACTGGAAAGGCCAGACGCTGACCATCGTGTCGGCCTTCGAGGCAGTCGGCCAGTTCACCGCCGGCAAAATGTCGGAAGAAGATTTCGAAGGTGTCGAGCGCAATGCCTGCCCGACCACCGGTTCCTGCGGCGGCATGTTCACGGCGAACACGATGTCGTCGTCGTTCGAGGCGCTGGGCATGTCGCTGATGTATTCATCGACGATGGCCAATCCGGATGATGAGAAGACCCGGTCCACCGCCGAGTCCGCGCGTGTGCTGGTCGAGGCAGTGAAGAAAAACCTTCGCCCGCGCGACATCATCACCCGCAAGTCGATCGAGAACGCCGTGGCGGTGATCATGGCCACCGGCGGCTCGACCAATGCAGTGCTGCACTATCTGGCGATTGCTCACGCAGCGGAAGTGGAATGGACCATTGATGATTTCGAGCGCATGCGCCAGAAGATCCCCGTCATCTGCAACCTGAAACCTTCCGGCGAGTACGTGGCCACCGATCTGCACCAGGCCGGCGGCGTGCCGCAAGTGATGAAGATCCTTCTGAATGCCGGCCTGATGCATGGCGATTGCATGACCATCACCGGCAAGACGCTGGCAGAAGAGCTGAAAGATGTGCCCGACCAGCCAGCGGCCGGACAAGACGTGATCCGCCCGATCGACAACCCGGTCTACCAGCGCGGTCACCTCGCGATCCTGAAAGGCAATCTGGCGACCGAAGGCTGCGTGGCCAAGATCTCCGGCCTGAAGAACCCGGTCATTACCGGTCCGGCGCGTGTGTTTGATGACGAGCCGTCCGCGATGGAAGCGATCATTGCCGACAAGATCAAGCCGGGCGACGTAGTCGTGCTGCGTTACCTCGGCCCGAAGGGCGGCCCCGGCATGCCCGAGATGCTGTCGCCAACCTCGGCGCTGATCGGCAAGGGGCTCGGTGAGTCTGTCGGGCTGATTACCGATGGCCGTTTCTCCGGCGCGACCTGGGGCATGGTGGTCGGTCACGTCGCGCCCGAAGCTTTCGTTGGTGGCACGATCGCGCTGGTGCACGAAGGCGACTCGGTGACTATCGATGCGCACCAGCTGCTGATCCAGTTGAACGTGCCGGACGAAGAGATCGCTCGCCGTCGCGCCGCGTGGAAAGCACCTGAGCCGCGTTACACCCGAGGCGTGCTGTCGAAATTTGCCAAGTTGGCATCGACAGCAAGCAAGGGCGCAGTGACGGGCTGATGCCCCGAGTCTTTGATCGGAAAAACACTGGAAAATTGCCAGTCCGATAATCTGAGCGTTCAAGGAGCGGGCGGTCATCCGGCAGGGTGACGGCCCGCTTTGTGAATGAATGTAAGTCCGTCCTGCAGGAACCCGGCGTCGGTGATAGATTGCCTCGTGAGCGGGTTTACAAAAGCAGGTAAAATCCCGCCGTCATCAAATTAATGGAGAGTGACATGAAACGTATTCTGGTTGCTGCGGTTGCTTTCGGCGCGCTGATGTCTAACGCAGCATTCGCCAGCGAGCAGCTCGCAAAAGAAAAGAACTGCCTGGCTTGCCACGCGGTAGACAACAAGCTGGTCGGCCCCGGCTACAAGGAAGTCGCCGCCAAGTACAAGGGTGACAAGTCGGCCGAAGACAAGCTGGCCCAGAAGATCATGAAGGGTGGCAGCGGCGTTTGGGGCCAGATCCCGATGCCCGCCAATCCTCAGGTGTCGGCGGCTGAAGCCAAGACCCTGGCGAAGTGGGTGCTGTCGCTGAAGTAATCGGCGGACAGACCGAACAAAAAGCGCTCTCCGGAGCGCTTTTTTATCGTCTTTTGATTTGTGATTCGCGCGGCTTACTTTGTCACAGCAATCTGTGCGCGCTTGCCTGACTTGAAGGTGTACAGCGTCAGCGTGCCATGCTTCATGTCGCCGCGCTCATCGAATTCTATCGGCCCGGTCACGCCCGGATAACGGGTCTTTGCCAGCTCGGGCAGATACTTCGCAGGCTCGACCGAACCGGCTTTTTGCATCGCCGTTGCCATCACCATCACGGCATCGTAGACATAGGGTGCGTACAGTTTTACGTCCGCGCCGAATTTTTTCTTGTACGCAGCGCGGAACTCTTCCAGACCTTTTTTCTGGCTGTCTTCAACACCGCCGGCCTCGGCACAGATTACTTGTCCGTCAGCCATGCCGTCGCCCGCCAGCGACGGCAGTTGCTCCGAACAGATGCCATCGCCACCCATGAATTTCGGCGTCATGCCCAGCTGCTTCATTTGACGAAGCATCGGGCCACCGACTGCATCCATGCCGCCAAAGAACACCAGATCCGGGTTCTTGCCCTTGATCGCCGTGAGGATGGCGTTGAAGTCGGTCGCTTTGTCATTTGTGTACTGGCGTCCGACGATATTTAATCCGGCGGCTTTCGCTGCTTTGGCGAATTCATCGGCCACACCTTGTCCGTAGGCGGTGCGGTCGTCGATGATCGCGACATTCTTCGCCTTCAGCGCACTGGCGGCGTAGCGACCGAGCGCACCGCCGAGCTGACCGTCGTTCGCGACCACGCGAAATGCACCTTTGAAGCCCTGCTGTGTGTACTTTGGATTGGTGGCTGATGGCGAGATCTGCGGTATGCCGGCGTCATGGTAGATTTTTGAAGCGGGTATCGTGGTTCCCGAGTTCAGGTGACCCACCACGCCATTCACTTTGGCATCGACCAGTTTTTGCGCAGCGGCGGTGCCTTGCTGAGGATTGGCGGCATCATCTTCGCTCAGCAACACAAACTTGATCTTCTTGCCGCCTATGGTCATTGATCTGGCATTCAGTGCATCGATGGCCATCCGCGCGCCATTCTCATTGTCCTTGCCAAGATGGGCGACCTGCCCCGACAGCGGCGCGACATGCCCGATCTTCACGACGTGCTCCTGAGCGAAGGCTGAAGCCGATAGCAGTGCGGCGACTGGCAGCAGGGTGGGGATAATGCGCATGAGTACTCCCGGTGGAAAAATCCGAATTATCTTCGATTTGACCGGAGAGGGGCATGCATGCGCGGCCAGTGAGCGCAGCTGGTGATGGCTGTCAGAGCATCAGGAGCGCAGAGAGGCGGGCACGGTGTCGACGTCGTTCGAGCGGGCACGAGAACGCATGCCGGTGAACTCGAAATCGACATCCGGTCTGCGGCCGGAGACGATCTCCGCGATGGCCCGGCCAGAGCCGCAGCCCATGGTCCAGCCCAGCGTGCCATGACCGGTGTTGAGATAGAGATTTGCGTAAGGCGTTCTGCCGATATAAGGCACATTCGAGGGTGTCAGCGGTCGCAGACCCGCCCAGTACTGCGGCTGCGCATAGTCACAGGCGCCGGGGAATAATTCCTGTGTGCGCCGGGTGATCGCCTCGCAGCGCACCGGATTCAGTTCGCGCGAATAGCCATTGATCTCGCAGGTGCCCGCGACACGCAGCCGATCGCCCAGCCGCGAGATCACCAGCTTGTGACCATCATCCGTCAGTGAGACGCGCGGTGTCAGCGCCGGATCGAGCACGCGATAGGTCGCCGAATAACCTTTGCCCGGATAGACCATCAGGTCGATGCCGAGGGGCCTGAGCAGCTGTGTCGAGAAGCTTCCCATCGCCAGCACAACGCTGTCGGCCTGCAGCACCTGATGGCGTCCGTGCTCATCGATCACTTCCACTCCCGAGATGCGCGCCGCTGCACCGCTGCCCTCGGTCAGCAGCCGGGTGACAAGATGATTGAAGCGGAACTGCACGCCCGCCTGCGCGCAGCGCTCAGCCAGCCCAACGGTGAATTTATGCACATCGCCGGATTCATCGGTGGCGGTGAAATCGCCGCCGACTATCTTGTGCCGCACCGGCGCCAGCGAGGGCTCTATTCTCACCACGTCTTCCGCGCTGATGGTCTCACGCGGACAGCCGAGGTCGCGCATCAGCTGCGCGGCGGGCAGCGACTGTTCGAACTCGCGTTCGTCGGTATAAAAATGCAGGATGCCGCGCGTTTCGCAGTCATAGCTGATGCCGGTCTCGGCCCTGACAGCCTGCAGTGTCTGCCGGCTGTACTCGGCGATGGCGACGATCTGGCGAATATTGTGAGCGGTGCGGCCCGGCGTGCACTGGCGCAGGAATTCCAGTCCCCAGCGCCATTGCAGCCATTCGGGGCGCAAGCGGAACAGCAGCGGCGCATCTTCGCGGCCCAGCCATTTGAGGACTTTCAGCGGCGCGGAGGGATTGGCCCAGGGCTCGGCATGCGAGACGGAGATCTGGCCGCCATTGGCGAAGCTGGTTTCCTGAGCGGCGCCGGGCTGGCGCTCGATGACGGTGACTTCATGGCCGGCTTTTTGCAGGAACCAGGCGGAAGCGGTGCCGACGATGCCCGCGCCCAGTACGATGACTTTCATTGAATCTTCCGTGCTTTCGGTAATGGTGCGGCCTGTGCTCTGCCGCGTGAGCTATTCATGCGATGCCTGTGAATTGTAAGCAGCCTGATCCGGTTTGCGGCGTCATTTGCGCCACAGACGCCGCAGCATTCACGCCGGCTTGCAGTGGTCACATCGAGATCACGTGGCCATCACTGCTGCAGACGCGAGAACTCCTGAGCGACGACTTCGCGCACCCGCATCTCCAGCCGCTGTTCCAGCAGCGCGCCGAGTTCCTGGGCCAGCGTGCCCGCGATCTGTTCGGTCGCGGCCTCTGCGGCCAGCGGCAGCGTGGCCGCCAGCGCGGTCATGATCTCGGCCTGCAGCTTCGAGCCAACGGCCTGCGGCAAATGCTCATGCAACGCGGCCTCTATCAGAACAGGTATCTGGTCAGAAAGTTCCGCGGCGATGCGCGCGCTGATTTCTTCCTCTATTTCGCGCAGCAGCTCGGCATCGGCGGCCGCCGCGTCACTGGTCGCTGCCTCAGAGGCGGAATCACTGCCGGCGCTGTCCCCGTCGAGGATGTCGGTGAGGATGGGGATATCGTTCTCGTGCTGATTCGGTGGGTTCATGATTTTTCTGCCACGAAGTGGGTCAGGGGATAACCACGCTGCTGATATTGTTTGTAACGCTCACGTCCGGCGGCGAGATCCTGCTCGTCGGTGGACAAGACTTCAAACAGTCGCTCGAAGCGGGCAAAGTGCTCGGGCGTGCGCTGTGACAGATTGATCAGTACCTGATGATGGGGCAGCGGATCGCTCTCATCATGCGTCAGTATGACCGGTGTCTGCGCGGCCAGCGCATCGCCGGCGTTTACGTGAGGCAGAAAATCCTGCTCCGAAAAAGTCCACAGCGCTTCATCAAACATCTGCTGCTGCCTCGCATCCTCACAATGCACGACCACCCTCATGTCGGCGGTGCGCGCCTTGCGCACAAGACGGCATGCATACAGCACTTTGTCAGGCACTCTGCTGTGAAAGTCGACGCGTGTCATGAGGTTTGCTGTTGCGGGGCCAGTCAGGCGGACACCATGCCATTGTGCCGCAGCAGCGCATCAATGCTTGGTTCGCGGCCACGGAAGGCAGTGAAGGACTCGATCGCCGGCCGCGAGCCGCCGACCGACAGTATCTCGCGATGGAACGCCAGCCCGGTCTCGGCAAGCCGGTTGGGGTCGCCCTGTGCCTCTTCAAATGCGCCATAGGCATCGGCTGACAAGACCTCGGCCCATTTGTAGCTGTAGTAGCCCGCCGCATAACCGCCCGCAAAAATATGCGAGAACGAATGCTGGAAGCGGTTGAATGCGGGGGGGATGATCACCGCCACCTGATGCCGCACCTCGGCCAATAGTTCAGCGACGCTCTGGCTGCCGTTCGGGTCGTAGTCGAAGTGGAGATGCATGTCGAACAGCGAGAACTCGACTTGCCTCAGCATCTGCAGGCCGGACTGGAAATTTTTCGCGGCGATCATCTTGTCATACAGCGCGCGCGGCAGCGGCTCGCCGGTGTCGGCGTGTGCGGTCATGTGCTGCAGCACGTCCCATTCCCAGCAAAAATTCTCCATGAACTGCGAGGGCAGCTCGACCGCGTCCCACTCGACGCCCGCGATGCCGGACACGCCGAGTTCGTCGACGGCAGTCAGCATGTGATGCAAACCATGGCCGAACTCGTGGAACAGCGTGATCACTTCATCATGCGTGAAATAAGCGGGCTTTTTCACGCCATCGATGATCGCCGGCTCGGTGAAATTACAGGTCAGGTAAGCGATCGGTGTCTGCAGATCGCCGGCCAGATTTTTGCGGCCGCGCGCGTCATCCATCCATGCGCCGCCGCGCTTGCCCTTGCGCGCGTACAGGTCGAGATAGAACTGTCCGATCAGGTGACCCTTCTTCTCGATGCGATAGAACTTCACGTCAGCATGCCAGACCGGGCTGTGATCGGGCTTGATCTCGACACCGAACATGTTCTGTATCAGCCGGAACAGGCCGCCGACCACTTTGTGCTCGGGGAAGTAGAGTTTCACCTCCTGCTCGGAGAATGCATAGCGTTTTTCGCGCAGCTTTTCTGATGCATAGGTCATGTCCCAGGCGTCGAGCTTGTCCAGTCCGAGTTCGGCTTTTGCGAAGTCTTTCAGTTCGGCCAGATCGTTTTCGGCAAACGGACGCGCGCGCTTCGCCAGGTCTTGCAGGAACTGGATCACTTGCTGCGGCGAGGTCGCCATCTTCGGCACCAGCGACACTTCGGCGAAATTCGCATAGCCGAGCAGTCTGGATTCTTCGTCGCGCAGCTTCAGGATATCAATGATATTTTGCGTGTTGTCCCAGTCGGGGTTCGCGCCGAGCTCAGAGGCTTTGGTCGCGCTGGCGCGATACAGCGTTTCACGCAGTGACCGGTCGTCCGCATATTGCAGCACCGGGAAATACGAGGGGAAGTGCAGCGTGAAGCGCCAGCCCGCCTTGCCTTCGCGTTCGGCCGATGCGCGAGCTGCCTGCTTCACATCGTCGGGCAGTCCGGACAGGCGGCTTTCATCGTCGACGATGCATTCATACGCATTGGTGGCATCCAGCACGTTTTCGGAAAACCGGGTCGACAGCGCTGCCTGCTGCTCCTGTATTTCCGCGAAGCGGACTTTCTTCTCGTCGGGCAGCTCGGCGCCGCCCAGACGAAAATCCCGGATCGCATTGTCGATGATCTTTTTGCGCGCAGCTTCGAGCGTCTGGTACTCGGCACTGGCCTGCAGTGCCTTGTACTTTTCGAACAACTTCAGGTTTTGTCCGAGTTCGGTCCAGAATTCGGTGACCTTCGGCAGATTCTCGTTGTAGGCAGCACGCAGTTCAGGCGTGTCGACCACCGCATTCAGGTGACCCACGACGCCCCATGCGCGACCGAGGCGCTCGGTCACGCGTTCCAGCGGCAGCACGAAGTCTTGCCAGCTGAAGGGCGCGTCCGGCGCTTCCAGCGTGCTGACGGTGGCGCGCGCCTCGTCCAGCAGCGTGCTGATAGCGGGCGTGACGTGTTCTGGCTTGAACAGATCGAATCGGGGCAGGTCGGTGAAATCGAGTAATGCGTTGTCGTTCATGATGCGTGTGTTGTCAATTCATGGGTTCAGCCGCGTTCCGCAGCTTCTATCGTATTTACCAGCAGCATGGTGATCGTCATCGGGCCGACACCGCCCGGCACCGGCGTGATCCAGCCCGCCACCTCCGCGCAGGGACCGTAATCCACATCGCCGCAGAGCTTGCCGGCATCGTCGCGGTTCATGCCGACGTCGATCACCACCGCACCCGGCTTGACCATGTCGGCGGTCACGATGTTCCGCTTGCCGGTAGCGACCACCAGAATATCGGCGTCGCGCGTGTGATGGCCGAGGTCACGTGTCGTGGAGTTGCAGGTGGTGACGGTAGCGCCTGCCTGCAAGAGCAGCATGGCCTGCGGCTTGCCGACGATATTGGACGCGCCGACCACCACCGCATGCGCGCCGCGCACCGGGTAATCAATGGATTCCAGCATTTTCATCACGCCATACGGTGTGCAGGGGCGGAACAGCGGCTGGCCGGTCATCAGCAGACCGGCATTGCTAATATGGAAACCGTCGACGTCTTTTTCTGCGGCGATCGCCTCGATCACTTTGTGCGAGTCGATGTGTGAAGGCAGCGGCAGCTGGACAAGGATGCCGTGGATCTTCGGATCCTTGTTCAGTGCCTCGACCCGTGCCAGCAGCTCGGCCTCGGACATCGAGGCCTCGTATTTCTCGAACACCGAATGAATGCCGTTGTCTTCACAGGCCTTGATCTTGTTGCGCACATAGACCTGCGAGGCCGGGTTGTCGCCGACCAGAACCACTGCCAGTCCGGGCTGACGGCCTTTGGCGGTCAGTGCGGCTGCGCGTTCGGCGACCTCGGTGCGGAGTTGTCTGGAAAGCAGATTCCCGTCGATGATTTTTGCGGTCATGGGGCAGGTCTTTCGGGTGAGGGCGAAAGTCTGATTATACGGGCCGCCCTCTTTTGATGCCGTGCAAAGCCTCGTCGTTCCGGGCTTTGCGGGGCACAGCAAACCATTACATTAAAGCCCCTTTTCGGACGTTTTCTTTTTGTTTACATATCGCATTATGAAAAGATGTATCGCATTTTGAAAAAATCTTCACTGCTGATACACTTTCGCCAAACCCGGATACCCGCCAGAATGAACCCCATGCTGGCCGCCTCCCGGCCTGCCAACTGCCTACCGGCACGATATAAAAGCAAGGAGACCTGATCATGTCAGCCCAGCTCGATACTATTCTGGCGCAAGCCGCCAACGATCCCGATGTGATGGAGACGCAAGAGTGGCTGGATGCCCTCGAGTCCGTGATCGAGCTGGAAGGTGCGGAACGCGCGCACTATCTGCTCGAGCGCATGGTCGATCTCGCCCGCCGCCGTGGCGCGCACATTCCTTTTTCCAGCAACACGGCCTACGTCAACACCATTCCTGCGCACCTCGGTGAGCACTGCCCGGGCAATCTGGAATACGAAGAGCGACTGCGTTCTTACATGCGCTGGAATGCGATGGCCATGGTGGTCAAGGCCAATCGCGCCGATGGCGATTTGGGCGGTCACATTTCCAGCTTCGCGTCGCTGGCGAACATGCTGGGCATAGGTTTCAATCATTTCTGGCATGCGCCGACCGAACATCATGGCGGTGACCTGCTCTACATACAGGGCCACTCGTCGCCCGGCATCTATGCGCGCGCTTTCCTCGAAGGTCGCATTTCCGAAGACCAGATGCTGAACTTCCGTCGCGAAGTCGATGGCAAGGGCCTGTCTTCGTATCCGCATCCGAAGCTGATGCCGGATTTCTGGCAATTCCCCACGGTGTCGATGGGTCTGGGCCCGCTGATGGCGATTTATCAGGCGCGCTTCCTCAAATACCTCCACGCGCGCCAGATCGCCGACACCGCCAACCGCAAGGTCTGGGCCTTCTGCGGCGATGGCGAAATGGACGAACCGGAATCGATGGGCGCGATCGGCGTGGCCGGCCGCGAGATGCTCGACAATCTGGTGTTCGTCATCAACTGCAACCTGCAGCGGCTCGATGGCCCGGTGCGCGGCAGCGGCCATAGCGGCG
>JACCEC010923286.1_pt1 | contig 14976 bp, 17 predicted proteins | sample 7450121 | NCBI WGS metagenome assembly JACCEC01 (sample SAMN15323455, study PRJNA562643) | freshwater metagenome | isolation source: river surface water | place: USA:Blue River Watershed | collected 2017-08-18 | reverse complement strand
TTTCTCCTCGTCGCGCACCAGCGGCGCTTCCGTCACCACCCGCCGCAACTCCTGCTCCGCACCCTTCCAATCCTTCGCCCCCATCGCCCTCCGCACTCGCGCCATCACCGAAAAGTAATCCGTCCGCAAGGCCTCGTCCGTCACCGCATCAGCCACATCGCGCCAATCCAACGAGCCCCCCTGCGCCGCTGCCCACCGCTTCGCATAGGCGAAAAATGCGCGGTCCATTTCCTCGAACTTCCCGTACCGCTTCTCCAACACCTTCTTCACCGCCCCCCCCTCTCCGAGTTCCGTGAGCACCTCGCGCAATACCGCGCGCCCCTTCGCCTCCGCCATCCAACGCGCCATCAATCCCGCCTGAAAATAGGCAAAATCCATCTCGGTAGGCTCCTCAGAACCAAATGCTTCAGCGATGTCAGCAAATCCATACAGCTGCCCGTGCATCAACCGCGAGCGATGTCGCGGACGATACCGGTGCCCCCACCCAGGATCCATCTCCTGTTCCTCCATCACCGAAATCCCCTCACTCAACCACCGCGGAATCCGGTTCCGGCTCAACCCCAGCGTCACCGTGTGCGTGTACTCATGCCAAAGCGTCGCCTGCCAGCTGTGGCCGCGGGCATCCGCAGTCCTTGGCCCTCCCGCCGTAATCACGTCCCCAAAGCACACCGCCAAGTACCCCTCACCCCGAGGAGCCCCAAACGTCCGAACCGCAAAATCTTTGCGAACATCAAACACCTCCACCCGCGTCGGCACCTCAGGCTTCCACTGGTAAAGCACCCCCAATCGCTCGCGCGCACGACCCAACAATGCCAACAACCGGTCCCCATAAACCTCCATCTCCAACGGCGACATCCGAACCAACACATCCCCGCTCAAGCGCTCGACGTGCCCCTTCGTCCGGTCGCGCAACTCCAACAGGTTAAACACCGTCACGTCGTACCCGTCCTTTGCGTGCACCTCCTCGAGAAGTTTCCACGCCTCCTCAACACGCCCCAGCTTCAGCAAATCCTCCCCCCGCAACCGCTTCGCCATCAAAAACTCCGCGTCCAGCCCGCACGCCGCCTCTTGGAGCGCTGCCCCCTCCGCAAACAAATACCCTCCGGAAACCAACTCCCCCGCCTTGCTCAACACCCACGGCGTCGCTTCCCGAAAATCCCGTTTCCAATCCGTCCCCGCCGCACGCCGTCCGCCCGCCGACGAAACCAACTCGCTCCCCGATCGCCCCTCCATCACCCCGAACGCAAGCCGCATCGCCCGGGAATACACGTGCCCCTCCGGAATCTGATCCAGCCAAAACCTCGCCGTATCCTTCGTGTCCGAATGCAAATGACCCAACCCCAACAGAAAAATCGCGTCCCACATCTGCGGATTCACCGAGAGCGCCTCCATCCACAGCATCGTCGCCTTGCGCGAATCCGTGTTCCGCAGCGCCTCGCCCAACATCACCTTCAGCCGCACGTTCGACGAAAACTTTTTCAAACCCTCCCTCGCCTTTTTCGAGGCCAAATCATGATCTCCGCGATCCAAGGCAAGCCGGACAATCGCCTCCCACGCCTCTTCACATTCCGCTGACTTCTGCAACGCCGGCAAAAAATACGTGTTCAACACCGTCTTCGCATCCGCCCCCGCCTCCAACCGCATCGCGCCCAACATGACCAAATCCAGCGAGCGGCGCCCCCACCAACTCTGCCGGTCCGACACCCGGCACCCCTCCTCCGCCAGCGTGCGAGCAAGCCGTGTGTCACCGCGCGCCAATGCCTCGCGATACCGTAAATACGGTCCAATCAACGTCTCCGGCATCCGCTTCGCCATCCGTTCAGCCCACTTCTCCAACTCCGCACGCTTCCCTAACGCAATCAACGCCTCGCCCGTCAACCAACCCTCCGTCGGCGAACAAAACACCTCCTCCCGCTCCGTGAGCCCCGTCATCTCCTCGTACCGCCCCTCATTCCACGCCTTCCGCCAATCCTCAATCGACACCAAATCTGCCGCCCCTGCAAAAAAACCAAACATCAACCCGCTCACCGCCAATGCCACCCCTCGGAGCCTGACAAAGGCCCCTTCCCCTCCCATCCCTGATCCCTCACGGCTGAACCAAGGCCCCATCATGTGCGCTCCTCGGACTACCGAGCTGAACCGAGGTTCTTCTCCTCGAACTCTTTACACCAACCCTTGATCTCCGTGTCGTTGAAGATTTTTCCAATCACCCGGCGCAACAACCCCTTCAAACTCGCCAACTCCACCTCCCGCAAACTCCGAATCGCCTCCTCCTTGTAACGCTCCAACAAATCTTCGCACCGCTCCAACGCACCGGATTCATGACAAATCCGCTCCACCTCTTCCGCCGTAACCCCCTCGCCCCGCGCCATAAACTGGTTTACCCGCTCCCGAACCGCCCCGTCCGCACGCTCAGCAGCCGACGCAATCACCAAACTCGGACGCCCCGCCTCCAAATCACTCCCGTCCGCTCCGCGGTGATCCTGCAAATCATCCCGAATCTGGTACGCAATCCCAAGCGCCTCGCTGTATTTGCCCAACACCTCATCCACCTCGCGAAACACGTCCAACCCCGCCGCAACCGCCCCAATCCGCAACGCCACGGAAAACGCAGGCGCCGTCTTGCTCCGGAAAATATCCAGCACCTCCGCCGAGTTCATCGCCCGCGGCGAGCGACTCAACAAAAGCTCCGCGCCTTGGCCTCGGCACAGCTCCCCCTGGCCCTCCGCCGCAATCCGCAACATTTCCACCCGCACCGCAGGATCGAACGCCGCATTCGCCAGCAACCGGTAACCCTCACCAATCAAGTAGTCTCCAACGTTCAGCGCAACCGGAACGCCGTGCTTCGAGTGCAAGGTCGCCTCGCCGTACCGCTCCGCATCCCCATCCTCAATGTCGTCATGAATCAGCGACGCCTTGTGGAAACACTCCACCGCCACCGCAAGCGACCTCAGGTTCTCCGGCAACGCCAACCCCGCCTCCGGATCCAACTCACCCGCGTCCGCCCTCAACGCCTGAAACGCCGCCACTGTCAAAAATGGACGCCACCGTTTCCCAGCCTGCATCAACCACTCCCGCCCAATCCGCTCCGTCTCGGACCCAACCGGCCCCATCACCCCTTCCAAATGCATCGAGGTAAACCAGAAATCCACTTCCTCCCGCAGTGCCCCCAAATCCAACCGGCGCGTCCGGTCATCACTCGTCAAATGAATGTAATCCCAAACCCAGTCCAAATCGACGTTCGTATCAATACAGTCGTCCTGCAACAGAGGCACCGCCACACCCGGCACCGCCGCCGCTTCCATGTACGGAAACGCGCGCTCCAGCACGCTCAAGCAGCTCACCCCCACGATCGCCTCGATCTTCCCCGTCTGAATCAAGGACATCACGATGGCAGACCCCTCCGCCACGAGCACCGCGTACCCCAACCGCTCTGCCTCCAACTGCAAATCTTGAATCGAACACAGCCCGCACTGCTTGCAAAGCAGCCCAAACTCGTCGAACGGCGCAGGACACTTGTTCTCAACCCGCAAACACTTGGGCAACAACAGCAACCGCTTTTCAAACGGCACCGCCGCCAACGTCTCCCGCCACGTCTCGTTGTTCAATAAAACACCAACGTAATCACGATAAATGGGATCCAGCCCCAACTGCGCAATCAACTGGTCCGCCAACTCCTTCAAATGGTCCATCGGCAGCGGAGGAACCGGGCGCTCCCGCTCCACAAACGCCCGAACCGCGAGCAAAATCCGGTTCCGCTCCGGGCCCGTCTGCGGAACGTTCTTCTTCGGCGGACGCATCTTCTGAACCGGCACCTGCCGCGGCAACACCATCGCCACCGGCGGCTGCGGAGTCAGGGCTGCTGATAGTGGAGCGACCCCGGCGACAACACCGGATTCAGAAGAGGAAGAAACAGTCTGCATGGATGGGACGAACTACGCCGCCCAGATGACCGCATTTGGCGTGCCCAACTTAGCCCCCCCGCACCAAAACCCCCCGAAACCCTGAAATCCACACGCCTCCACTCAGTGCGCTGAACCCGACCCTGCGGTCCGGTACATCGCTGCCACATCCACCACCGAGGTGTAGGACACCAGTAACGACACCCCAAATTTCATCAGGGCAAACACCAGCGGAGATTTACCCTCCGAATACTCCACCAATCCCCCCACCGTCAGCAACCAGCTCGAGGCACTCAAAAGTCCAACCCACAACGTCACGTTCAATCGGTTCGTCGCCTCCGAAAAAGTGAGGCACCCCACAAATGAAAAACCGTGCAACACCACCCCCAAACCCAAAATCAACGGCAACAGCTTCCCCGCCTCCAATCCAACAAAACCCTGTCCCAACACATACGAGACAGCGGCCAAATAACTCACTCCAGAGATCAAATATTTCATATTCAGGGGTTTTACACCTTTGCCTGACACCAGTATCCGTGCCATCCCACAAAGAAGCCGCACTTCCAACGAAGCCACCCCCAAAGACAGTCCGCAACCCAGAGCAAGAACCGGGGTTTGTCAGAGCATGAAATCACCCCTTGCCGTCAATCAAACGTCCGCTCTCCTCCTCCTCTGCCCGTCCCTAGCGATGGCCGCCCCAGAGCCTCCCCCAACCCTGCTCGCAAAACCCGTCAGCGCCACGTTCAGCGACGAAATGACGCTCGACGCAAAAACCGAGATTAAATGGCGTCAGGCCAAAGGAAAATGGACCCGCTCCAACTCGGAAACCGTTGTCGCTGAGTTGGAATCCGACAAGCACGGTGCTGTGGGACGAGTCCCCGTCAAACTGACCAATTTCGTCCTCGCCGTTGATGTTCGCCTCGATGGCGCGAAGTCAGCCACCGTTTCGATTAATGACGAAAAGGAGCACGTCGCCCGCGTCGGATTAAGTCCCACAGGATTCTATGTGCGCAAAGATGACCACGATCACGACGGACCAGACCGCCCAGTAGTTTTTTTCAACAGCCCCGAAAAACTCGAATCCGGACAGTGGCACACGGTCGTTCTTGAAATGGTCGGCGACACAATGGCGGCCACGCTCGATGGAAAACTCACCGGCTGGGGCACCGACGCACTGTTCAAAGCGTCAAAAGCCAACCCTGGACTCACCGTCGCTGGCGAATCCGCAGCCTTCAAAAACTTCCGGATTTGGGAGGCGTCTGCCGAACCCAAAGAAGGCTGGTCTGCACAGCGCGAAAAACTTCCGGCACCCAATCTCAAACCGCAGGAAACGCCCGCAGCCAAAAAGAAAGCGGTGACGAAGTAAAGTTTCGCCGCCACGGCCAACCGGCCATGCATAAAAAAAGCGGGTTCCTTTCGGAACCCGCTCAAAAGAGGCCAGCTAAACTCGAGCAATGCCCGACTGAAAACAATCCCTAGTCGGCAAGCGCCTCTTCGGGCACGCCATCGAACAGAGGCTGAACGTCCGTAATCGCTTTCGTCGCAGGCGCCGCGAACCGCGTCTTAGCTCGGCTAATCAAAGTCCCAAGCACCAAATCAGCGAACGGAAACACCACGTTAAAGTTTTTGTGCATGTACCGGTGGTGCAACAGGTGATGCGCGTTCAACCGGCGAAAGAGCCAAGTCGCCTCGAGGCGGCGCTCCTTCGGAAGATGCATGCACCAGTGGATATATTCGTAAACCGAGTAATACAGCCCCATCGAAATCACACCCCCGACGTAAATTCTCCAGTCGCCAAAGATGAAGGCAACCATCGCCATCGGCGCAGAACCCAAAACCACCAAGACTGGGCCGTTCCACCACGCCATAGGAATCGTCTCACGATCAGTCGGATTAACGAGATGGTAAGTATGATCCGCCTTAAAAATCTGGTGATGAATCTGCGCGTGCGCGCGGAACGGATAAACAAACCAACCCACCGGCCGATGCATCACATAGCGATGCAACGCCCACTCAAAGAACGACGATACAAAGAAGTATCCAACGATCGAAAAAAACCAAATAAGAGCACTATCCATATTCTAGACTTTAATCGGACTCAGGAGCACTTCCGGCATCCGAAGAATCCCCTTCGAATAGCGAGTCCCCATCGGTGATTGCCCACTCGGGCAATCGACAAACCGAGCGGAGATACGCGCACCTTGCCGACACTGTCAGAGTGTGAGAAACACCGAATCGACCGTGAATGACAGACAAATCTTCCGGAATCGCGGCGCTCACCCAGAGCTTCAAAACTCAGCCAATAGCCTCTTTCAACCGCAAAAAGCAGAAATGCAGCGCCATCAATGACAACCACACGCAGTTCCGCACGATCCTCCACTCGGAGCCGTCGGTGCGGCATTTTGCCCTGCCCCCTTGGACATAACCCCAAACCCCCCGCTGATGACTCGGCGGATCGGCTCGCTTGTCTCAGGATGACGGGTCAGCGGAGCGTCCTTCATGCTCTGCTGAATCTCATACCGCTTCACCGGTCCAGTTTCGTTCGTGGTCTCGTAAACGTACGTAGCCATGGCTCCATTTTGCCGACAGCCCCGCACGTGTCAGTCCCATTTTGATGAGACCATGGCCACCTCAGCCAAACGCTAACGCGTCGCTTCGGGCTTGCCCCGAGCAACCCCTCCTGCCGCCCCCTTCGCTTCTCCGTCCGATTTGCCCCCCTTTTCAAGAAGCGCCTCGACCACGTCATCTCGCTCGCCGCCTAAATCCACCGCGGTCATGTAGTGGTATCGGGCCAGTCCATAAGCCGGTTCTTTCCGGTTCAAATACAGGAGAGCCAGATTGAAATGCGCTCCGGAATCCTTCCCGTCCAGTTCCAGCGACCGCTTCAGCTCCGCCTCCGCGGCGTCATTCCACCCCCGCCGTGCCAGCGCCATCCCGTACCAGCGGTGACCCCGGGCGCTGCCGGGCTCGATTGCAACCCCCATCGCCAAACTCGCGCACGCACGCAACACCTCGCCCCGCTCCATCTCCGCCAACCCTAACATCATCCACCCCGCCGCATTCTCCGACTCCCGCCGAACCGCCTCACGATAAAACCCAATCGCCGCAGCAACATCCCCCTGCCGCTGGCGCACCTGCCCAAGATTCAGCAAACACTCCACGTCCCCCGGTTCCAGTAACAAGAGATCGGCCAAATCACGCGCCGCATCGTCCCACCGCGCCGCCCCCATGCTCTCCACAACCTTCAGCCGCAACGCCGCACGGCGCCTCCCCAACCCTGCATCCACCCCCCCTCCCTTATGCTGGTCTGACGCGACGGCAACCCGCTCACCATCGCCCGCCGAACGAGCGCCAGAAAGCGCCACCAACAACATCCCCAAAAGCGCCCAACGAAACCGGTCCGGTCTCCCCATACAACATCATCCTCCCATCGCCACCGAACGCTCCGCTGCAGCCCGCACGGCACGCATCAACGCTCCGCGCACCGCATTCACCTCCAGCACCTCAAGCCCCGCAATCGTCGTCCCGCCCGGACTCGCCACCGCATCCTTCAAGGGACCCGGACTCCCTCCCTCCAAAACCATTCGAGCCGCCCCCATCAACGTCTGCGCTGCGAGCTTCAAAGCCGTCTCGCGCGGCAACCCCATCAGCACCCCGCCATCCGCCAACGCTTCAATCAAAACATACCCGTAAGCCGGACCACTCCCGCTTAACCCCGTCACCGCATCCATCAGCCTCTCCGGCACCTGAACGCATAACCCAGTCGCAGAAAATAGCTGCCGCACCCATTCCCCATCCTCAGCCGTCGCCCCAACCCCCATCGAAAAAGCGGCTGCCCCAGCCCCCACCATCACCGGAGTGTTCGGCATCACCCGAACCACCCGCGCACCCGCTCCACTCCATTCCTCCAGTCGGCCCAACCCCAACCCCGCCGCGATCGAGACCACCAACTTACCAGCGAGCGCGCCCGCACACGAACGCAACACCCCCGCCACATCCGCAGGCTTCACCGCCAACACAATCACGTCCGCAGCAGTCACAAGATCCTTGGTCTCCGAAACCCGCCCGCCTGTCGCTCCCGCCAAGGCTTCCGCCGAAGGACCATGCACATCCGAAAACAACAAATCCCCCCCCACCAAAACCCCTGCGCGAACACCCCCAATCGCCAACGCCGAAGCCATCTTCCCGCACCCAATAAATCCAATCGTCTTCATAAAATCGCCTCACCTTAACGCGCTACCGCTTAAAAAAATAGCCCCGACTCGTCGGCGAGGTGCAGCAACGACGCTCCGAAACATCCACCTGCGCCCACTCCCGCGCCCACCCATCCGCCTCCGCCGCCGAAACCGCCCCGTCCACTATCATCAATCGGTACGAAACAGTATGCGGCTTCCCCGCCTCAAGCGAGAACCCCCCAGCCCGCTGAGGCGCAAAACAAAAGTACGGATCCTTAGGATGCATCCGAACAGGCTCCGGATGACGAAAGTTCGTCGGATGCCCCATCACCACAACGCTCCCGCGCGCTCCCCCCCCCTCGCCCACCGCTCCCGTCAACGCCACCCAAACGCGGCCGCCTCCTTCAACACCCGTCCGATCACTCACCCCGCCCGAGGCAAGCACCTGCATTCCTTCAACACCGCTCCACGCGTCCAAGCCCCGAAACGCGAATCCTCCATAATGGTAGCTTGGCAAAACCAAGGCCCCCTGACCCGCCACCCGTTGACCGACGGTAACGTCCACTCGGTTAAAGACGCGCCCACCCGACTCGCCCGAACCAAACCGCACCTCCCACTCCTCCTCCAAAACCAAATCCCAGACTCCGCTCGAATAATCCACCACCCGATGCCCCGCCTTCAAACACCCCGCGCCCCCCTCATTCCAAACCCTCCGAACCTCGCCCCCCTCAACTCCTCCCAATCCCGCCCCCAGATTCCAAAAATCCGTCGCACGCCCACCCCACTCCGCCTTAGTCCACGCAAACCACACCCCATGATGGTGCCGATGATCCGCTGGAAAATCTCCCGTGACCACATGGCCCTCCGGAGTCCGCAAGGGATGCAAGTACCCACCCCGACGCTGCACCGCAGCCACTCCCGTAGGGACCGACAACGGCTCCGCTTGATAACAACCAATCTCGCGCGCCCCCTCGCGGAAAATCACGCGCCCCCCCGCATGCACCGCCCCCACCTCGCCCGCAAAAACGCGGGACACACCCAGCAGCACAAACCCGCAAACCCAACCCATCAAAAACTTGGACGCAGTGTTCATTCGCCCAAGTCTCCCATCAAAAAACGATCCCCACCTCACCGCGCAGCCTCACGCCCAGCAGGAAGCGGCCTAAAGAAAACCGCCACATGCCCCAGCTCCTGCACCAGCGTGCTCCCCGTCCGCTCCGCCAGCACCGGCGCGATGTCGTGCCGATGCTCCTTCTGACCGTCAAACTTCACCTTCACAAGGTCGGTCCCCGTAAACGCTTGGTCCAACGCCGCCACCAATCCGTCCGACACACCCGCATGCCCCACACGCACCACCGCAGCCAGTCGCTGCGCCCGTGACCGTAACCCACGCTTCTCCGCCCCCGTCATTTCGCCCCCCCTTCTGCGCCAATCAGCGGCTTACGGCTGATCACTCCCTTCTCCACCAACTTCCGCACCTTCGGCTCAATCACCACCGCGCAATACGGATTCTTCGACGCATTCTGGTTGAAGTAGTTCTGGTGGTATCCTTCCGCCGCGTAAAACTTCTCCAGCTTCACAATCTCCGTCACAATCGGCTCGAAGATGTCCTTCTGCGCCTTTGCCTTAGAAGCCTCCGCCGCCGTCTTCTGCGCCTCGTTCTCAAACAAGATAATCGAACGGTACTGAGGACCACGGTCCGCCCCCTGCCGGTTCAATGTCGTCGGATCATGCGCCACCCAAAACACCTCCAACAGGTGCTCCACCTTCACCTTCGCCGGATCAAACTCAATCTGAACCACCTCAGCGTGCCCCGTCTTCTTCTCGCAAACCTGCTCATACGTCGGGTTTGGCACATGCCCACCTGCATACCCGCTCACCACCTTCGTCACCCCCTCAATCCGCTGGTAAACCGCTTCCACACACCAAAAACAGCCCCCTCCCAAGGTCAACCGTTCGCGACCGCCCTCACCACCTGAAGCCACCCCATCGGCAGCCATCAACGCGGTCCCGCTAAAACCTACTCCCGCAATCATCCCAAGAATCGTTCTCATCGTTCTCATTCTCATGTCTCCGTTTGCTGACGTTTCTCTGTCCTTTCAGTCACGTTCTTCGAACCAAGCAGCGACCTGCACTCCGTCAAATCGCTCAACCCAGCCCAGCTAACCGCAACTCCCGCACCGAATCACCACGCAATCGCGCGAATCCGGCGCCCAACCTCCTCCACGTTCGCACGCGAGTTAAATGCACTAATCCGGAAATACCCTTCCCCCGCAGAACCAAATCCGCTCCCCGGCGTAATCACCACCGCAGCCTCCGCCAACATCCGGTCAAACATCTCCCACGAAGTCATCCCAGCCGGCGTCTTAACCCACAAATAGGGCGCATTCACCCCGCCCCAAACCGACAACCCAGCTCCCTGAGCCGCCTCGCGCAACACCGCAGCATTCCCCATGTAATGCGTGATCAAATCCGCCACCTGCGCCCGCCCGCTCTCCGAGTACAACGCTTCCGCACCCCGCTGAACAATGTAGGGCACCCCGTTGAACTTCGTGCTCATGCGCCGGTTCCACAACCCATGCAACGGATGCAACTCGCCCGCACCCGTGCGCGCCTTCAACGACTTCGGTACCACCGTGTAAGCGCACCGCGTCCCCGTAAAGCCACCGTTTTTCGAAAACGAACGGAACTCAATCGCACACTCCCGCGCCCCAGGAATCTCATAAATCGAATGCGGAATCGACGGATCCGAAATGTACGCCTCGTAGGCCGCATCAAACAAAAGAATCGCCCCGTGCCGCAGCGCATACGCCACCCAAGCCTCTAACTGCGCCCGCGTCGCCACCGACCCCGTCGGGTTGTTCGGGAAACACAAGTACACCAAATCCACCGCCTCCGTCGGCACGTCCGCCACAAACCCATTCGCCTCGGTGCAAGGCAAATAAACCAACCCTTCATACCCGCCCCCCTCCAACGCATCCCCCGTGTGCCCCGCCATCACGTTCGTATCCACGTAAACCGGATAAACCGGATCCATCACCGCAATCCGATTGCGATTCCCCAAGATGTCCAAAATATTGCCGCAATCGCACTTACTCCCGTCCGACACGAAAATCTCGTCATCCGCCACCTCAATCCCCTTCGCCCGAAAATCATTTACCGCAATCGCCGACCGCAAAAACTCGTACCCCTGCTCAGGCCCATATCCACGAAACGTCTCGCGCTTGCCCAACTCATCCACCGCCGCATGCATCGCCGTACGCACCGCATCCGGCAACGGCTCCGTCACATCGCCAATCCCACAACGAATCAGGCGCTTCGCCGCCTCAGGGTTGCCATCGCAAAACGCCTTCACCCGCCGCGCAATCTCCGGAAAGAGGTAGCCCGCCTTCAGCTTCAAATAGTTGTCGTTCAAGTATGCCATGTCCGTAGTCGATTTGAGCCCATCACGTTGCCAGTAACCCTCCCCTCACGCCATCGCGAAATCCTCGCAAAATCCCACACAACACGCCCCCGCCCTCGCCCATCCTCCTCGCCAAAATACCCCCCCAGCCGTAGCCTCCTCCCATGCTCACGATCGTTATCGGTCACAAAAATCCGGACATGGACTCCATCTGCGCAGCCCTCGCCTACGCCGAGTTCAAGCGCCTCTCCGGAGTGCCCGACGTCGTCGCCGGCCGAACCGGAAACACCAACGAACGCATCGATTTCGTCCTCCGCCTCTTCAACGTCGAAGCCCCCGCCTTATTCACCGACGTGAGCCCCAAGGTCCGCGACGTCATGCAGGCAAAAGTCCTCTCCGTTCGCGCCGACTCTCCCGTCTACGACGCCATCCAACTCATCGACAATAAAGGCCTCCGAGGACTCCCCGTCACCGATGCCGAACACCGCTGCCTCGGTCTCCTCAGCGCCTTCAAAATCACCAGCCACCTTTTCCCCTCCCGCGATGAAGCCGCCTCCGCGCGCATCGTCACCGCCTCGCTCGCGGACATCGTCACGACCTTCGGCGGCTCGCTCGTCACCGGCTCCCTCAGCTCAGAACCCGTCGAACAACTCCTCATGGTTGGGGCCATGGCCCAAGACTCCTTCGTCCCACGCCTCCAACGCTACAGAGACAAACTCGTCGTTCTCTTCGTCGGCGACCGCCCGCACATTCAGGAAATCGCCATCCGCGAACGTGTTCACGCCATCGTCGTAACCGGAGGCCATTCCATCAGCGAAGAAATCCGCGCCGCCGCACGCACCGCGAACGTCACGATGATCAGTTCGCCCCACGACACCGCAACCTCCGTGCTCCTCGCCCGTGGCGCCGTTCGCGTCGAACAAATGGTCCTCCGCGACTTCACCAGCTTTCACATCGACACCCCGCTCGACGAAGCCCGCGAAATCGCTGCCGAAAGCGCAGGCTTCGTGTTCCCCGTCCTCGACGACAACGGCATCCTCGCCGGCATCCTCTCGAAGTCCGACTTCATCAAACCCATCCAGCGTCAACTCATCCTCGTCGACCACAACGAGTTGACTCAGGCCGTCAAAGGTGCTGACCGCGTTCCCATCGTCGAAGTCATCGACCACCACAAGCTCGGCGGTTTCTCCAGTCACACCCCGATCCACTTCTTCAACACCACCGTGGGTTCCACCAGCACCATCGTGGCCCAATGCTTCCAAAACGCGGGCATCCCCATCCCAAAACCCATCGCAGGGCTCCTCATGGCGGGGCTCATCTCAGACACGCTCAACCTCACCTCGCCCACCGCCACGCCCACCGACCGAACCGTCCTCTCCACCCTGGCCGGAATCACCGGTCTCGATCCCGCACAACTCGCGGCCGATATCTTCTCCGTCGGCTCCCCGCTACTCACCATGTCGGCGGACCAAGCCATTAACGCCGACTCCAAAGTCTACGAAGAGAACGGGGAACGCTTCGCCGTCGCCCAAATCGAAGAGCTGTCCTTCGCCCACTTCGCAGGAAAACGCGAAAGCCTCCTCGAAGCCTTGGAAGCCCGACGCCTCCAACAAAACCTTCTTTTCGCTTCACTCCTCGTCACCGACATCAACGAGCAAACATCCCTCCTCCTCGTCCGAGGCGAATCTCGCTTCCTCAAAACCGTGGACTATCCAGAAACCGCTCCCTTCATCTGGGAGCTCGCGGGAGTTGTTTCCCGAAAAAAACAGCTCCTCCCCTACCTGCTCCGTTGCGTGAATCGCATGCAATAACGTCGCTCCCACGGGAATCTCATGCCGTCCGCCGCGTCCATCAGCGCCCCCGTCTCCCCAGCGCCCCCGCCGCGCAAGCCACTCCGTGCGCGCCTACGTTTAGCAATCCTCCTCCTCGTCGCCGTCCCCGCCGCACCACTCGCCGCCACAAACGTCTGGATCCTCCTCGGCGCCGTCGGACGTACCACCTCCAAAGCGAACGAAATCCCAGCCAACTCCACCCTCCTTGTCCTCGGCACCTCCCCAAAACAACGCAACCACCAACCCAACCCCTTCTTCGAAGGCAGAATGGATGCCGCAGCAACGCTCTATCACGCGGGCAAAGCCGGTCGCATCATCCTCAGTGGCGACCGACGACGCCCCGAGTACAATGAACCCCTCGCGATGCGAGAGGCTCTCTTGAAACGAGGCGTGCCAGCAAACACCATGGAAGCCGATAACGAGGGCACCCGGACTTTGCTCTCCCTCCGCAACGCGCGGGAAACCTTCCATCTCAAAGAAATCATCACCGTCACCGACGATTTCCACCAACCGCGCTGCCTTTTCCTCGCACGCCATTTCGGAATCAGAGCCCGCGGATTTACCGGCACACCCGTCCCCCTACGCCTCTCAATCAAAACGCGCCTTCGAGAAATCCCCTCCCGACTCAAAGCCTTCTCGGAAACCGTCTACCCCCCTCCAGAAGCAAAATCATAACCTGCTATCTATAGGACCCATACGCCCCATACGCCCCATCAGGCCCAGACCCACTACGCATCGAGATCCACGTCCCCAGCCTCGCGCTCGCGCATCTCTCGCTCGTACTGCTCGATCGCATCCGTCCGATCTTCCACCTCATCCAACACCCGCTGCGCCACCAGCATCGGACACTTGCAGCGCAACGCGAGCGCCAGCGCATCACTCGGACGCGCATCCACCTCCACCACCTTCTCCGTTCCCAAAACCTCGTTCTGGCCCCGGAAAACCACCCGCGCATAAAACGTCTCCCCGCGCACATCGTGAATCACCACGCTCCGGAGCGAGACACCGAACCCCAAAAGCGTATGGTGGAAAAGATCATGGGTGAGCGGTCGAGGGTGTTTTCGCTCTTCCATAAAATCCCCCAAGACACGCCCCATGTGATCGTCCACATAGATCACGAACACCTTCTCCGGCGCCTCCAAAAACATCGCGTGCCCTGAGTTGATACCCACCACCGCGCGAATGCGAATCGGGACGTTTTGCTTCATAGGAGCCCATCCTAAGGCAACCACCGCCCATCTCAACGCTCATCCCTTCCGCAAAAGCGCAAGAAACTCCACATTCCCGTCGCCCCCCGTAATGGGCGAAACCATCTCCCCCTCCCAACCCACGCCCGAAATCCCCGCCACAAACGTCCGCACCCGTTCGACCGCGCTGGCATGAAGCGCCGGATCTCGCACGACCCCGCCGCGCGCCACATCCTCCCGACGCAACTCAAACTGCGGCTTGATCAGCGGAATCACCAACCCGCCCGCCCGCACCCGCTCAAACGCCGGTCCAAGAATGAGCGTCAGTGAAATGAACGACACATCAATCACCACGAGATCCACCAACTCAGGCACGTCCTCGGCACTCAAATGCCGCGCGTTCAGATGCTCCTTCACCACCACTCTCGGATGCGAACGAATCCGCCAATCCAACTGCGAATGCCCCACATCCACCGC
>JACCEC013139407.1_pt1 | contig 14992 bp, 18 predicted proteins | sample 7450121 | NCBI WGS metagenome assembly JACCEC01 (sample SAMN15323455, study PRJNA562643) | freshwater metagenome | isolation source: river surface water | place: USA:Blue River Watershed | collected 2017-08-18 | reverse complement strand
CCTGCTCCTGCTCCTGCTCCTGCTCCTGCTCCTGCTCCTGTGCCTCCCCCTGCTCCTGTACCTCCCCCTGTGACTGTTGAAGAAGAACCAATTGCAACCCGTCGCAAGGCTATTCCTAAACACGTAAAATCACTTGTATGGAATCGCTATGTAGGTGAAAATCGTGCTGAGTCCCAATGTTTGTGCTGTCGCTCTACACGTATTGCAGTAACAAACTTTCATTGTGGGCACGTAGTCGCAGAAGCGAAGGGTGGCGATTTGACCGTGCCTAATTTGCGCCCAATCTGCGCGCCGTGCAATCTATCAATGGGTACAATGAGTATGAGCGAGTTTGCAAAGACATATTTCGGATGGGATGTTGTTTAACACTGTGTGATAGTACTATTAATGTGATGTTGCAAAATATAATGTAGAATTTTTATAGAAATCTAAATTATATTTAAAATTATATCCAGATACTCACAACTACCTCCTATGGAGAGTCTTAGCTCCCTATGCTGGATATACACGCATATTTGTTGTCTTGCGCACAAGAATGTCCATAAAGAAGAGCACAAATACGCCCGTCATCACAAACATCCCCACCTCCGTATTAGAATTGTCCGTGCATACACGGGTGCGCTCAATGTCATCCAGGCGCGAGAAGATTTTGTCCAGCTTCTTCTTGATTTCCGCCATATCGGCCGTAGGAGGGCCTGCCGCAGTAACAGGCTTTGCTCTGGCCCCCTGATTGTCATAGCGCTCGTAGAACGCAGTCTGAGCACCCGCCGGCCCCATAGTGAGCGGCTTCCAGTTATCATTCAAGTTAGGTATCGGCAATACAGGTCCGCCAGTAGGCTTATCAAGTGCCCGCGCCTTGTAGGCATCCTCAAAAGAAGGCTTGAGCATATAATCATCAGAGTTCGCCACATCCGCATCACTGCCTCCTTGGGTTCCCACGTAGGGGGTAAATCCCTCTTCGCCACCGACCTTCGTGCCAAACCACGCCGGCGTCTTCTTCATTGTCCCAGGCTGATTGTACTGGGTCGGCTCAATGACCGGTTGCATTCCCTCCGTGACCCCGTTCATTCCCGCGCCGTGGTCAAAAGCGGGCGGGGCCTCGGTCTTCTGACTGAGCGCAGGGCGGTCGGGATCCACACTCATCGGCGGATTGTCGGGTGTTTCGGCCGCCTCGTCAAACGGCTGGTCTAAAAGTTGCATCGCGGGAACTTTGCACCGCTTGGCCTTCCGCCGCTCCGCCTTTCGGGCCGCAGCACCAGAATCGGCGCCGCGACAACCGGGCGGGGTCGGCCCTACAGCCGGGAAAGCATCATCCAAGGAACAATACTCCATCTAATACTACTTTGTCTCGCTGTTATAATTGTGTTGCTTTTTGCCGCTAGGGGAGCTGCGCTCCCCTAAGACCCCTAGCCCTTGAATAAAGGCTTCGCATTAAGGGGACGACGCGTCCCCCATACCCCCTCCACTGAATAAAGGCTTCGCATTAAGGGGACGACGCGTCCCCTTATACCCCTCCACTGAATAAAGGCTTCGCATTAAGGGGACGACGCGTCCCCCATACCCCCTCCACTGAATAAAGGCTTCGCATTGGGGGACGACGCGTCCCCCATACCCCCTCCACTGAATAAGGGCTTCGCATTGGGGGACGACGCGTCCCCCATACCCCCTCCACTGAATAAGGGCTTCGCATTTGGGAACAATGTCCCTTATACCCCCGTAGCCCTTGTAATTATCCTTCACCAAATCTAATAGTCCCATATTAGACTAGAAGCGTACATATGCAGGCCCCACAACCTCCAGCTGCATCTATAAAAGCACCAGGCCTCGCCCCGCCACAGGCCGGCGGTGCTCGCCCAGCCAGCACCACAATCAATGCCCCCGATGTTCTCCTCGGCCTCATCCTAATTGTCGGCATTGCCCAGGCCCATCAGTTCCCTGAAGATCTCCTCCGTTTCACCGACACACTTCTCGGTCGTGCTCTCCTTTTTGCCCTCACCATTGCTTTTACAGCGTGGAAGGGCTGGACAATTGGTCTCCTCTTTGCCCTCCTAGCCGCCCGTCTCATTCAACACACCGGACGTGCAGAGCAAATGACCGCCGCTCGCTACGAAGCGCCCCTACAGGAGGCCTTCGGTGGCGCTAATGCTGATGCCGATGCCCCGGGTGGGGCAATGGGTGGGGCAACAGACGCCATACTTCCTCTTGTCTTCAGTGACAATATGGCCATCAAGCCAATTGATAAGAAGAAGCACAAATGGTTCATTGAGCGGGTCCTGCAGGAAAACCCTACACGCATTGAGTCCGAAAGAGTCCGCACCCAGGCAGTCCAGGGCAGTTAAATAATCCTCTATAGAAAACTATACCACACCTTAATAGCATTCGGATGAAAACTCTTAAGGAGTGGTTCGCATTTTTAGAGCCCGAAGGGCCAACAGACACAATCTTACGTGGCTTGGCCATACTTGGTCTCTCTATGTGGCTGTACTTTAATGGAATGGTGTTCCAGGAGCCTTACAGCCTCAAACTCATTGAGCTCCATCTCTATCCTTGGTGGAATATCCTCTTGGTCGCAATGGTTGCGGCCGGCACTCTTTGGTGCCCACGCGTCGGCGTCCTTGCTGGCCTCGCCGTCCTTCTCTACTTGTCCGATATGGACCTACTGATGCGCCCCGAGGAGCCTGATATTGAGGACGCGATGTTGGAGCACTTTTATGAGATGGTGCAAGAATAACATAGAAAAACATTGGTGAAATCAGATAGATATGAGTATGATAGGAGCTACCCCCGGCATATTTGCAGCAGCCTCGGCTGGTCCTGCAGGGCCCATAAGTGCGCTCATTGCGGGAATGAATACAAATCCTTACTTCATCGGCTTGATGATGCTATTAATGAATCTCGGGGGTCGTTTCTTGGCCCTGGAGGTGACAAAGGGCCAGGAGGCTTTCTTGTCCCATCCATTTGTGCGGCGCGGGTTGATTTTTGTGGTACTTTTTATTGCTACACGCAACCTGGTGACAGCCTTCTGGCTCTGGCTGCTCATCATTATGTCCCTCGGCTACTTATTTAATGAGAACTCGGCTCTCTGTGTGCTGGGTCGTCGTGGATTTGAGGGCTCCAAGTGTGCGCGGCCGACTGGCCCTGCGCCTCCTAAGCCGACCGACCAGGAGATGGGCATTTACAAGATGTTGGAGGGCAAAGTGAAGGCGTGGGAGGCGTTTGAAGATATGGGCTCGCTTGACCCTACTGCGACTACAAGTGCTGTTCCAGTTACACAACAGCAGCCACTCGTTACTGTAGCAGGACAGGCGGCGGGCGCATTGGATGCAGGAAAGACTGCGGAGGAACTCAAGAAACTGAAGGTGGAAGATAATTCACTGACCTCCAAGTTTGGCGCACAGAGCCAGGAGTTTTTAGTGAAGGCGACTGTAAAGCAGGCGGCGTTGGCGGGCCAGAGTGTAACGGATGCCTTGTAGAGACGTGCCGTCCCTACGACCCTCGCTCTGCTGAAAAGCTTCGCGCTACGCGCGTTGGGCCCTGCGGGCACTACCGCCAGCACTTACACAATACACACCCTAATAGTACAATTAGGATAGTTGTTATTAAATAATAAAGAATATAGAATATATTTCTTATTATTTCATTTATATACCCTAAAAGTTGCTATTAGGGGTATGCTGGCGAAGCTTCTCAGCAGGGAGGGGTCATAGGGGACGGAACGTCCCCTAAACGTTGAGCGTCACCGTGTTACCCACAGGAACGGCCTTGCGCTTTCTGTTGCCCCCACGAGAAGCCGTCGCGCTGGTCCCAACGCTGCCAAGGTCATCCGATGCGAGTGACTGGATCTCGGATGCGGCCATAGTAGCCGGCGAGTTGAAGGCCGGTGTGCGCTGGGTGTTCATCGCCGGCGGGATACCATCCAGTGGCATTCCAAAGCCACCGCCAACGCTACCAAAAGGGGCCGAAGGCGCACCGAAGCTCACCTCAGACTCGCGCACCTCACGGAACGTATTCAGAATATCATCCACGCCTGAGGGCCCCTTCATCTCCTTACGTGCAGTACGAGGGGGCTCAGCGGCCGCGATATTCTGAGGAACCTGGGGGGACTGGAAGAATGCACCCCCTGGACCGCCAGGCATAGGGGCCGCGCGAGGCGTAGAAGGGGCCTGCTGGGGGCCGCCCTGCTGGGGCACACCCATTGCCATCCCCATAAAGTTCCCGAAGCCAGGACCCGCCTGCTGGGCCGCCGCCGCCGCAAACTGCGCACGGAGCTGAGGGTTGTTCGCAAAGATGTCATCCATAGAGGGAGCCTTGGCACGGAAGAAGTTGTTAGAAATGTGGAACATAAACCCTGACCCTGCGAGCTTGAACACGAGCTTCGCCTCAGGAGGCATATTACCCTTGCCCTTATACTTGTCATAGAGCTCCTCAAAAATCTCGTCAAAGTCCTCAATGTTCTCGTGCACCGACTCGGACCAGCCATCCAGCTTCCAGTCAAGAGGGTTGAACTTCTCGTTCATCATCTCCAGGCCCGTAGCAAACCCTACAAGCATCTGACGCTGGAACTTCACGGACTGCTCAAGCTGGCGCGCATCCACAAGGCGCTCAAACTCGGTCTTCATCTCATCCAGGGAGTTGTCCATCGTGTATTTACGGGTCACAGGGAAGCCCTTGGCCTCCAGACGATTGAGCTTGTTGATGAGGTCAAACTTCTCCTTCTTCTCCGCCTCAGGGTCCATCATAGATCCTGAGCCGAGACCGAGGTGGGGCTGCGAGATATTGCTATCAGATCCAAAAAGGGGAGGAGGGTCGCGGCTAATTGTAATGTTGGGAAAGCCGCCACCACCGAGAGGCTCAAGGTTGTCTGCAAGGGGAACATCAATGCTGGCCATCTCAAGGGGCTCCAGGGGAGTAATGTTGATGTCATTGGAATAGGATGGCGCAGAGACATTTACGGTATTTGCCGGGCCGTCATTGCGTGAAATATTAATGTTGGAAAGAAGGCCCATACCAAGGTCGTCACCACCCATATCACTGAGGTTAATGACGTTGCCACTCTCGCCCATGGAATTTCCGAGGTCGGCGATTTCCTTCAGTTCCGAAATAGGGATACCGTATGCGCTCATATGTTCTGTCGTCTAAGGAACGTTTTAAGCGCAGGAATTTCACGCATCATAATCAATGCACATACATAGCGCATCGGCTAAGTCCGATTTCTTCCCCGCTGCCAAGAAACTCCTCTCCCACTGAGAACCTACTGAATGCTTCGCCAGCCACGCCTTCACACGCTCTTCACTCCCTTGCTTCCGTGCAGCATAGCCTGCATCACCGGACTCTACACCTTTCACCTTCTTCCCTGCATGCACCAAGTGGAATGGTGGAAGCACCTCTCCCTCCTTCAGCTCGGCCTTGAAATTGTCCCGCAGCGTGGCAAACAGTAAAATCTGCACCGTCTTCATCGTCGGATTCTTCAGGACCGGCTGGTTCTCCAGTAATACCGCCCCACAACTCATAAATGCATCATACCGCCGGTCATCCAGAATCATCGCCAAAATTCCATCGTGTAGAGCCGTCACATTCGCACCCATTGCCCGTGTAACTTTTGCCGCCCCCTTCACCACGGCCCCCACAGGAAGCACATACCTTGTCGCTAATAGCCCCACCCAATCTTCCTTCTTTGGACTTTTAGAGGCCGGTTTGCCGAGTCCCGCGGACTCGCACATCGTCTTCAGCTCGCCGACCGCCGGCAATGTCTTTACAGGCTTCTCATCTGCCCCTACCAACACCTTGCGGTCCGCCGGCACGTGGCGGGCGCATACAAGACGGTTCGGCTGCTCACCACCTCGCACCACGGCCCACTTGGCCCCCTTTCCACACGTCGCACACACAGGTTTGGCCGCTGCCGCCGCTCCGCCCTCAACACCCTCTACTAGCAAATTCACGTTCTCCCACGCAATGATCTTCGCCCCTGAAGCATCCGTAAGCCCGGTCCCACCACCACGCGGCTTCTCCAGAATGCAATATGCCAAGTTCTTGATTCCAATATCAAATGCCAATACCCGTATTACACCATCCTGTACTGCCGCCATACCTCTTGTGTTATACAATTGTACTTTTAAACTTCGCGTATCATAATGACGCACTTCTTGTCTCTTCGTCGCACCCTAATTGGACTATTAGGGGTGTTGTGGAGTGTGGGTCACGCTACTACACTCTACGATACTACAACGTTGCACACGGCATTTTATAGTGACTCCGTCCCATTTGGCTCCAGTGAAAGCAGTTGTACGCTCCTGGCTACCCGCTTTACACCAACTACGGAAGGACAGACCCGCTTTGTCCGCCTGACGTTGAATACACCGCCAGGACAAGCACCGACATCGTGGGAGGTCGGTTTATATGACGATGTCGGTGGTACGCGGGTCGGCAGCACCCTCCTAACAGCCACCACGCAGTTTTCGGATACGACTATTACAGGTGTTGCGGATTTCTCACTGGATACTGGTTCGGTCGGTACATATTTGACGGCGGATTCTCCTATATGGCTCACTGTCCATCCGCGCCCAGCGCCAAGTGGGCCCGTCCTGCGCCAGGCAGAATGGTTTTATGACCCGTCAGCGGATGATACATACTGGAAGGCCACGTGGGTCGGTGGGCCCTGTAATTCCACTACAACTGCACGGCGGGCAACCTGGAGCTCCCACGCCGGCCAGCTTCAGCTCAGTCTGTGTGACGATCAGACGCCGTCGGCTGCCGAGTGTGCCGTCTGGCCCTCGCCCAGTCCCACTCCAACCACATCAACCAGCGCTTCGCCATCCACGACGACCTCCGCGAGCCCCACCGCGTCTTCCACAGTATCTTCGTCGGCCTCGGTGAGCCCTTCACTCAGCTCCACGCCTACACCTTCCACATCTCTAACAGCCACAATTACGGGGTCCTGGAGTCCATCCCCATCTATTACTACGAGTCCTACTACAACTCCTACTGCGAGCCCTACACAAACCGCATCAGAATCTTCCTCGCCTTCCTCTACGAGCTCCTTATCAATGTCGGCGTCACCCACGACATCAGCGTCTTTTTATATAGAGCCTGACCCATCATTTGACCCATCGTATTACCCTGGATATTCCTATCCACCACCACCATCACCTACGCGCTCACCTACAGCGACCCGTTCTCCAACTGGTACGTCATCAGGGACACGGTCACCATCGCGGTCGCCGAGCCAGACCCCATCAAATACTCCAGCGTCCTCAAATACTCCCACGGCGTCACGGACACAAACCATTTCTCCTACCCCAGCCTCCGCAGTCGCCCAAATCGTCTGCCCGCAAAACCGAAATACAAATACTTACACCATCCAAGAATTTCCGTTTGCATTTTACACAAATTATGGAGGTAATTACATTGATTTTATGACTTGTAAGGTGGAGCTCAAGGGCCCACTAGACAAGCGCCTGGTATTTGTATTTAACACATTTACCACCGAGGGAAATTATGATTTCATCCGTATTTACGACGGACCTTCCGCGGGAGCCCCAATGATTTTCTCCAAATCAGGATTTGGCGTTCCTGGCGATATTTACACGACCGGTTCTAGTGCATACTTACAATGGACAACGGATGTTAGCATTGTATATTCTGGAGTGAATCTTATTGTGCGCGTGACAGACCCACCGTCTCCATCACCGACTCCTTCGCCCACGGCCTCTATTACAGGGTCCCCTTCTATAACCCGCACAACAACAGTTTCCACGACCACCACACCATCCATAACAGCATCCCCATCCGTCACAGCAACGACCACGACGAGTCCTTCACAGACGGCTAGTGAAACACGCTCACCATCAATGTCTCCCTCTATTACGCGCTCGCCAACAATCTCACCATCCATATCTACATCACCATCTCTAACCGTATCAACAACCGTTAGTCCATCCGTGACACCTTCGTCATCCTATGTACATTATCGCTATGTAACTGTTACAGCCACTGTAACTCAGACTGTTACGGAAACTGTGACAGTTTATATTGAGCGCAGCCCATCTATTACACCGTCGGCCTCCACAACGGCCACACAAACACCTAGTACAAGTCTGACTGCAACTACTACTGTAACCCCCACCACGTGTCCTACTCGTACTCCAACTGGGACTATTACGGGAAGTTCTACTATTTCAATGAGTCCTTCTATTACGGCGTCATCAAGTCCGTCTATTACAGTTACGGCGAGTATATCAGGATCCGCAACGCGTTCAGGAACTCCGACGTTGTCAAATACGCAAACTTCTTCGGCGACAACTTCGGCCTCGGCATCTGCCTCGGCCAGCCCGAGCCAAACACAAACTGTAACAAATACGAAATCACCATCACGGTCGGTGTCGGCAACGACCTCTAATAGCCCCAGTCAGACAACTACAATGAGCCCGTCCATTACGGGTTCATCAAGTGTTTCTATTACGGCCACATCGTCAGCGAGCACATCGCCCACTAATAGTCCTTCACAGTCTGTAACAAGTACAACGAGCCCTTCCATTACGGGTTCGTCATCGGCCTCCATTACAACCACTGCGACAATATCAGCATCCGCATCCCATTCAGCAACGCCGACGTCGTCAAATACGCAAACGTCTTCTGCAACAACTTCGGCCTCGGCATCTGCCTCGGCCAGCCCGAGCCAAACGCAAACTGTAACTGTGACAACCTCCTCAAGCAGTTCCGTATCGCCCTCGGCATCTAATAGTCCCAGTCAGACAATTACAACGAGCGCTTCTATTACATCTTCATCATCAGCCTCCGTTACGGCCTCTGTTACAACTACAGCCACAACATCAGCCTCCGCATCGCGTTCAGAAACCCCGACGTCGTCAAATACGCAAACTTCTTCCGCGACAACTTCGGCCTCGGCATCCGCCTCAGCCAGCCCAAGCCAAACTCAAACTGTAACAATTACAAATTCACCTACCACATCGTCATCCGCATCACCCTCTAATAGTCCCAGTCAGACAATTACAATGAGCCCTTCTATTACAGCTTCATCAAGTCCATCCACAACGGGCTCCGCGACGAAATCATCAACGCCGACGCCGACAAATACGATTTCAGAAAGTCCGTCGGCATCTGTCAGCGCCACCGCCTCGGCCAGCTCGTCCCAAACATCTTCACCGACCAACTCAAATACGAAATCACCAACCACATCGGCATCCACAACACCCTCTAATAGTCCCAGTCAGACAATTACAATGAGCCCTTCTATTACAATTACAGCAAGTCCAAGTACATCAATATCACCATCCGCAACAGCCACTCCGTCATCACTATTAGGGGATGCTGCAGCCGTTCTACAGAATTCATCGGCGCTCCAAGGGTTCCTCAATGACCTATTTGCCGGCCCGCCTGCTGACCCTGGACAGCTCACCGCAATCGCCGAAAATCTTCCTACGGACCTCCCCACAGAAGATGTGAAAAATACTCTGCGTCTCCTGGCAGCCTTGCCGAAAGCCGGCCTGGGCGCTAATGAAACCTTTGAAGTCAAAACGGATGCATTCCAGTTTATTGCCGCCCCGCTCTCGGCTGCCGCCGCTGGCGCCGACGAAAATACCAGCGTCACAATTTCAACTGGTGCTGGCCTCGCCATCGCCGTCCCACCGCTCCCAGCCGACATCGCCCTTCCTGGTCTCAGCGCATCCGTCATTGTCTGGACTACAAATCCATTTGCAGCCGCTGGTGGAGAACCGCTGAACACACCCGTCCTCTCCTTTGAACTCTCGTCCGCCACAGGCGAATCCATCACAGTCAAAAATCTCGCAAAACCCTTCCGTTTCAGTTATGCACTCCCCGCAGACACCCGCGCTAGTCGTCTTCCTACAAACATCACATATGCTTGTATATCTAACGACACACTCCTAGTATTGGAATCATCAAATACAACCGCCCTGCCTACAACCAAAGAATCCCTAATAGCCAATACCACGTGTCCAAATAGCGACCCTGTGAATATCACGTGTCCTATAACAACGCCCCTAAATGTAACGAGCGAACTCACTTGGACCAATTACACGTGCCCAGCACCGACATTAGAAGGCTCCTGTATTTACTGGGACACCGCTGCCGGCAATTGGAGCAGCGACGGTTGCAAAGCCGTGTATGCTGACGCCGACACAATGGTGTGCGAATGTACGCACTTGACGGATTTCGGCGGGCGTATCAGGGCCATCGCAGCTTCCAATGCGGCCCTCTTCCGCAGTTTCCTCTCCATCTATACATTGGAAGCCCTGAAATCCCTGTGGCCATTCTATGCATTCTTCGGGGCCTGGGCTCTCGCCGCCATCATTACCTTAATAGTCCTTGCACGACTTGACCGCAAGGCTGCAACTAAATACATTGCGCGCCTCTATACTTGTACAGAGATTCAGGAACTGTTGAAAATGTATCCTCATAATACACACATAGACCGTTGTATTTCTTCAGAGGAGGACGCAGTATTTGCAGCCGCCGAATGGCCGACCAACCCGCCGCCGGTCGCACCAAAACCGCCGACAGGATTTGCGCGCAGAGTCGTATTTTTGGCGAAACTCTATGCCCAACGCTTTTTCTACCAACACTCCTACTTGTCCGTATTTTTCCGTTACGACCCACGCCTTCCACGTGTTTTCCGTGCAATATTTATATTTACTTCGCTGTTCCACACACTATTTATAACGACCCTCCTATATGGATTTACACTCGGTGCGCCGGCCGATGGCGAAGAGCTTCCACCAATGACGGTCGCCGAAACAGTTGTGAATACAGTTGCTACAAGTGGGCTCAACGTTATATTTATGCGTATATTCTTCACATTAATGAATTCCGCAGGGTCCGCAGAGTTCCGCTGGCGCTATCCAATTCTCTACGAGGAGTTACTACGACGCCACAAGATAGAAGAGGTGCTCTGTAATGTAGATGATAGCGAACTGGCACGTGAAATCCATCGCCTGCGTCGTGAGCGCAAGCGCCGTTTGAATATGACTGGACCAGCTGCCGCCCCCACAGAATACAATTTACAGGACGCGGCTGCCCGTGAAGAAGCCGAAATGCTTACGACTGGAGGTGGCGCAGATACTACTGCACAGGAAGGGGATTTCTTTGAGTATTTAGCAATGATTGTACGGTGCAAGCGTCGTCCCAAAACATCAATCTCAGACCGTTCTTGCACAATTGAACAGGCAAAGTCGTATCTCACACTTACCCTAAATGTCTCAAAGGAGCCTGCAACGACATGTCAGCGCTGGTTCGTCGTACATACTGTTAGGGGATGGGTAGGCATCCTGGTGCCGGCCGCCTGGTTTGCCTGGTGCATCCAGTACCTGCTCGCGTTCGCCGTCTCGCGCCGTCCTGAAGTGGCCGGCCACGTGTTCCAAACATATGGACTCTCACAATTTACTACTGTTTTCATTACACAGCCTATCACTCTGGCTGCCACAATAGGCCTGACGCTTACACTTTTCTGGCTTACACAGCGGTGTTGCCGGCGGCGCCAAGTCCAGGCCACGCGGGTTGGTATGAAGGCACTGGAGTTCTTCTCGGACCCGATGGCGGGCAAAGGAAGTACCGCGCTGTCGGCTAGTTTTGCATATTGGCTGTTCTTGCGTGCCCCCGCTGATGCAAGTCTTTCCACACCTTGGACACGTCATATGGACATTGCCTGTGCTACCGTAAAAGCCGCCACAGGATACTTGAAGGAAATGGTGGTGCGCAAAGAGTTGGAACCCGCCGAAGAGGGCGAGGTCGCCGAGGAGGTTGGCAACCCCAATGATGTATTAGATGACACAATTGATGTCGGTGAACCTACGGAGCGCAGTTGTGAAAAGAAAACTGTGACGATTTATGCGTTGTGGCGCGGGTTCGTGGCCTAAACTTCCAACACTACTCTAATTGTAACAGTGTGAATCCTACGATGAGCTCTCTTGAAACCATCCACGAAGAAAATGACACAACTAGTGTCCAGGAGGATTGTGATTATATTATTTACAATAAAGATAATACAATTACAGTTTGTAAAGAGAAAATAGAAGAAATAATCGTTAATGAAGCAAAATTGTACTATAAGTTTGGACTCGTTGATGGGTTTTTGCTGGGTGTAGCTGCTACTGTGATTGCTTATACGTATAAGGACCGTGCAGCTGCTGCACTAAAAACATTTGGTAATGCTGTAAAGGGGCTGATTTCGTATCGTTGAGCAGTTAGCGGGGGAGCGCAGCCCCCTAAGGGATAATGTGAATTTCAACGTATTTCTTCGCTTCATCACACGCATCCACAATAGGCGGTACATCATCCATACTGCGGCAGAATATGTGAAGCTCGTCAATAGCAGTTAGATACACAGGTGAAGTGTCGCGGATGAAATACACAGGAATCCCGTAACCACTTGCGTACAATTCGGGCAACACAGTAAAGCTGTGTGGTTGCAATACAAACCCTGTTATTTTGCTATGCGTAGGACCAATGTGTCGCTTAAACGCATTTTCAATAAATTCAATGTCGGTTATAGGACTTACTGTAATAATTCCTATAACAGGGTATGATTTCTGGCGTGGTAGCATCTTTGCTCTACCATTTCGCTCTAACTCATATCTCAATTTTACTCCAAGGCCGCACCACCATACGTCACAGCACGAACAGGGGGACGGCTAGTAAGGGTCTCGGGTCCCTGGCCGGCACGCGGAGTGTTGCGCCCACCCTCATACTTCGTCGTAACAGTTACACGGCGCTTGTCCTTTGCTATCTCCTTGGCTGTGGGATCAACCTGGAATGTCCCAAACAGCTCAGGGACGGGTTCCTCAGCGCGCTCAATGCCAAACCCGAAGAAATCTCCAGTAGGTTCAATTGTGCAACGGTCTGCATCACACGACTGGACGACGACAGGCCGCGGCTCAGTTGCCGCCATTCCAAACACTGCACCATTCCAAATCGCCTGGCGCCGCCGGCTTTCTGCAATTAGAGAGTCGGCGTTATGTACAAGGAATTGGTGTGTAGCAAACTGCTTGCCAACAGGCACATTCTTCTCACACTTACTGCGGTAGTCAGTCACAAGACGCCCATCAGACATAAGAGCCGCATAGGCCGGATAACGATTGTCTGGGGCCGGCTCAAACATCATAGGGGCGACGTTTTGGGCCTGCACTTTACCATTTCCATCGCCGGCTATATCACCCTTATTGTACGACGCCCATTGATCGGGGTCAATACGGAATCCATTCTTCATCATCCACGCCATATGTTCTTCTTACTAGTAGGAGAAGATTCTATCCTCTCTACGCATCAATTGATGCAGCGGCCCCATCAAGAGAAGAACCGAACCCGTAGTCGGCAAGAGAGCCTACAATCCCATCCTCCACGCCACTGTCCTTCTTACGAAGAGCGTCTAGGATATCACGACGACCCATCTTTGCCACACCAGCGACGCCACGGGCCTTTGCAAGCTCCTTCAGCTCCTTGACACTGAGGGACTCATAGTTAGGCTCCACCTTATTCACGTGCACCTCCTCCGTTTCTCCAACCTTCAGGGGCTCAGGCAGGGGCGCTGCGGGAATACTCACAGAGCGTGTCTCGTCAGCATCAGTATCAGCCTCCTCAGACTCCACATCCACCTCTTCAAGACCCTCGGCAGAGGGTGCATTTGTAGCAACTGACTCCAGAATCTTCTCATAGATATCAGTGTCATTCTCAAGATCGTCTGCAGCAAGCTCCTCCTCATCTGAGGGCAGATGTGCCGTAGGCATCTTGGGTACATACTCAGAAAGCAGCTCCTCCTCATCGTCCTCGTGGTGACTCTTAGGGGAGCTTGAGCCGCTCCCGCCGCCGGACTTGCTGCTCATCATAGGCATCGGGAAGCCGAGGAACGAGTTCTCAGTCGCCACCTTCAGGTCCAGGAGGATGCTCTCAAGGAGATTCATATGCTTCTCAACCTGGGCAATCCGGGTGTAGAGGTAAAATGCCACAGCGCCGATGAGGAGGAGAAGAACTATACCAACTGTAAATACGTCACCAACAATGTTCATCTTTGTCTAGGTTTGTCCGAGGTTCTGTTGGCGGTCTTATTTACGCGTGGGGGACGTTCCGTCCCCCATACCCCCTCCCTTGAATAAAGGCTTCGCATTAAGGGGACGACGCGTCCGCAGAAGGCGTTGGGGCTCACACAAGTGTGAGCCGCTACCCCTTATACCCCTCCACTGAATCTAGCTCCGCATTCGGTGTTCAATGTACCCGTAATAGATGCTATCAGGACATGCTGGCGAAGCTTACCAGGTGGGAGGGTTTTAGGGACGGGACGTCCCTAAACAGTTTTCGCGCAAAATATCGCCCACCGAACTCACTTTACAGACACCGTCACGCAGCCCATAATGGTACTCCACTGTGCCATCCGCAAGGGCAGTCGCGGGACAACAGAGACGCTGAATGGCGCTCGGTGCATCCTCTACAAGTTCAAATACGTGTGTGCTTATCATACTGGCAATCCCAGGCGCGGCCCAGAGGCGTCTTAAATATAGATCCGCCGCCGCCTTCCCGTCAGGAGGATTCGTGGAATGGAACAGTTCATCCACGCACACAAACCCGCGTGTGCCAGCAGGACGGGACAATGATGCCGCCGCAAATGTAACTTCGCGCTCAAAGAGCGACGCACGTCCAGGTAAATCTTCCAACCGCAAACAACTCTGCACCCAATCAAAGACTGTTAGGGTCGCGGCACTGGCAAAACAGACACCATACGTGTGCGCCAGCAATAAATTCCGTAGAACTGCACGCAAAGCCGTTGATTTACCTCCGCGATTGGGGCCAGTCAGCAGGGCGTGAGATCCAGCCGCACCGACACCAAACCGACACAAAAATGGCCGCTGCTGGGCCGGCGCAATACCGACATCGCAAATGTCACGGAGGTCAATAATGGGCTGCTTGTCATCGCCCTCACTCTTTACCCAGCGCACCGAACATACCCCTGTAGCCGTCGCCAAGTGAT
>JACCEC010426890.1_pt1 | contig 14995 bp, 14 predicted proteins | sample 7450121 | NCBI WGS metagenome assembly JACCEC01 (sample SAMN15323455, study PRJNA562643) | freshwater metagenome | isolation source: river surface water | place: USA:Blue River Watershed | collected 2017-08-18 | reverse complement strand
TTCGGCGTTGGTAGATTTGGCATTTGTGACTACACGCACAACAGGCTGCGTACAAGCCGATTGCGCCCACATATTCGCCGCACCTAACAGCAACACTAAACACATCAAAAGCCGCGTGTATAACGTTTTGTTCATACGAGACATGAAAATTGTTTTGATAAAAAAATGTTGAATAAATATGTATGCTATAATAAAAAAAATATTATAAAAATATTTATGTATATTGCTTTTGAAAACAATGTTTTACATATTTTTTTAAAAAAATATTATGTTATTTGCGCTAAATTCCTCACATGGTTAGCGCAAGTAACTATGAATTGATTGAAAGACAGAAAAAAAAATCAACGTGGTTATTGGGAAACTTTTATGAATAGTGTGGATTTTAGCGGCTGCACATCGTTAGGCTTTATCCCTATTGCTTCGCTCGCTTCGTTTTTGTGTAGGAAATTGATAGGTTAGTTGTTAGCCTAACCCAAAACAACAAGACTTAGGGGTTTTATTGTTAGTATAAAATGTGTCATGGAATTGTTAATTTTGTAAGTTTATAGATAGTCGTTTTAGTATAGTTGTATGTATAAATATTGTTTTTTTGAAAAATTAGTTAGTAAGTTTTTGGTTAAATTGTTATATAGAAAACTAAAATGATTTTACAAAGGTCTAATTTTTTTTGTTAAAATCCAAACTTTTTTACTTTTGTAACAGAAATTTACATACTCAAAAAATATATAATTATTTTATAAGTTATTTAAAGTACTAACAATAAATTATTTCTACGTTTATTTTTTTTCATTATTTCAAAAATACAAAAAAAGTGTTACTATTTTTGGATAACAAAACGCTACGAAATAGAGACAGAAAACACCCCCCTCAGTAAGCAACGTTTAAAAATATTTATCAATGCCAATTTTGAATTACAACTTCAAACATTAATTTATTCGTACACGTTAAAGTTAACTAAGGATAGACAATATACAATAGAAAAGCATATAAAATATTTTTTAAATAAAAATTTATGTGGAATATTAAAAAAAATGTTCAAAGCGGTTTTTTCCATTTTAAATATATTCATATATGTCAAGAAATTGAAAAAAGAGATGAAAAAGTACGAAAATGGTGTGCTATTTATGATTTGAAAAAAGATTTAGGCAATGTTGCTGAACAACATTTGGCTCCTCAAACTAAAACTTTTTTCAAAGGGATTACAGAAGGTAATGTCAAAAAATATTGCGCCCTCATTTTTGAGGCAGATGCATATTTGGTATATGACGGATTAAGCATTACTGACGCAAGGACATTAAGAACCTTTTTTTCTGATGATTTCAATGAAGTCTATGAAAAGGTTATTGAATGGGGTGTTGAACCTGAAAAGTTTGGACCGCCTTGGCATGATGACTATCCGTTCTAACCCCCCTCAGTACTCTACCCCAAAACCGATAAAAATACTGAGGGGGTAGTTTAATCTTTAAAAATATTTAATAAGAAAAATATAAAAAATGATATATTATCGTAAATTAAATTTTTGGGTTGAATTTTCATTAAAAGAAAAGCTAAAAATCAGCCAAGTTGACATGATGCAAAATGTATTGGCGGTGTTTGCGAAGCACGAGCTTTTATTTCCTATTCATGTACGTGGCTATTATGTAAAAGAAGATGTAATAATTAAATATCCGAGTATGGAAGACTTTTTATATAATAATAAAAAAATAAATCCCAATAATTATACCTCAGTATTAGTGGATATTACTGGAAATACATTGATACACGAAGAAGATGCCGATATATGGGTAGATAATGCAATGACGATTGACTTTAAATTTTATGAAGAGTATCGGTTTGAGTTCTATATGAGTTCTCAGGTGGACTCTTGGAGACCGATTGGTTTTTATGACACATGGCAAATTAAATCGGGTCTAAAAAACGGTGATAGATTTGAACAATGTTGCAGAGACTTGGTGATGTTATTGGGCGATGTGAAAATAGAGCCTAACTATATTTCCCGTGAAGGTGGTATTCAATGGGGCTTTCGTCAATACAATCATCATTTATGAGACTTAAGTTACCTATAAAAACTTTACTTTGATAAGTATAAATGTCTGTTATTCTAATGTTTTTTAAGTCAAATAATTCATTATCGTTATACGATGTAATACAATTGACATAACCACATAAAAGACCCTCGTAATATATATGAAACTGAATGAGCTGTTGCAATTTTGAATATATGCCCGAACTTTTTATGACAACATCTGAAATAACATGAGATTTATTACTATCATCAATAGTATCATGTCTAAATATAATAGGAAGAAGATTGCTGTCACCACTTTTAGCGAGGCGAATACCACTATTTTCATCTTGTAAAGCCTTAAGCGGAACTTCTTCATGGGAATCTACCATCATTGAACCATAGTCTCCAAGAGAAAACAACAACGTATTATAGTTACGGCCCACATGTACTTGAAACTGATATCCAAAGTCAAAATGTTCGAGATTTACGCTATCTATTAACCCTTTGGGATTATAAATGTCCGCTATTTTAATGTACTTTAAATCAGATAATTTTTCATCTTTATATGATGCAATACAATTGACATGACCACATAAAAGACCCTCGTAATATATATGAAACTGAATGAGCCGTTGCAATTTTGAATATATGCCCGAACTTTTTATGACAACATCTGAAATAACATGAGGTTTATTACTAATAGCAATAGTATTCTCTTGACGTTTTTGTTTATCTAAGCATCCAAGTGTTATAAATAATAATATAAAAATAAATTTGTACATAAAATTTTAGTTTAATTATCATTAATCTTTGTTGATTGTATAGCAATTCTAATTTATTCTCTACTAAGAAAATAAATGCTATTAGTTGTAGCAAATTTACAAAATTATATTCAATTTTGCAAATATATTTATTTGCTTTGAGAAAAAAATTACCCCTCAGTAGTTACTCATTTTGCAGGTACTGAGGGGTATTTTTGCGCTCAAAACAAATAAAACTATTCGTAAAATTAAATATAGTTGCTTAAATTTGTATGCTTAATTGGAGCGGCAACTGATAATCAATTTTTTATAGCCTTTCTCAAATTTGGGCTGTACGAGAAAAACTTTTGATATTGTATCTCTCATTTACAAGCAAAATAAGATAAAATAGCTTTTTCAAAAAACAAATTAAATTATAAAATATTTCTAAAACAATCAAAATCAAATTATAATAATTTTAAGAAAAAATAGAAAGATGAACAAGTTAAGTTTTCAATATATCAAATCTCAATTCGAGCATAAAGACTTTTTTTATCGCTCAAAGTTTATAGAAGAGTATGATTTTGGGGACGCTTATTTGGAGTATTATAAGGGTTTTCTTCTCAATTACACAAAAAGAACAAAAAATGATGTCTATTTGTCAGACTTGATAGATTTAGCGTGTGATTTATCTATTTACGAGGCTGTTCTTATAGATAGATATACAAGTATATTACTAAGCCCTAATAGCGTATTAGTAAAATTATCTTGCGTTAATTATTTATTAGAAGCCTACTATATAGGTAAAATGAACAATATAGAACAAGTATTGAAATCCGCACTCAAGTCAACTAAATCAGAAATATTAAAATCAGAATTATTGGTTTACCTTATATCTATATCCTTTAGTGAAGATGATTTTTCTAATTTAAAAGCACTTTTATTAAAAGTCAATGATTGGCGTACTCCTATACGTTTATTAAGAACTTTACCAAATATTAATATTAGCACCGAGCAAAAAAGATGTTTGATAGAAATACTATTGGAAACAAACGCAAAAAAAGATTATGGGAGTGGTTTTTGGAAGGCTTTTCAGGATTTACCTATAACACTGCGTTTACCCTACAATCAAAATTGAAATTGTAAAGTCATTTGGCGTACATTTAGAGCGAGTAGCATCTTCAATAGCTTATCCTAAATTTCCACATAAAAATCTTCCTTATCGCTTGCTAAATAAAGAACAGCATTGGGATTTAGCGTTATTAAAAAAAGAGATATTGGAACGTATAGATTTCATATACCTACCTTAGAAAAAATTTAGGTAGTGGTATTTTTTATAATGAAGTTCAAATAAAAAATAATTGATAATCAATGATTTAAGTTTTGTTTTTTATTTCATACCCCCCTGAGTAGTTGCTCATTTTGCAGCTACTGAGGGGGGTATTTTTTACAATATTTTTTTATTTTTTGAATGTATAAAAATAAGCACTTGTTTCGCCATCATATAATCCTTCAAAAACAATTTTACCCGTTAACTTTTCTAACAAAGTGTGTACTTGTTCGGTTGACTCGATTTTAATATCGTTGATATGCGTAATAATAAAATCCGTCCCCATATTAGTTGCTGCAATCACGCTGTTAGGTTGTATGCGTGTAACGCGAACCCCACGCGAACCGATTTTACGCATCTCTTGTTGACTCAATATACGCATCTCCATAATACCGAAACGCTCACCTGCTAATTTTCCTTTCGGCGTGACAGCAACCATGGTATTATTTGCCTCATTTTTAAGCATTACTTTGGTTTTGAAGCGTTTACCCTGTCTGAAAAACTCTAATTCGATGGTGTTTCCGGGGCGATAGCGAGCGATAGCCTCCACCAATTCGGACTTATTGTTAGTCTGCACACCGTTTACGCCGATAATTACGTCACCCGTCCGCAAGCCGCCTTCTGCTGCCGCTTTGCCTTGCTCAACGCCTTTCAGATAAACGCCTTGCGCCGAGGGTAATTTGAGCGTTCGCGCCAATTCGGGAGTCATTTCTTCGACATAAACCCCCAAAAAACCGCGCTGCACTTTGCCAAATTCGCGCAAATCGCGTACAATTTTCATCACTAAATTGGCAGGTATAGCAAAAGAATATCCTTCATAACGCCCTGATTTCGTGATGATTGCAGTAGTAATGCCGACCAATTCGCCATTTGTATTCACGAGCGCACCCCCTGAGTTGCCAGGGTTGACGGCGGCATCGGTCTGAATAAAAGACTAATCGAATACGTATCATCTAAAACATTGATACTTCGACCTTTCGCCGAAATAATGCCTGCTGTCACCGTTGATTCGAGGTTGAACGGATTGCCCACCGCAAGCACCCACTCCCCCACTCGAATAGAGTCGGAATTGCCAAAGTGGACAGGCGTGATGTCTTTTGCTTCCACTTTCAAAAGCGCGAGGTCGGTTGAAGGGTCAACCCCTACGATTTTCGCGTCAAAGTCGCGCTTATCGTTAAGCGTTACTTGAATATCGGTTGCACCCTCTATCACATGACGATTAGTTACAATATAACCGTCTTGCGTAATGATAACGCCCGAACCCGAAGACGCTCCAAATTCGCCCGTATTGCTATTTTCCTCCCCCGTAAGGGCTTTGATGTTGACTACTGAGGGGGTAATCGTAGAAGCCGCAGCCGTAAAATTAGTGGGCGCACTCGACAAAAATGTTCGTTGCAAGCGTCCCGATAGCATGAAATCGGAAAAACTTGCATAACGAGCATTCGTAATGCCATCTCGCAACACAAATTCACGAGGCGACTCAAAGTAACGAAATGCCAATGCCGTCACTAACGAGCTAATGACTGCGGTGCCTGCGGTCACAATAATAAGCGTTTTATTTTTCATTCTTAACCAATAAAAATAGGTAATCGGCTATCAATATTTGGAATGCAAATATGTTGATAATTGACAATGAATAATTTTATAATTTACGACTTTCTCTAACTCAATGGAATTAAAATTTCTTTTTGTTGTAGGTGTTTGTTTTTTAACAATTATTTAGTCTGCTATGCAGACGCTATTCAATGGGGCAATCAAAAAAAATTGATTGTATATTTTGTATGTCGTAAATTGTTAGTAAAAAAAATGAACTCGCAAATTTTATGTTAGATTGATTAAATTTTCCTATATTTTAGCATGGAATTAGCTAAGATGTGCTTTAAATTGATAGTGTTTAATAAGCCGTTTACTTCTATATATCAGTATGAAGTTTTTGTAAAAATTTTATAGAATTTTTATAGAATTTTTATAAAGTTTTTGCAAAAATAAGAAAAAAATGGTTTTTGTAAAAGATTTGTGCCATCATTTATGAAAAATTGTGTAAAAAAAACGACTATAACATTACAAATACATTTATTTGGTGCATCGCAAGAAGAAAAATAACGCTAAAAAGCCCTGCTAACCAAAATTTGTACGTATTTTTGCTGCCTCAATGTATGGCGTAGCAATCTTAAAACGTTGAAAACGATTGATTTGTATGCTATTATCGTAGCATTTTTTTTGCCAATTTTGCTATATTTTTTTGTTAAAAAATCAATAAAATAATTTTTTATATTTCGTGAAAATCCCTTTCTATAAATATCAAGGCACAGGCAATGATTTTGTGATGATTGACCAACGCCAAACGCAATATCTGACGCGCACCGACCAAACGAAAATCGCCCAACTTTGTCACCGCCGTTTTGGTATCGGGGCTGACGGGTTGATTTTGCTCGAACAATCGGAGGCTAGCGCTGCGCAAGGTTTCGATTTTGAGATGATTTACTTTAATGCAGACGGTAGAGAAGGCTCTATGTGTGGCAACGGTGGACGCTGTACGGTGGCTTTTGCCCATTTTTTAGGCGTATTTGAGCGCGCATGTCGGTTTCTTGCGGTTGACGGTGCGCACGAAGCACGCATTACTGAGGGGGGCGATTGGGTCGAATTACGCATGATTGAGGTAGAAAATATCGAAACAGGCAACGACTATTTTTTAATGAATACAGGTTCTCCACATTATATTGTTTTTGTTGAAGATTTGAAAGATATAAATGTGTATGACGCAGGGCGCGAAATTCGATATTCCAACCGTTTTAGAAAAGAAGGCATAAATGTCAATTTTGTGGAGTCCGATGAAAATATACAAGAAGGTACGCATATAGAAGTCGCTACTTATGAACGCGGTGTAGAAGATGAAACTTTTTCATGTGGCACAGGCGTAACGGCGGCGGCAATCGCTCAATATTTGCAACACCCGAAACAACCAACTTGTATAGATATTGTTACAAAAGGTGGGCAACTCCAAGTCAAGTTTACCCCCCCCTCAGTAACTGAATCAAAATTTACGAATGTGTGGCTTTGTGGCGCAGCTACGCGCGTTTTTGAAGGAACAGCGAATATTTAAAATTATTTTTAATAAGTAGCCCCACCTAAATCCTCCTCAAAGTGGAGGACTTTAACACTTTGAAAATCAATCAAAGTACTGAAATTAAAATATAGAAAAAAAATATGGGTTGGAAATCTTTTTTGGTAAAGCCTTTTGCGAAAAAAATTGCTCGTGACATTGAGCGATGGTCAAAAAATGCGGTGGCTTGTCAAGATAATATGATGAAAATGCTGATTACCAAAGGCGCGAATACGGCTTTTGGGCGCGACCATCATTTTGCGGATATTAAAACTTACGAAGATTTTAAAAAAAATATTCCGATAAGAGATTACGAAGGGCTAAAGCATTATGTTGAACGCATCAAAAAAGGCGAAAAAGATGTGTTATGGGTCGGAAAACCTGCCTATTTTGCCAAAACTTCGGGTACGACTTCGGGCGTAAAATATATTCCGCTTACCAAAGATAGTATTCCAAACCATTTTGGCACAGCACGCAACGCACTTTTCAACTATTTCGCCCAAACAGGAAAAGGCGAATGGCTCGATGGATTTGTCATTTTTCTGTCAGGAAGCCCCGAATTAGGCGAAGTGGCAGGGATTCCTACGGGCAGACTTTCGGGTATTTCTAACCACCTCGTACCGAATTGGCTCAAAAACGCTCAAAAACCTTCTTATACGACAAATTGTATTGAAGATTGGGAACAAAAGTTAGATGCTATTGTTGACGAAACATTGCAATCTGATATGCGACTCATTAGCGGCATTCCGCCTTGGGTGCAGATGTATTATGAACGCCTTTTGGAGCGAACAGGCAAAAAAACGGTCAAAGAAATCTTCCCAAATTTTTCAGTTTTCGTGTATGGTGGTGTCAATTTCGAGCCGTATCGCGCTAAGTTGGAAGAACTCGTAGGGGGGCGCATTGACTCGGTAGAGGTTTATCCTGCAAGCGAAGGTTTTTTAGCGTTTCAAGATAGGCAGGACGATGCAGGACTTTTGTTAAACGTCAATTCGGGCATTTTCTTTGAGTTTATTCCTGCTGATGAGTTTTTTCAAGAAAATCCAACTCGTTTGAGCCTTCGTGAGGTGCAGTTAGGGGTCAATTATGTCATTATTTTAAATACCAATGCGGGTTTATTTGGCTATAACATTGGAGATACGGTCAAATTTACTTCGCTCAAGCCACCTCGCATTGTGGTGACGGGTCGCATCAAACATTTTATTTCGGCGTTTGGCGAACACGTTATTGGCAAAGAAGTAGAGGAAGCGATGTTAGAAGTGGCAAATACTGAGGGGGTCAAAATTGTGGAGTTTCATGTTGCGCCACAAGTTACGCCCAAAGTAGGTTTGCCTTATCACGAGTGGTTTGTAGAATTTGACGAGTTGCCCAAAGATATGAATGATTTTGCTAAAAAATTAGATGCGGCGATGGTTCGCCAAAATATTTATTATGAAGATTTGATTGTAGGCAATATTTTGAGACAATTAGTCATCACGCCCCTACGCCGCGATGCGTTCCGCGACTACATGAAAACACAAGGTAAACTCGGTGGACAAAATAAAGTACCGCGCTTGGCAAATGACCGCAAATTAGCGGCAGATTTAGAAAATTTAAAATTATAAATGCTCATTTGAAATTAGCTAATAAATTGATTTTTAAGATTTTATAAATATTTTTTTTTAGAAAACAGTTAGATAAAGTCATTTTAAGTAGCCCCACCTAAATCCTCCACAAAGGAGAGGACTTAAAAACAGTGAAAATCAATTGATTATACTATTTCAAATGAGCGTTTATTCTATAACAAGTACTTATTTATAAAAAAACAATTGATTTTTAATTGTAAAGCAATCAAATATAAATCAAAAAAAGACACATAAAAAAATGTTGTTACCTGTTTATGCGTATGGTCAGCCTGTATTGAGAAAAGTGGCAGAGCCAATAGATGCAAATTACCCAAATCTGAAAGAACTCATTGAAAATATGTGGCAGACGATGTACGATGCAGACGGTGTAGGCATCGCAGCCCCGCAAATAGGACTTGGTATTCGTCTATTTGTGATTGATACACAACAAATTGAACATGAAGATAAACCCGAATTTAAAGGTTTCAAAAAAGTTTTCATCAATGCAACAGTATTGGAAGAAACGGGTAAAATTTGGGGGTATGAAGAAGGTTGTTTGAGTATTCCTAACATTCGCGGAGAAGTTCTCAGACATTTCAATTTGAAAATCAAATACTTAGATGAAAATTTTGTTGAACACATCGAAGACTTTGAAGGCGTGAATGCGCGTGTTATTCAGCACGAATACGACCATTTACAAGGCATCTTGTTTACGGACAAACTTAGCCCTATTAAGCGCAATTTGATACGTCCGAAACTCGAAAATATCCGAAAAGGAAAAATAAAAGAGGTAGAATATAAAATTAAATTTGCAAAAGTTTAATGTATAAAAAAAATGTCGTTGAGCAGTTCACACTCAACGACATTTTTTTATGGTTCAAATTTTGCTCTCACAAAAGGATAACTTAATACCGCCGTCAAAATCATAGACCCTCCTATATAAAACGTCCACGAAAGTTCTCGATTTTCTTTCAAAATCAAAATGGCTAATAAAATGCCGTAAATGGGTTCTAAATTGATAGTCAAGTTAGTGGCAAAGGCTGATAAATATTTCATGGCGCGAAAGCAAAATATTTGTGCTATATTGGTGCAAGCGATTACTAATATTGCTAAATATTGCCAATCGCTAAAACTTGGCAAAAAATAAGGGTTTGTTATATTAGGGTTGAATAAAAAAGCAATGCCTAAAAAAACGGAGAGCGACAACCACCCCCCACCCATTTCCAAAAACGAGATACTGAGGGGTGTTGCTTTTTCAATCATTTTTTTATTGAATACCCCCACAAACGACACAAAAAACGCGCTCAACATTGCCACCCAAAAACCCAATAAAAAATTTCCGCCTGTGGTTTCCGATTGTTTTTGAACTAAAATAATACCGGGTATAATCAAAATCCCTAATGAAACTTCATACCATTTTATTTTACTGCCATTGAAAAGAGGTTCTAAAAAGGAAGAAAATAAAGATGTTACCCCTAAACAAATTAACGCAATCGAGGCATTAGCCAATTTTATCGCTCCATAAAAACAAAGCCAATGCGCCGTCAGAAGCACGCCAATACCTGCGAAACGCCAGAGCGTAGCGCGAGGCAAAGCGCGAACTTGCGACCAAACTTTGGTAAAAAGCAAATACACCACACAAGTCAGCAAAGTCCGCCACCACACCAACACCACCGCCGAAAGTTGAATTAAGTCCCCTAAAACTGCGGTAAAACCCCACAACGCTACTGCCAAATGAATTTCGAGGTAAGCCTTTTTAGTATTGTCCATTTTATTGATTTTTAACACAAAAAATATTTATAAAAATGCTAATGTATTATATCAAAACATAAGCTAATAATTTCATGTTTATAAAACTGTTTTTGAGTAAAAACAATTTTATATTAAAAAAAATATTATATTTATTTTATCGGGCTAAGTTACGAACATAACTTGGCTCTTTTTATTTTTTGGTAGAGATATTAATTGTGTTTCGTAATTTTTATTTTTAGTTGTATTTTTGTCCATATTTTTTATAATTAGACCAACCAACCAAATATTTTTTTTACAAAATACGCAAACAGCCAAATTTAATTTTGGAAACGTTGAAAAAAACAGGGCAACAATGACATTTCTATATCGCTTTGCACACCCTCTTGTTAGCATGGCACTACGGGTTTACTTTCGCAAAATTCATTATTTTGGCTTAGAAAATATCCCTCATGGCAAGCCTATTTTGCTAACGGCTAACCACCCCACTGCTTTTTTAGAGCCTGTTGTTTTAGCCATTATATTGCCGATTGAGTTGCATTTTGTCACGCGCGGAGACATATTCAAAAAGCCTTGGGCAAAAAAGTTGTTAGAAAACCTTAATATGATACCCATTTTTCGGTTTAAAGACGGCTATAGCAACCTCAAAAACAATGCGGCTACTATGGAATATGTCTATAAAGCCTTACATGAACGCAAAACAATCGTAGTGTTTGCGGAAGGCAACACACGCACCGAAAAGCGGCTTCGCTCCATACAAAAAGGAACGGCGCGCATGGCTTGGGGCAATTTTGAGCAGTTTGGCGACCAAGATTTGCAGATTCTGCCGGTGGGCATCACCTACACCGACCCACATCATTTTAGGGGCGAGGTCATGCTTGAAGTAGGTGCGCCGATTGCCTTGCGCGATTATTACGAACTTCACCGCGAGAACCCCAACAAAGCCATCAATGCTATCACGCAAGAAATCGGAGAACGCCTCAAACCGCTCATCGTGACCATCGAACACCCCGAAGATGACGAAATAGTAGAACAACTTTTTACAATGTATCGCAATTCTTTTATCGAAGATGTATTTCCAATTTTCAAAAAAAGCAAACGCCGCTTAATGGCAGAGCGCGAAATCGCCACTTTTTATAGTCACTTAGGTGAGGGCGATAAATCAGCGATTGCCAATCGTTTGCAAAATTATTTTGGGCGTTTGGCACGTCTTGGCATAGAAGATTTGGCAATCGCACAGCCTTGGCACAGTTCGCCACGCAATAAATTGGCTATGGCACTTGGTTTGCTGCCTTTTTTGGTCGGTTTAGCGGTGTACGGATTGCCAAAATGGTACGCCGAAAATGTGCGCCGAAAAAAAGTGCGCAACGCCTTAGAGTTTGAAGGACCCGTTTTATTTGGCGTATGGACTTTGTTAACGCTTGTTCTCTACTTATTTTTATGTTTGTTTTCGCTCATTGCTTGGAGTTGGGTCTTATTTTTTGCCGTCCTATTATTGCCTTTTATGGGATTTTACAGTGTTTTATATTATGATAAATACTTAAAAGTGAAAGCCTGCACGCCACTTTCACGCTTGCGCGAAGAAACCCTAAACGAATTGCGCGAAGAACGAAGCGAAATTTTGAAAATGATAAGAGATTAAAAAAAAATTATCAACGTAAAGGTATCCGACACGTTAATAACCCAAAAAAATAAGAAAATGATATACGAAAAAATACAAGAAACGCTTGCTTTTTTACGGACACGCACCGATGCGACCCCCTCAGTAGGTATCATTTTAGGCACAGGCTTAGGCAACTTAACCGATGATTTAGAAAATATCGTAGCTGAAATACCTTATGCGGATATTCCTCATTTTCCGATTTCTACGGTGGAAAGTCACAAAGGAAAATTAATTTTTGGAACGATGAACGGGGTATCGGTAGTAGTCATGGCAGGGCGTTTTCACTACTACGAAGGTTATACGATGCAGCAAGTAACGTTTCCGGTGCGTGTGATGAAGGCGTTAGGTATTCATACGATTATTATCACGAATGTTTCGGGTAGTGTAAATGAACATATTGAAGCAGGTGACATTGTGATAGTGCGCGACCACATCAACTTTTTGCCCGATAATCCTTTGCGCGGAGCGCATGACGAAAGACTTGGGGTTCGCTTCCCTGATATGCTACACGCTTACGATAAAACATTGATTAAAAAATGTTTAGAAATAGCTAATACAAACAATATCAGAGCGCACCAAGGCGTATATTTAGCCCTGCCCGGTCCGAATTTGGAAACACCTGCTGAATACGAAATGGCGCATCGGCTTGGCGCGGATTTGATAGGTATGTCCACTGTTCCGGAAGTATTAGTGGCTCGGCACGCTAATTTACGGGTTTTGGTCATTTCGTTGGCATCTAACAAAAGTTACCCGATAGCCACTATCAAAGAGACGAGTTTGCAAGAAGTTATCGCCGTTGCTATGGAAGCAGCACCCAAAATGCGACAAATTGTAAAGGAATTGTTAAAAACAGTATAATTTTTGATGGAAGTAGTTATTCAACACGCTTGGGATTTAGACGAGACACAAGCGCGAATTTTGCAACGCGACTTGGCGCAAAAAGTCATCAGCACCGATATTTTTGAGGGCGAAATACGCCACATTGCAGGCATTGACGCTTGGCATTCTGATGAGTTAGGGCGTTCATTTGCGGCGATTGTGGTGGTGGACGCTCAAACCTTGCAAACAATCGAACAAGTGACTGCTGTAACAGATTGCACATTTCCATATATCACAGGTTTATTATCTTTTCGAGAGTTGCCGCCTATCATCGAAGCCATGAAAAAACTCAACACCAAGCCTGATTTGTGCATTTGCGATGGGCAAGGTTTGGCACACCCTCGGCGTTTTGGGTTGGCGTGTCATTTGGGGGTCATATTTGATATTCCAGCTATAGGTTGCGGCAAAACGCGCTTATCGGGTCAGTTTGAAACGCCTTTACCTGCGCGTGGGGCTTACAGCGATTTGGTGGTGGCGGGTCGAGTGGTCGGGCGTGCTTTGCGCACGCAAAAGGGCATCAATCCTTTATTTATTTCGGTTGGGCATCGCATTTCGTTGGAGACCGCCTGCACTTGGATTTTGCATTGCGCCCCTCAATATCGCCTGCCTGAGCCGATTCGTTTAGCCGACAAATTGAGTAGAGAAATTTTATAAAGTATAACTATTTTTTTAATAAAAACATCAAGCGAACTAAAAACTATGTTGGGAAGACAAATTGCTATTGGAGACATTCATGGTTGTAATTATACATTTAAGGCTCTTTTAGAACAACTTATGCTAACAAAAAATGATGAATTGACATTGCTTGGCGATTATGTAGATAGAGGTTCGGACTCAAAGGGGGTGATAGATACGATTATTAAGCTACGTACTCAAGGATATAAAGTGCGCACTTTGAGCGGCAACCACGAAATTTTGATGCTTGACGTGCTTGGTCCTCATACCACGCAAACGAACTTGAATCATTGGTATTCAAAATGTGGGGGCGATAAAACAATGAAAAGTTTTGGGGATAGTTATCCTTCATATACGCCTTTTTTCAAGGGTTTATCCGATTATTTCGAGGACGAAAACTTTATTTTTGTCCATGCGGGTTTAAATTTCAAAAATCAAGACCCCCTCAGTAATAACGATATTTTTTGGATTCGGAATTGGTATAAAGACATTAACCGCGATTGGCTCGGCAATCGCATTATTATTCATGGACATACGCCGATTTCATGGGACGAGATTAGTCTGCAATTTATGACCCTTAAAGCTGCCCCGCATAAAGCTATTCCTGCATTAAATTTAGATGGTGGTTGTGTTTATTCTTCCTTTGCAGATGCGCGTTATTTGGTAGCAGCCGATTTAACAAATTGGAAAATTTACGCCCAAAAAAATATTGAAGTTATAGAATATTAATTTTGGATTGTATAAAAAACTTTCAAAAAAAATTTGTTTCAACTGAAAAAATGAGCAGGTACTGAGGGGGTACGAATTGTTTACTCTATAACACTATAAATAACTTCTTTTATGTCATTCAGTTCTATAAGACCCAATTTCTTCATTTCAAATTCATTTAATTTTCTTTCATTGCGAAAATTTAAAATATAGGCAGGTGTCTCAATGCGGTGTCTAAGTAGCGTCATTCCTTTATAGGTTGCTATCATTATGTGATGCTCTAATTCCTTGTTAAGAGGTGTATCAAACACTAAAAGTTCCAATTCTGCATACAAACTTACAATCATTTGAGTGGAGTCCTTATTATAATATGCGTTTTTTAATTTACTAATCTGATGAGGAATTAGGATAGGATGTTCTTTCGATTCATAAATATCTCGCCTATTTTTATACTTTGACATTCGCTTTATTTTATCATACGTATAACTTAATGAAGATAGCGAACCTATGCTAAATGTATCCGATTGAGTAATGTATAG
>JACCEC010968165.1_pt1 | contig 15003 bp, 19 predicted proteins | sample 7450121 | NCBI WGS metagenome assembly JACCEC01 (sample SAMN15323455, study PRJNA562643) | freshwater metagenome | isolation source: river surface water | place: USA:Blue River Watershed | collected 2017-08-18 | reverse complement strand
TGGATACGTTCCGCGTGTTTGAGAAGGGCGGAGGGCATTACACGTGGTGGAGTGTGATGGGCGGCGCGCGTGCTCGGAATATTGGTTGGAGGATTGACTACTTCCTCGCTCATCAATCGCTGGAATCACGGCTCAAGGGGGCCGCCATTCATCCGCAAATTACGGGGTCGGACCATTGTCCTGTGTCTTTGGATTTGGCGTAGCTGCGATTTGCCGGGCTGCGGTGGGCGTTAGAAGGTTTCGGGCAGGAAGGTGGGGATGCTGAGACCGGTGGGCGGTTTCCATTCGCCTCGGACTTGGAGGGCGTGCAGCTCGATGTTTCTGCCGCCTAGCGCGTACATGGAGGCTAGGAGTTTGCGTGCGTCTGAGGGGATGAGCGTAACGATGTCTCTGCCTTTCAGATGGTTGAGGGCATGGAGCAGAAGGGTTGAAAGCACGGCCTCGTCTTGAGCGAAGGCAGGCCCTGGCATGCTCCACTCGGGATGGCGGGTGAAGGTGACGGCACCGAGGAGGGTGTTGGATGAATCGCGGGCGACGAGGACTTCCCACGGCAGGGCGGTCTGCGCGAGAAGGGCTTGGTGGTCGCTGAGGCGTGAGATGCCGCAGAGTTCTCGCTCGCGTTGGGCGATTTCGGGGGCGTGTTCTGGATTTGCTGGCGCGATGCGGACGCCTTGGAGTTCTGGCACGGTGATGCCAGTTGGGGGGACGGCGAGGAGAACGTCTTGATAAATCGTGACGGGGCGGAATCCGCAGCGGGAGTAGAGGGAGAAGGAATCGAGGTTGAGGAGACTGGAGACGAGGCGCAGCGGCAGGTTGAGTTGGTCTGCGAGGTTGCAGGCCCTTGTGACGAGGGCTTTCGCGATGCCGCGTCGGGCGAAAGCGGGGTTTGTGGCGATGATTCCCGCGGAGACATGGGTTTCTCGCGGATGGATGAAGGCGACTCCGGCGAGTTGTTGGTCTAGCCAAGCGCCGAGGGAGTGTTCTGGGTCAATGCGCCGATACAGGGCGGGGAAATGAAGGAAGGGGAGGTGGGAGTCGCCGAACCGTGCGCCTTGGTTCAGGTGCGTTTCGTACCAGCGAGTGAGTGAGCGATGCAGGAGTTGAGCAACTTCATCGTCCTGCTTGTCCGTGAGGGCTCGGATGGAAAGGGATGACGGTGCCGTCAGTCGGTGCGCCGATTCACGAGAGAGCATGGTTGATTACCTTGAAGGCGGGGAGTTCGCCTTCGTGCTTGGTTTTTATGAAAACCGGAATCGTCGAGACTCGGGCGTTCAGCAGTTCGTTTGTGAGGGTACCCAGAACGATGTCACCTCCGGTGGCGCCGTCGCAGTAGCGACTGGCTTTGTTGACGGTATCTCCGATGACGGTGTATTCGAGGCAGTCTTCGGCTCCGATAAACCCGTGGAGCACTTCGCCGGTATAGACGCCGATTCCGAGGTCGCAGGTGGGGAGTCCGTTTGCTTTGCGGCGTTGGTTTACCTCGTTCATCTTGAGTTGCATCCCGACGGCGGCTGTGACGGCGTGCAGCGCGTGTTCCGCATCGGGCTCAGGACTGCCGAAGACGGCGAGAATGGCGTCGCCGATGAACTTGTCGATGGTCCCGTCATTCTTAAAAATTTCGGCACCAAGAACTTGAAAGTAGTCATTGAGCATGTCGACGACGACGCCGGAGTCGAGGGATGCGCTGGTTTTTGTGAAGCCGCGAAGATCGGAGAGCAGAATGGTGACGTTGGATTTTTCGCCTCCGGGTTGAAGTTTTCCCTCGCGGGATTTTTGGAGGAGTCGGTCGCGTATCTTTGGTGAAAAGTTGGCGAGAAGGTGTTGGAGGGTTTTGTTGTTCTGCTGGATCTCCTCCTGGAGCATCTGGTTGGCGACGGAGGCGGCAGCGTAATGGGCGACGGAGAGGAGGAACTGGAGATCGTCTTCGCTAAATGCGCCGCGCCGTTTTGGGTTGTCGACAAAGATGACGCCGATGGCCTCCTCATTCCACACGAGAGGCGCGTACATGCCGGTTCGGACGCCGATGGCAGCCATGCTTGCGGTCACATCTTTTTGCTCGGTGGCGGAATCCTCCCAGATGAAGCCGGATTGTTCGAGGGCGGCCCGGCGAATGAGGGTGCGGCTGATGGGCGGACTGTCGGCAGGGATGCTCGCGCGGATGGTGAGCTTGCCGGACTCTTTCTCGCGAACGAGAAGTGCGCCTCGCACGGCGCCGGGGATGAGGTCCAGCACGCGTTGCAGAATGAGGGTAAAAAGAGTTTCAAGGTTACGTTCTGCAGCGAACTGAAGGGGCAGTTGGTACAGCATCTCCAACCGTTCTCGCATGCGTGCGTCCACTCCTTTGAAGTCAGGGGCGCCTTTGGACGCCGCACTGAGGGTCAGTCCGATTTCGTAAGGAGAGTCGGTGCTCCCCATGGAGATGGAGGTCTGCGGCAAGAACGGGTGTTTCGCACTGAAGATCTTAATCGGGTAGTGTCCGAGATTAATCAGTACGGGGAGAGCTCGAGTAATCTGACCGGATACCATTTCTCCATCGATGAGGGTGCCTGAGGAACTGCCGAGATCTTCGACGGTGACGGCGTCCTCTGAGACATGAATTAAGGCGTGGCGGCGGGACACGCCTTGGGAGGCGATGACGACATCGCAGGTAAGTTCCCGTCCGATGACATAGGACCCTGGGGGAACTTGACTGAGCGCCTCGCGGCCATCGTCGTTTCTGACGAGGAGATTGATGAAGGACATTGTGCTCTCGGAAACTAGAGAAACACCGGAGGTTTTCAACCTGTTGCTAGGGGGCGTGGCGTGGCGGCGGTTCGGGGAGGAAATCCATTTGACCAAACAAACGGTCAACGACTCGTCTGTGGGGGGCAGCGAGCGGGAGTTTTCGGAGATCGTTCAGGGGGATTCGCGAGAGGTTTTGGGTGGTGGGGGTTCCTGAGGCGAGAATGTGGAGAGAGATTTGGAAGCGTGTGACCGCGAAGCGATGAGACAGAAGCGGGCTAATGGGGGGGTGGGGGGCTGCGATTTCCGGCAATGTCCACAGTCCGCGCCACCGCGGGCCCGATCTGAGTTGGAGGAGGACTCCTTCGGGAGAAAGGTCCCACAGGGCGAACTCGTTGATTTCGGTGGGTTTTGGCTTTGGTCTTTTGACTGGAAGATCGCTGGGATTCTCACGACTCTCGCAGGACTCGCTGACGGGGCATCGATGGCATGCCGCCTTTCCCGCAGTGCAGACGAGAGCACCGAGTTCCATCATTGCAGCGTTGATGGTGCCGTGATGTGGGGTTGCTGAAGCGAGGAGTTTTCGCGCGTGTGCATCGAGCTTTGATTTTGCGGCAGTGGATGAAATTTCGTCACGAATGTTGAACAGGCGGGCAAGAACGCGTTGAACATTGGCGTCGATGGCTGGCTCGGGGAGGTTGAATGCGAAACTGGAGATTGCACCGGCTGTGTAAGGGCCGACGCCGGGGAGGTCGCGAATCGAGGAAGCGTCGGCGGGGAGGACGCCTCGGAACTGACGCAGAACTGCTTGGGCGGCTCGGTGCAGATTTCTTGCCCGAGAGTAGTAGCCGAGCCCTTCCCATGCTCGAAGAACCGCCTGCTCTTCGGCATTTGCGAGGGATTCGAATGTGGGGAAACGCTGAATCCAGCGCTGGAAGTAGGGGATGACCGTGACGACTTGCGTCTGCTGGAGCATGAACTCTGAGACAAGTATTTTGTAGGGGTCGTGGGTCTCCCGCCAAGGCAGCGAGCGGGCGCTGCGAGAGAACCAGTCCATCAGAAGCGACGTCAGGGTCGGATAGGGGGCATTTTTGGGAGGTTGGGATTGGTGCTGCGGCATGGTGTGTTTGCGTGGCGGTAATGGTCGACTGATCGAGACTGGTGAGATTTTTTAAGGCAGGGGAGCTCGATTTGGAGGGTTTTGATTTTGTCCCGAACGACGTGAGCCTCGCTTTGCAGAAGTGATGCGATTTGTATGGGGGGAGCGTTATGGCACCACGAAAGAAGAGAGGGCAGGTAGAGGGCGGAGAGGAGCTCGATTTATTCTCGGGTGATGATTCCGGTTTTGACCGGAACATTCCGCCCCTTGGCGATCGCCCCAAGCGCCCTTCAGTGGATCATCTGAGGGAGAAGCCGGCCCAAGCCCTTTCTCTTTTTACGCGGGACCTGACCGTCAGCGAGGTGGAGCGATTGCGGGTGGTGCTTTTGGGGCGGGGCTGGTCGTTAGAGCCGCGGGCTCACATGGAGTTTTTTGCGAAGCGTACCGATTTGAGCCTGTCCGTTTATACAAAGGGTCCAAAAATCGTGGTACAGGGCAAGGGTACGTCCGATTTTTTGGAGTTCATTTTGGAGCCAGAGGTGACTGGCGTTTTGAACGAGGGGATGGCGGCGGGGGAAGACGTTTTGGACGAGACGGGAGAGGATGGTCACATTGGGGTTGATGAGAGTGGAAAGGGTGATTTTTTTGGTCCGTTGGTTGTAGCTGCGGTTTATGTTAACCCATGTATCTCTAGGCATTTGAGAGGACTCGGGGTGATGGATAGCAAGCGGATTGGGTCGGCCGAGAGGATTAAGGTTTTAGCGCGCGGGATTCGGTCTACTTCCGGGATTGAGTGTGAAACGTTGGTGCTCACTCCACCCAAGTACAACGAGCTTTATGTGCGGTTTAAAAATTTGAACCGGATGCTCGCGTGGGGGCATGCGCGGGTGATTGAAAACCTGCTTGAGCGGCGTCCGGACTGTCCTCGGGCGTTGAGTGATCAGTTTGCCCATCCCTCCCTGATTAAACGGGCGTTGATGGCGCGGGGCCGTAAGATTGTCATGGAACAGCGCACGAAAGCAGAGAGCGACGTTGCGGTGGCGGCTGCCTCTATTCTTGCGAGGGATAAGTTTGTTGAATGGATTTCGGATGCAGGGGTTCGATGGGGAACTGAGTTGCCTAAGGGAGCGTCTGGCGCGGTAAAGCGGGCGGGCTTGGCGATTGTAAAAGGCTTTGGGGCAGCCGCTTTGAACGACGTGGCAAAAACCCATTTTAAAACGGCTTCAGAGGTTGCGCCGGATTTTTTTGTGAAAGCACCCTTGCCGAGCGGGGAATCATTGCATTAGAACTTCTTATCGTATGGGGACACTTACCAAAAGGGACCTTGTGGTCCAAATCAGCAGTGAGACAGGAAACGCACAATCTGTGGTGTTCGACGTGGTTCAGGCCACCCTCGACAAAATCACGGATGCTCTCGCAGAGGGCGAGAACGTAGAGCTTCGTAACTTTGGAGTTCTGGAGGTGCGCGTGACGAAGCCTCGTATCGGACGCAATCCAAACGAACCCGGCAGCAAGTTCAACATTCCGGCTCGCGCGACGGTGAAGTTCAAGGCGGGTAAAATCATGCGCGAGAAGGTATTGAAGCTCACGCCGAAGCTTGTCAAAGCAGGGAAGCCTGCCGCGAAGCCCGCAGCAAAAGCCAAGAAAAAGTAGTTTGGAAGGCCCAGAGCCATCCTAACCAATAACCTTAACCACATGAGTCCCCCCAGCTTCTTGCTAGGGGGACTTTTTGTTTGTTGAAAGGGGGGGCGCGATTGGAGCTTGCATCCGAGGTTAACTGGGGCAGAACGGCGGAGAGTCCGAAGCGCCCCGGGCGAGTGCCTGTTTCGTTGTGTCGGATCTCAAACCTCAGAACCCATCGAATCAAATGAAGAAACTGTTCACCACCCTCGCAGGGATTGCGTTCACCACGATTGCGGCTTTGGCTGGGAGCTATCCCGACATCAGCATCGCTGAGTTGAAGAAGGCGATCGAAGACAAAAAGGTCGTGTTGATTGACGTAAACGGGTCCGACTCTTTCAAGTCTGGGCATATTCCCTCGGCCGTTAACTTTTCAGACGTGAAGGGCGACCTTTCGAAAGTGCTTCCCAAGGAAAAGGATGCATTGGTTGTAGCGTACTGCGGGGGGCCATCTTGCAATGCGTATCAGCGTGCTGCGGACGCAGCGTCGAAGCTTGGGTACACGAATATCAAACATCTTTCCGCAGGAATCAGTGGTTGGTTGAAGGCGAGCGAGAAGGTGGAGAAATAGGCGGCGCTCGTTTTTTGTATTTTTGAGATAGGGAGCGCTTCACCGCGCTCCCTTATTTTTTTGAAGATGAGGCCTATTTCACGCCTATTGCTCGTGGTTGGGTTAGCTCTGGTCGGTTGGAGTGCGGGAGCGAAGGATTTTCCTCAGAAGCGTTTTGGAGAGACTCCTCACGATTACTGGTCGAGAGAACCGCGGGATGCGTTCGCGCAACGATCTGGCGCGGTTGACGCGGCGTTGAATGATTTTTTTGCGAATCCTAGTCCGACGACGCTGGCGGGTATTCTTCGAGGAATGGAGCTGCCGGTGTCTTCCCAGCTCTTGGTTTACTCCGCGACAAGTTTGCAGAGCGGACTGATTCGTCCGGATAATCCGCGGGCCCTTTATTTCAGTGATGAGGTTTACTTGGGGTACGTGCCTGGAGGCCGGCTGGAAGTGGCGGCAATTGAGCCCGAGATGGGGCCGGTTTTTTACTTGGTTGAACCGGGTCGAGAGCGGGCGTTGGTTTCACGTACGAATCGTTGTATGAACTGCCACGGTGGGAGGGCTTCTGAGATGGTTCCCGGTTTAGTTGCGGAATCCGTGATTCCAACGACGACGGGTGCGAGTTTGGATGGGTTCCGTCGGGAGATAACGGGGCACACGATTCCCATTCGGGATCGGCTGGGAGGGTGGTACGTGACCGGTCCTCACGCGGCTGGAACGCACCACGGCAACCTCCTCGGTGTGGCATCTGGGGGCGGGTATACAACGAGTCGGCTTGTGCCGGGTAAGAGTTTTGATTGGAGGCATTATCCAACTGGCACGTCGGATTTTTTTGCGCATTTGGTGCACGAGCATCAGTTGGGCTTTCACAACCTAGTAACGCTCGCGCTTTACCATTCGCGTGAGGAGAGGATCGACAAGACGCAGGTGGTTGAGCGCGTGGCGAGGCGGTTGTTGGATTACGTGCTGTTCCGCGAGGAGGCAGCCTTGCCGCAAAGCGGTATTTTTCCGGATCCCGTTTTTTTGCGGGATTTTGTTCGGAGCGCGGTTCGCTCCAAGAATGGGCGGAGTTTAAGAGACGTCGATTTACAGACTCGGATGTTTAAGTATCGGTGTAGCTATATGGTCTATACGCAGGGCTTTAAAGCCTTGCCGGAGAGTTTTCGCCTCGTGTTCAACCGAATGTTGGTGGGGGCGCTTTCGGATTCGTCGGAGCGGAGTTTTGATTATCTTCCGGCGACGGAAAAGAAGGCGATTCTCGAGATCCTTCGGGAGACGGGGGTGCTTCCCTCGGATCTGTGATTCGACATGTGCCCCCCCCGGTTTCGCCTGCTTTGTGAGTCGGCCACTACTGAGCAGTCCATCCTCCGTCGATGGTGAGGCAGGCTCCTGTCATAAAACTATTTGCGGGTGAAGAGAGGAAGAGGATGGCGGCGCTGAGTTCGGAGATGTCACCCCAGCGGCCAACCGGAATTTTTGACCGGAATTGCTCGTATTTCACGGGATCGTCGAGCAGGGAGCGGTTCATCTCTGTTGCGAAAGGGCCGGGGCAGAGGGCATTAACGGTGACGCCGGTTCCAGCGGTCTCGAGCGATTGTGTTCGCATGAGTTGGATGACCCCGCCTTTGCTGGCGGTGTAGGGTGGGCGATCGGCGAGACCGACCATCCCGAGGATTGATGAAACGTGGATGATTCTGCCGAATCCGGTTGAGAGCATTGATGGAAGGGCTGCTTTTGAGCACACGAAGGGACCGGTCAGGTTGGTTCTGATGATTTCGTCCCATCGTTCGATGGGCATTTCAACGGTTGGGAGGCGGAAGTTTAGGCCTGCACTGCAGATGAGGATGTCAGGGCTTCCGACGGCGGATTTGCCCTCGGCTAGGAAGTCTCTGATTTGTGATTCGTTCGCGACGTCAGCGCTGGACGCAAATGTATCGACATGAAAGCGGTTTGCGATTTCAGAAGCGGCTTTTTTGGCGGCGGTTTCATCGCGACCATTGATGAGGATATTGGCACCGGCGGAGGCGAGGACCTCTGCCATGTGTTTTCCGAGTCCTTGGGAGCCTCCTGTGATCCAGGCGGTTTTACCTTTCAGAGAGAAGAGTTGTTCGAGCATGGGCGAGGGTTGTCTCAAGCGATGCACGAAGTCGAGAGCGTGCAGTGGTGCTGGAATGTGGGCCTTTTGTTTTTGGGGATGCGGACGGACAGCAAGTCGCGAGCGGCCTGGGCAGAACCGATAAAACCGGGCGAGGCTTGTACGAATCGATTCTTTAGGGGCTCAGGTAGCTGTTTTTTGCAAAAATGAGAGACTCTTATTGCTTTGCCATGTTTGTGGATTGTGGGTGTGTGTTGCGAAGCTGAGAAATACCATTCTCATTTCTAAGAAGGGTCGGGCATTGAGGTCTTCTCGGTGTCCGTTCCCCACTCATTTCCCCCGGACAAACAGAACTTATGGCGAGAATTTTGGTCGTTGATGATGATCCTTCGATGGTGCAGGTGATCTCTGAGCTCTGCAGAGAGTCAGGGCATGAGACGGTTGCGTTCAACTCCGGGACAAGGGCCCTCACGAATCTCGCTGATCAGACGGTTCATTTGGTGATTACTGACATGCGCATGGAGGGGTGTGGGGGTATGGACGTTCTCAAAGCATGCAAGAAGGTTAAGCCGGACGTGCCTGTGATTATGGTGACGGGAGACAAGGGGGTAGAACAGGGGGTGCAGGCTCTCAAGGCGGGTGCATTTGATTATGTGACGAAGCCGTTTAAGGTTGAGGACCTGCGGGGTTCAATTGCTCGGGCGTTATCTCGCAAAAAGGGGGGTGCTTTGGAGGCGGCCGAGGAAGAAAGGGCGAAAAGGTCAGAGGTTCCCTCGAAACCGATGAACATCATTGGGAGTTCCAAGCGGATGCAGGAGGTTTTCAACTTGATCAGCAAGGTTGCGAACCTTGATTCGACCATCTTGATTCAGGGGGAAAGCGGCACGGGGAAAGAGTTGGTTGCTCGGGCACTGCATTTTAACTCGCACCGAGCGGATAAGGCGTTCGTTCCGATTAACTGCTCAGCATTGCCGGAGAATCTTCTGGAGTCTGAGTTATTCGGCCACAAGAAGGGCGCATTCACTGGGGCTTTTCAGGACAAGATTGGCCTGTTTGAGGAGGCAGAGGGGGGGACGATTTTTTTGGATGAAATCAACTCAATGGCGCCGGCGCTTCAGACGAAGTTGCTACGCGTTCTGCAGGAACGCCGGGTGCGGAGGGTGGGAGACACCAAGAGTATTGAAATCAACGTGAGGGTGTTGACGGCTACGAATGAGCCGCTCTACCCGAAAACACGGAACGGCACGTTCCGCGAGGATTTGTATTACCGGATTGCCGTTATTCCGATTGAGATGCCGGCGTTGAGGGAGAGGCCGGAGGATATTCCGGATCTTGTCGCTCACTTCCTCAGGAGGAATGCGTCTAGTGCGCGGTGCACCGAGTACACGATGGACAGCGGTGTGTTGGAGCGGCTGATGGAGTACTCTTGGCCCGGCAATGTGCGTGAACTGGAGAATGCGGTGGAGAGAGCTTGCGCGCTTTGCGAGAACTGTCGGATTCAGACGAGCCACCTTCCTGCGACGGTTTTAAGTTTGAAGGGCCCTGACGGTGTATCCAGTCCGGTGTTGCCTTCTGCGGGATTTGCGACGGGGCGGTCGCTTTCGGTGTTCTTGGAGCAGGTCGAGACGAAGTACATCAGCGAGACCATTTCTGCCTGCCAAGGTTCCCGAGAAAAGGCTGCGAAGCTCTTGCAGATTTCTTTGGCGACACTTTATCGGAAGCTTGAGGCGGGGAAGCGCTCTGTTGTGACGGAGGGTTCCCCAGTAGGTGCATCGTTTCAGTCAAAGCCACCCAAAGGGGGCGCGGTCACGCCGCCGAAGGCTGTGAGTGCTCCTCGCGGGGCAGTATCGCGGGGCAGGGATGATCGAGGAAAAGTGTCAAAGCTCCGAAGACTCGTTTCGGCACGAGTTGATACCGCCTCCAAAACGGCCAGCACGGCACGACCGGCGGGCAATGCATCGGCGAGGAAGTTGGTACCCAAAGAGGTGTCGGCGAAGGGTGCCTCACGAAAGAGGAGTTCGAATCGCCGATGACGGGCGTTGATGCTCTTGCGAGTTGGTCGGGAGGCGTTTGATGTCCTCGTTCTGAGATCGTCACTCGGCTTGTTTGATGCTTCATTGGGCGGGATTAAGAGTCACCATGAGCGCATCATTCCTGAATCCTACTTCTCTCCAGCTTTCTAACAATCGAGTCGCCAAGTATTTCTCTATTCCCGGTCTTGAGACCGCAGGCTTAGGACGGATTTCACGATTGCCAGTGAGCATTCGGATTGTCTTGGAGTCCGTTTTGAGAAACTGCGACGGGAAAAAGGTTTCGGAGCAGGATGTGAGGCAGTTGGCGGCGTGGAACGCGAAGGCACCGGCTCAGGTGGAGATTCCGTTTGTGGTTGCTCGGATTGTTCTCCAGGACTTCACCGGAGTTCCCTTGTTGGTGGATTTGGCGGCGATGCGGTCTGCGGTTTCTCGGATGGGGCGCGACGCTGGGATTATCGAACCGCTTGTGCCTGTTGATCTTGTGGTGGATCATTCGGTGCAGGTCGATTACTTCGGTTCACCGACAGCGCTTGAGCAGAACCTTGATCTTGAGTTCAAGCGGAACCGTGAGCGTTACCAGTTATTGAAATGGGGTCAGCAGGCGTTCAAGACTTTCGGGGTTGTTCCTCCGGGCATTGGGATCGTGCATCAGGTGAACCTTGAATATCTTGCAAAGGGTGTGTTGGAGCGAGATGGGGTTCTTTTCCCTGACACGCTGGTCGGGACGGATTCGCACACCACGATGATTAACGGGTTGGGTGTGGTTGGATGGGGAGTGGGAGGGATTGAGGCTGAGGCGGGGATGCTTGGGCAACCGGTGTATTTCCTGACGCCGGAAGTGGTTGGGGTTAACCTGACCGGATCATTGCGGGAGGGGGTAACGGCGACGGACCTTGTGTTGCACGTCACGCAGATGCTTCGGAAAGCAAAGGTGGTTGGAAAGTTCGTCGAGTTTTTTGGCGAGGGTGCGGAGAGCTTGCCGGTTACGGATCGCGCGACGATTGCGAATATGGCGCCGGAGTACGGGGCGACCATGGGCTTCTTCCCGGTTGATGGGAAAACGGTTGAGTATTTGAAGGATACGGGACGCTCGGACGAGTTGTGCGCGGATTTTGAGGCGTATTATCGTGCTCAAGGGCTGTGGGGAATTCCACGGAAGGGGGACATTGATTACTCGGTTGAGTTGGAGCTCGACTTGTCGACCGTTGTTCCGGGGGTGGCTGGTCCTAAGCGTCCTCAGGACCACATTGCGTTGACCCAGTTGAAGTCCGGATTTGAGAGTCTGTTTGCGAAACCTGTTACGGACGGTGGGTACGGGAAAGGTGGCGCAAGCCTCTCTGAGCGTCAGTCGATTGAGTTGGTGGAGAGCAGTGATCCTGCGGCTGCGGCTTATGGGAAGCGGAAGGTTGAAGTGGGGCACGGAAGTGTCCTGATTGCGGCGATTACGAGTTGCACGAACACGAGTAACCCGAGCGTGATGTTGGCTGCGGGGCTTTTGGCGAAGAAGGCCGTGGAGCGGGGATTGGTTGCGAACCCAGCGGTGAAGACCTCTCTCGGGCCTGGCTCGAGAGTGGTGGCAGATTACCTCGATCGCACGGGGCTCCAGCCTTACCTCGACAAGGTTGGGTTCCAGGTGGTGGGTTTCGGTTGCACGACGTGCATTGGAAACAGTGGACCGCTGCATCCTCAGATTGAGGAGGCGATTGTGAAGGGTGACCTTGTGGCGGCGAGCGTGCTTTCGGGCAACCGAAACTTCGAGGCGCGCGTGCATCAGAACATCAAGGCGAACTTCTTGATGTCACCTCCGCTGGTTGTGGCCTTTGCGCTGGCGGGCCGAGTGGATATTGACATGGCGAATGAGCCGATTGGCACGGACGCGTCTGGTAAGCCAGTTTTCCTGAAGGAGATTTGGCCGTCATTGGCGGAGGTGCGGGAGGCGATGCGTTCGGCTTTGTCGCCTGAGTCTTTCCGGAGGCTCTATTCTGATTTTGCGAGTCAGAACCCCAAATGGAATGAAGTGCCCTCGAGCACGGGAGTGATTTACGGGTGGGATAGTGAGAGCACCTACATCCAAGAGCCGCCTTTCTTCCAAGACTTTAGTCTTCAGGCAGGCACGATTCAGGGCATCTCTGGTGCTCGGGCGTTGGGCATTTTTGGGGATTCGGTGACTACGGACCATATTTCTCCGGCGGGCGCGATTAAGAAGACGTCCCCAGCGGGAAGATTTTTGGCGGAGCATGGTGTGGGTTTTGAGGACTTCAACAGCTACGGTTCGCGGCGCGGGAATGACCGGATCATGACGCGCGGGACGTTTGCCAATGTTCGAATTAAGAACCTGATGGTTCCTGGGGTTGAGGGGGGGGTGACGGTGTATCAACCGACGGGCGAGCAGATGTCGATTTATGATGCGTCCATCAAGCATCAATCGGATGGGACGCCGCTGGTGATTTTTGCGGGGCAGGAGTACGGAACGGGTTCGTCGCGCGATTGGGCGGCGAAGGGGACTCGGTTGCTGGGGGTGAAGGCGGTGGTGGCGCAGAGTTTTGAGCGGATTCATCGATCAAACTTGGTGGGGATGGGGGTATTGCCGCTTCAGTTCCCTGAAGGTGTGAGCGCGCAAACGTTGGGGTTGGTGGGGACTGAGGAGTTCTCCTTTGAGGGGTTGGATGACTCGATTAAGCCGATGTCGGACGTGGTTTTGCACATCACCAAAGCGAGTGGGGAAAAGACTTCTGTGACGCTTCGGTCGCGGATTGATACGGCGATTGAGGTGGATTATTTCCGGCACGGCGGCATTTTGCCGTTTGTGTTGCGTCAGCTCTTGGCCTGACGGTTTTCCGCGAGCCAGGCTCGTGGGTTTCGCGAGCCTGGTTTTTTCTGTGAATGAAGTACGAGCAAACGCGCTAATGGATTATCCTTTAACACTTGAGGTCGCCGTCTTTTTGGTTGGAGCGTTCCTTTTGCTGAGCCACCTTCTTGCGGTTTTTCGAGCGGACGGGGCTCGATCATTTGTCGACAGATTCCCGCGGTCCTCAGGGTGGGGGGGGCTGTTATTCACTGTTGCGGTTGCCTGGTTTTTGGCGGTTGTGGTGTACGGCGATTTGGGGGAGATGACGGAGTGGCGTCCGAAGATCGTGGTGGGTTCGGTGGCGGCTTACGCGATTATGATGCGTTGGCAGCCGGAGTTCCTTGCGATTCGTGCGGTGGGTATGTTGGCTTTGCTCGCAGCGAATCCGTTGCTGCAGTCGGCGTTTCTTCGCCCGGAGGTGTCCCGACTGGCGCTGGTTGGGTTGGTCTACGTCTGGATCACCTTGGGACTTTTTGCGATTGGGATGCCCTACAAGTTTCGCAGGGTCGCATCGATTTTGATTCAAGATTCGCGGTTGTGGAGGATGGCGAGTTGGTCTGGGGTTGTTTATGGCGCGGTCTTGATTGCGGTGGGGATTTCTTTGGTGATTGGTTGAGAAAGTAAATCGGCGTTCAACCGGAGTTGAACGCCTTTTACCGCGCGGAGCGTTGTGGGGAGCGGATGTTTCGACGCTCCCCAAGAATGTTGGATTTACGCTCCCATTCCGTCCTCGAATGAGCCGCCTGCGGCGGGCCATTGGAAGTTGTCGCGAACGTAGGCGATACCGTTGGCGCTGGTGTAGTCGAGGTCTTTGTGAGCGCTTTCGGCTTCGACGATGAGCGGGGCTGACTTTGAGCCGGTCAGTTTGCAGTAGCGTTGGGGGTAGCCGACGTGGAGAAGGAGTTCCGCGTAGCGCTGCATGTTCAGGTCTCCGGATGCGAGGTCGGTGAACTGCATCGCGCGTTTGGGCCAGTTGGGTTCCATGGAGCGGAGCGGGAATCCCGGACGGATGACGAAGTTTTTGATGTGGCAGGCGTAGATGCGGTGGCCGACCTTGAGGAATCTGCTCTCCCACGTTTCTCCCTCCCAGCAATGGGACGGGTCGGCATTGACGGCGAGTGTGTCGTCGCCGTCACAGATGTCGACGAGCATGAGGAAATCGTCGGCGGTCGAGGCGGCTGTGCCGGGGTGGATTTCGTGACAGAGTTTGATGCCGAGTTGTTTTGCGTGAGCGCGGATTTTGGCGGTTTTGGAGACGAAACGGTCTTTACCCTCTTTGAGGAGATCAAAGTCTGCACCTGCCCAGAAGCCCCACGGGTATCCGGTTGCGAGTTCCCATCCGAAGGCGATGCCCCAGAACATCGGGAGTGTTTTCACACCGAGTTCGGCGGTGAGGTCGAGTAGTTTGAGCACGTAGGTTTCGGCCCATGCTTCGATTTGGGCTGGGGACTGTTTGGCAACGTCAGCGGGGATGAAGGGGCGGATGGTGGGAGATTGGGTCCATGCGGTGGTGTGGACCCAAATCGGGCAGTGTGCGGAAACGCCATCGATGGCGAGTTGGTGTTTGGCGAAGGTGTCTTTGATTTCGGCGGCGCTTTTGAATCCGTTGTCGGATTGGAGCATGTAGTTGCTGGGTTGGGCTCCAGCGGCGCCGGCGCGTTTGGCGTAGGCGAGGAAATCATTGAGGGATTTCGCGCCGTGCTGGGCGCCTTCGACGGAGGGATGGTAGACGGTGTTTGCCATAGTGTGGGTCGAGTAAAAACCAGTGACTGGGGGGAGCAAGCCGTGTTTTTGGCGAGAGCTTACGATAAAAAAATGCCCGTCGAACGAGGTTCGACGGGCATGAGACTAAAAGGATGAAGAGGGTTACTTCTTCTTTCCTTCGCCGGGGCGGTACTCTTCCGCAGCGGCAAATGCCTGTTCGAGGCCGACCATGTCTTCGCCGGGGCGAAGGGTATCGAAGGCGGCTGCCTC
>JACCEC010927011.1_pt1 | contig 15004 bp, 13 predicted proteins | sample 7450121 | NCBI WGS metagenome assembly JACCEC01 (sample SAMN15323455, study PRJNA562643) | freshwater metagenome | isolation source: river surface water | place: USA:Blue River Watershed | collected 2017-08-18 | reverse complement strand
CTGAAGCGGTAGAACTGCTGATGCTCGCCGGCGATCTCGAACAGGTCGCCGGTGCGGTAGTAGCCCTGCTCGTCGAAGGCGCGCGCGGTGAGTTCAGGCGAACGGTAGTAGCCGCTGAAGATGGTCGGCCCCTTGAAACGCAGCTCGCCCACCTGGCCGCTGGCGGTGATGTCGCGACCGGTGTCGACATCCACCAGACGGGTGCTGATCTTCTTCGCGTTGGACATCTTCCACTCAAAGCCCGCAACGCCAAAGCGCGGAAAGTACAACGCGCGCTGCGCGCCATCGGGAATGTCCCGCGGCGAGGAAGACAGGGCCGCCCCCTCGTTGGAGCCGAAGTAGTTCACCACCTGGATGCCGAACTGCCGCTCCATCGCCTGCACCATCCACTCCGAGAGCGGTCCGCCGCCGGAGCCCACGCGACGCAGGCGCGTCAGGTCCACGCCGTCCAGCTTCTTCGGCTCCTTGAGCAGCATGTTCAGCACTGCGGGCGCGGCCACGCTGTAGTCGATCGGGTGCTCGCGCAGCTGGCGAATGAAAACGTCCAGGTCGAAGGGATGGTGCTGGTGCAGTCCACCCCCGACCAGCAACCAGGACATGAGGCTGGCCGAGAGGCCCGCCATGTTGACGAAGGGAAACGGCATCAGCATCTGCGCGCCGGGCTGCAGCTCGCCCGCATCGATCACCGATTGGCCCACGATCAGCCACTCGTTGTGGTTGCGGGGCACGCCCTTGGGCTGGGCCTCGGTGCCCGAAGTCCAGCAGATGGTGAAGACATCGTGCGCGGTCAGGCCGATGGCGCGCATGTGGGTGGTCATCTCGGCGGCGCTCCAGGGTCGCTGGGCGTCCAGGGCGGCCGACAGCGGTACGGCGCCCTGCGGGCAGCGCGTACCCAGGGCCCAGACCTCGCGCAGACCCGGGTACAGGTGGCGGTGCGCCACCCACTCCTGCGCGCTGGGGTAGCTGCCCACCGCCGTGGCGGTGATCGCCACGCGCGCACCCGTCAGGCCCACCACGTGCGCGAGTTCGTGCGCGCGGTACTGCACCGGCACCGGCGAGACGACGACACCGCTGATCGCACAGGCCAGATACAGGGCGTGCAGTTCAACGACATTGGGCATCTGCACCACGATCACGTCGTCTTTCTTCACGCCTTGTGCGTGCAGGAAAGCGGCATAACGACCCACCTGCTGCAGCAAGTCGCCCCAGGTCCAGCGCAGTGGCGCGTCGCCGGTGATCTGCGGCCGATTGGGTGGATCGGCCACCGCCAGCGCTGCGCCCTGGCGCTGCGCGGTCTCCAGGAAGATCTCGCCGATCATCCGCTCGCCCCACCAGCCCCGGGCGACGTAGTCGTCGATGGTTTCGCGTGGCACCAGGATCATGGGGTCACTTCCAGCGATCCAGCGTTTGCTGGTCCACGAAGGTGGCGTGAAAGCCATGCGGCATGCGGCGTGGCAGCAGAATGCGCGCGATCGGGCCGGCCGCCATGCGCGCCTCGCCAGCGTCGAACACCTGGATTTCCGAGCGGCGCTCGTCCGGGTTCCACACCGGCACCACCAGGTAGCCGTCGTCCTCACCCCTTGCGCCGTCGCGCGGCGCGAAGCCGGGCTCGTTATAGAAGTAGCGGGGCCCGGCGCTGTAGGCGATGTAGCCGCCGGTTTGCAGGTCGTACTTCACCAGCCCCGGAAAACGCGGCTCCTCGCGCCCGCCATAAGGAAAGAGCACGTGGTACGAGTAGCGGTTCTTGCGCCCCTGGTAGAGGCTGTTGATCACCGGGAATTCGGTATTGAGCACATCGTCGATCACGCGCTCGCGCGTCTGGCCGGTGCGCAGGTCAAAGCGCCACTCATACAAAAGGAAATCGCGCTGGCGCTGGTGGATGGTCTGCTCCAGGCGGCGCGCATCGGGGCGACCTTCCGCATCCAGGTGCATGCGGTAGGGCGTGCCCACCATCACCACCTCGTCGCCCTCTTCCCAGGCGTTCACCACATGCAGCAGGTAAGTGGGCTTTGCCGTGAACCAGCGGATCTCGCTGGCTTGCCCGTAGCGCGGCACCACGGCAAAGCGGGTGGGCTGGTCGGCGTGGAACCGCACCTTGTAGCGGCCGGCCGCCAAGGCGTCGGCGTCGGGCCACAGCGGGAAGTCGTGCAGGATGGTGTAGTGCTCGGTCACCGCCATGTCGTGGGGCAGGCGCGGGCCGGGAAGCGGCACCTCGATCTGGTGCCGGATCTTGCGGTCCGGTCCCACCACGCCATAGCGCATGTAGGGTGGCTTCAGCCCGTAGTCGAAGTACAGCAGCTCGCCGGTGTGCGGGTCCGGGCGCGAGTGCGCGGAGAGACGGTCGACCGCGCCATCGAAGTCCGCGGTGCCCAAGGTCTCCAGCGTCTGCGGATCCAGCGCGTAAGGCATGCCCGATCGGTACCACATGGTGATCAGGCGACCCGCGTGGTACTTCACATCGGTGTTGGAAGTGTTCTTCAGCGGTTCGTCGGGCCGATCGGCGCGCCAGCCCTCCTTCAGCCCTTTCCACAGCGCACGGCCTGCGGACTGCTCCTCGCTCAGGCCCGTGGTCTGCACCCACCGGTTGCGGTACTCCACCTGACCCTGGCGAAAGTGCACGGCATGCACCATGCCGTCGCCGTCGTAGGCGTGATAGCGCCAGTCCGGGGGGAAGTAGGCGTTGGGCCCGTTGCGCACGTACAGGCCATTGAGGTCGGCAGGCACCTGCCCGATCACCTCCATCTGCGTGAACACATCTTCCTGCCGCACCGGCGCGTTGTTGCCATCCAGCGCAGGGATGTCGTGCACCGGCAGTTCGTCGGCCAGGGGGGTGGCAGTCATGGCGTGTCTCCGTGCGCCGTCTAAAGCGGGCGTCGGCGCAGTCTAGGGAGGGGGGTTGGCCGGCGCGCTACTATTCCGATATGTTGAATCTTTTTTCGATATGTTGAAACCTGAGCCCCAGCCTCCCACCCGCCGCGTCCCGGCGGGCCTGCAGGAGCACGCGGGCGACCGCCAGTTCGCCACCACGCTGGCGCGCGGGCTGCAGCTGCTTCGCTGCTTCACGCCCGAACAGCCCGTACTCGGAAACAAGGAACTCTCGCAGCGCCTGGGGCTGCCGGCAGCCACCGTCTCGCGCCTGACCTACACCCTCACCGCCATGGGCTACCTCGCGCCCACCGAGCATTACGGCAAGTACCAGCTCGGCTCGGCGGTGCTGTCCCTGGGCAACCCCCTGCTCGCGCAGTTCACGCTGCGGCGCCAGGCTCGCCCGCTGATGATGGAGCTGGCGCAGGCCACCGGCGGCACGGTCTCCATCGGCATCCGCGACCGCTACACCATCGTCTACATCGAGTCGGTGCGCGCCTACAGCAAGCGCATCTACCCCATCGAGGTCGGCACCAACCACTCGCTGGCGGGCACCGCCGTCGGGCGGGCCTACCTGATGTCCTGTCGCCCGCCACAACGCGAAGCGCTGATCAATCAGCTGCAGGTGAAGGCCCCCGAGGAGTGGCAACGCTATGGCGCACGTCTGATGGACAACGTGCGGCAGTACCCGCGCCATGGCTGCTGCGTGCAGGTGGGTGAGGTCTACCCCGACGTGCAGGCGGTGGCCGTGCCGCTGGGGCATATCAACCGCGGCGAGCCGGCCGCGATCAACTGCTCTTTCCAGGGTCGCGAACTCGACGAAGCCTGGCTGCGCCGCGAGATCGCGCCGCGACTGCAGGCGCTGGCGCGACAGCTGGTGTGAAGGCCCGGGCCTAGAACGCCCAGGCGGCTGTCACCGACTGGCCCACGCGCAGCATCACGCCATCGCCCTCACGCACGATGGCGTTCATGCCGAAGGTCACCGCGCCGCCCAGCTTGTCGTTGCGGCGATAGGCCTGCAACGTGTCGCCCACCACCGTGCCAGCCTGTGCGGTGGCCGGGTCGATATCGGGGATGGGGCAACGCGGGCAGGGCTTGACCGGCATCAACTGCACGGGCGCATCGGCCTGCACGTGCATCACGCCGAGTCGGTCTTCGTCGTGGGCCTGCAGACCGGCCAGCACGATGTTGGGACGAAACCGCTCCATGCCGACCGGCGCCTGACCCCCAGCGGCCAGGCGTACGTTGAGATCTTCCAGCGAGGCCTCGCTCACGACCAGCAGGGGAAAGCCGTCGCTGAACGCATTGGGCGCTTCCACGCCGCCGGTCCACTGCGGGCTGGACAGCCGGCGATGCTCGGGGTCGAAGCGCACCAGGCGCAGCTTGTGCCCGAGGAAATCCGAGAACCACTGCGCCGCGGTATCACCCATGTCGTAGGCCGGCACCACGTCGTCCCAGACCCTGACCTTCGCGGGCGCCTCCACCCGGTCCACATGCAGGTGCAGCGACAGCATGCCCGGTGCGCGCACGATCACCTCGTTCCATTTCAACTGCACCTGCACCAGGGCCATCCGGGGCAGCTCGCGCTGGGACACGAATTCACCCTGGGCATCGACCACCATCCAGGCGCGGTCCAGGTCCAGACCGGCCTCGGTCAATTCGGCCTCACGCAGCTCGATGCCGGCGCAGGACTTGATGGGGTAGATGAACAGGCGGGAAATCTGGGCCGGGACGTCGGAGGAAGAGGAGGCGCTCATGGCGTGGGGTTACACGGGAGTGGACGGCGCCTCGGATTGTGCCCGGCTCCTACAATCCCCGGATGGCAGCGCCCTATGACATCTGCATCCGCGGCGCCGGCGTGGTGGGCCGGGCCCTGGCCTTGCTGCTGGCGCGAGACCGCCTGCGCGTGGGCCTGGTCGACACCCCCGACCCCGCAGCTGCTGGCGATGTCCGCGCCTACGCGATGAACGCCGCCTCCCGCGAGCTGCTCTCGCAACTGCGCGCCTGGCCCGACGAGGCCCAAGCCACCACCCCCGTGCTCCGGATGGAAGTCCATGCCGACGAAGGCGCGTGCGTGCGCTTTCACGTGCAGGATCAGGGCGCCGAGGCCCTGGCCTGGATCGCCGGCGCCGCCGCCTTGCAGGAGCGCCTGCGCGAAGCCGTGCGCTACCAACCCGGTATCGAGATGCTCTCCGAGCCCGCGCAGGCCACCCTCAGCGTCATCTGCGAAGGCAAGGCCAGCGCTTCACGCGCCAGCCTGGGCGTGCACTACGACGTCACCCGCTACAGCCAGCACGCCATCGCCGCGCGCCTGAGCTGCGAGCTGCCGCACGGCCAGGTGGCACGCCAGTGGTTCGCCAACGGCGAGGTCCTGGCCTTGCTGCCCCTGGACGGCCCCCAAGGGCGCGCCGTCGCCCTGGTGTGGTCGGTGCCCCAGGAGCGGGCCGGCGCGCTGCTGGCCCTGCCCGCCGCCGAGTTCGAAGAACGCCTCACCCAAGCCAGCCACCACAGCCTGGGCCGTCTCACCCTGGCCAGCGAACGCGCTGGCTGGCCCCTGCAACTGGCCAAGGCCTCGCGCTGGTGCGGCCCGGGCTGGGTACTGGCCGGCGATGCGGCCCACACGGTGCACCCCCTGGCGGGCCAAGGCCTGAACCTGGGCCTGGCCGACGCACAGGAACTGGCCCGGGTGCTGCACGCGCGCGAGTACTGGCGCAGCGTGGGCGACGAACGCCTGCTGCGACGCTACGAACGCGCGCGCAAGGCGCAGGTTGCCACGATGCAACTGGCCACCGACGGCCTGCAGCAGCTGTTCGCGCACGATGCCCCCGCAGTGGGCTGGCTGCGCCAATGGGGTCTGCGTGGCTTCGACCGCCTGTCCCCCCTCAAGCAGTGGGCCGCGCGCCAGGCCGCCGGCCGGCTCTAACCCGCCATCCGCGCGAGCGCATGCAGCCCCCGCCGTACGAAAGCAACCCCACGATGAACGCCTCCACCCTCTCCTGCCACGCGCGACGTGCGCGCGCCCTGATCGGATCCTGGGCGCTGGCCACGCTCACGCTGCTGGCGCTGGCCGCACCCGGCGCCGCGCACGCACAGGAAGCCACCATCCGCAAGAACCTCGCCGAGCGCATTCCCCAGCTGACCAAGATCGACGAGATCAGCCGCACGCCCATGGCGGGCCTCTTTGAAGTGCGCGTGGGCACCGATCTTTTCTACACCGACGCCCAGGGCAACTTCCTGATCCAGGGGTCTCTCTTCGACACCCGCCAGCGCCGCAACCTCACCGAGGAGCGCATGGACAAGCTCCTGGCCATCGACTTCGACAGCCTGCCCCTGACCGACGCCTTCACCGTGGTGCGTGGCAATGGCAAGCGCAAGATCGCGGTCTTCCAGGATCCCAACTGCGGTTACTGCAAGCGCTTTGAGCGTGACCTGCAGAACGTGGACAACGTCACCATCCATATGTTCCTCTTCCCCATCCTCGGAGCCGACTCCACCGAGAAGGCGCGCAACATCTGGTGCGCCAAGGACAAGGCCAAGGCCTGGCTGGACTGGATGGTCCGCGACCAGGTACCGCCCAAGGCCAGCTGCGATGCGGGCGCGCTCGCGCGCAACACCGAGTTCGGCCGCAAGCACCGCATCACCGGAACGCCCACCCTGATCTTCACCGACGGCAGCCGCGTGCCGGGCGCGATCTCCGCGGCGCAGGTCGAGAAGCAACTGGCCGAAGCCAAGTGAAGCCCTCCAAGACCCCCATGACCGCCCACCGCGTCGCCCCCGTGCATTACCGCGTCGAGGCCGCCAGCCTGCATGCCCACCTGTTTCGCATCACGCTGACCGTGAACCAGCCGGCGGCGCCGCAGCGCCTGGCCCTGCCGGTCTGGATTCCGGGCAGCTATCTGGTGCGCGAGTTCACCAAAAACCTGCAACACCTGACCGCACGCCAGGACGGCAAGCCGGTCACCCTGCACCAGGTCGACAAGAACCACTGGGACGTCGACTGCGTGGCCAGCAGCCCGCTGGTGCTGACCTACGAGGTCTATGCCTACGACAACTCCGTGCGCACGGCCTGGCTGGACACGCAACGGGGTTTCTTCAATGGCACCAGCCTGTGCCTGCGCGTGCAAGGCCAGGAGCAACTCGCGCATGCGATCGAGGTCGTCTCGCCGCAGCCGCACTGGGAAGCCGCCACCGGCCTGACCCCGCACAAGGTGGACAAGCGCGGCTTTGGCACCTACCTGGCTGGCGACTACGACGAACTGGTCGACAGCCCCTTCGAGCTTGGCCCCTTCTGGAGTGCCTACTTCAAGGCCGGCGGCGTCGAACACCGCTTCGTGGTGGCTGGCGCGACGCGCTCCTTTGACGGTGATCGCCTGGTCGCCGACACCCAGAAGATCTGTGAAGCGGCCATCCGCTTCTGGCATGACCGCAAGCGCCCGCCCTTCAAGCACTACGTCTTCATGCTCAATGCGGTCGACGACGGTTACGGCGGCCTGGAACACCGACACAGCACCGCCCTTATCGCGGGCCGTCGCGACCTGCCCCGTCTGGGTGACGCGCGCCAGTCCGAGGACTACACCACGCTGCTGGGCCTGATCAGCCACGAGTACTTCCACACCTGGAACGTCAAGCGGCTGCGCCCCGCCGAATTCACCCGCTACGACTACGACCACGAGAACTACACGCAGCTGCTGTGGTTCTTCGAGGGCTTCACCAGCTACTACGACGACCTGCTGCTGCGGCGCTGCGGCCTCATCGACGACACCAGCTACCTGCGCCTGTTGAACAAGACGATCAACCAGGTGATGCAGGCGCCGGGCCGCGAAGTGCAATCGGTGGCGCAGGCCAGCTTCGACGCCTGGGTGAAGTACTACCGCCAGGACGAGAACACGCCCAACGCCACCATCAGCTACTACACCAAGGGCGCGCTGGTGGCCCTGTGCCTGGACCTCACACTGCGTGCCGAAGGCCGCACCACGATGGACGACGTCATGCGTGCGCTGTGGACAAGGTGCAAGGGTGGCCCCATGACCGAGGCCGACCTGGCCGCCACCCTCAAGGAACTCGGGGGTCGCGCCTACACGCGCGAGCTGGCCGCGTGGGTGCACGGCACCCGCGAGCTGCCGCTGCAGACGCTGCTGCAAGGGGCAGGCGTGCAGGTGCAAGAAGACACGGCGGCCCGGCAGCAGTTGCTGGGCCTGCGCACCAGCGACAGCGGCGGCATGCTCACGGTCAAGAACGTGCTGCGCGGCGGCGCCGCCGAACAGGCGGGCTTCGCAGCGGGCGACGAGTGGCTGGCCATCGAGGTCGGCGGTGAGGGCTGGCGCATCACCAAGCTGGACGACCTCCCGCTGTACGCTGGCGCGCAGCGCAAGCTCACGGCTATCGTGGCCCGCGACCGCCGCCTCTTGCGACTGGAGCTGGTTCTGCCAGTAGCAGCCACCACCTGGCGCCTGTCCCTCGGGAAGGCGGAGCGGGTCCGCGCATGGCTCGCGGGATCCGCCTGACGCGCCGATCCCTGTTGGCCCTGGCGCTGTGCCTGGGCCTGGCGATCACGGGCCATGTCGCGGTGCTGGGCTGGTGGGACGGGCAGCAGGCCACAGTCACCTCCTCCCTGAAAGAGCTACCGGATCCGCTCTTCACCCGACTCATCGCCCCCGTCGATCCCGCCCCGCCCGTCGCCGCCACCGCCCCGGCGCCGCAGGCCGCTGCCGCGCCAGGCGTCATCCGCGCGGTCGTGGCCGAACCTGCCTCTGCACCCGTACGCACGCCCGCACCCCCACCCACACCGGCGGCCTCCGCCCCGGCACAGACCGCCGCAGCGCCAGAGCCGACGCCGTCGACCACGCAGTCGCCGCTGCCGCCTGCCGGGTCGGACGCCGCCCCGACAGCGACAGCGCCCGCACGCCCCACGCCCGAGCAGCCCGTGTCCACCGTGTCGGCCGCGGCCTCCACGCCTGCAACTTCCGCCGCCGCCCCTGCCTCTGCCAGCACCGCCGCCAACGCCGACACCTGGCCGCCCGACGCCCGCCTCAGCTACCGCCTTGAAGGCCGCTGGCGCAGCGGCCCCCTGCACGGCACGGCTCGTGTGCAATGGCAACGCCAGGGCACCCGCTATCAAGCGCAGGTGGACATCGACATCGCGCCCTTCGTGCATCGCAGCCTCACCAGCCAGGGCGAGGTGACACCGCAGGGCCTGGTACCACGCGTCTACGAGGAGCGCTCACGCACCCGCCGACGCGCCCTGCAACTGGGCGACACCGACATCACCCTGGCCGACGGTAGTCGCGTGCCGCGCCCTGCCGACGTGCAGGACACCGCCAGCCAATTCGTCGAACTGGGGCACCGCTTCGCCACCGGGCGCCACGCCCTGGCCCTGGGCGAAGTCATCACCCTGCCGCTGGCCCGCCCCGGCCACGTGGACCTCTGGACCTACGACGTCATTGCCCAGGACCTGGTCACCATCCCGCGCCTGGGCGAAGTCATGGCCTGGCGCCTGCGACCGCGACCCATGGCCGCGCGCCGCGACAACCTCAGCGCAGAAATCTGGTTCGCCCCCAGCCTGCGCTACCTGCCGGTGCGTATCCGCATCGCCCTGGGCGATGAAGCCGAGATCGACCTGAAAGTCGAGACCCTCGAGCAGCGATGAACGCCCCCTACAGGGCCTCAGGCCCTTGGGTATAGTCCCCGGCAACCTTTTTCCACTTGACCCACGCAGGAGCCCCATGGCCTACGAACTGATCGACGTGCGCACCGAAGCCGGCAAGGTCGGCATCATCCAGCTCAATCGCCCCAAGCAGCTCAATGCCCTCAACGGCGACCTGATGAACGAACTGGGCGCCGCCCTCAAGGCCTTTGACGCCGACGACGCCATCGGCTGCATGATCATCACCGGCAGCGAGAAGGCCTTTGCTGCGGGCGCCGACATCGGCGCAATGGCCAGCTACACCTTCGCCGACGCCTACGGCCAGGACTACATCACCCGCAACTGGGAAACCATCCGCAGCATCCGCAAGCCGGTCATCGCGGCGGTCGCGGGCTTCGCGCTGGGCGGCGGCTGCGAGCTGGCCATGATGTGCGACTTCATCATCGCCGCCGACAACGCCAAGTTCGGCCAACCCGAGATCAAGCTGGGCATCATTCCTGGCGCCGGCGGCTCGCAGCGTCTGCCGCGTGCAGTGGGCAAGTCCAAGGCCATGGACCTGTGCCTCACCGCGCGCATGATGGACGCCACCGAGGCCGAGCGCTCGGGCCTCGTGAGCCGCGTGGTGCCGGTGGACAAGCTGATGGAAGAAACCCTGGGCGCCGCGCTCCTGATCGCCGACATGCCGCGCCTGGCCGCCATCGCCGCCAAGGAATCCGTCAACCGCGCGTTTGAAAGCGGCTTGTCCGATGGCGTGATGTTCGAGCGGCGCCTGTTCCACGCGCTGTTTTCCACCGCCGACCAGAAGGAAGGCATGGACGCCTTCGTGAACAAGCGCAAGCCGCAGTTCACGAACCGCTGATCGCGGCCAGCGTCGCGCGCGTAGTCCCGTCACGTACATGCCCGTCATCTCCGTCACCCTCCTTCCCGGCTACACGCCCGAGGCGCAGTCGCGGCTGGTCTCGCACCTGTCCGCAGCGGCGCGTTCCGTGGTGCCGGCCTCGGAGGCGGGCACGATCGTGTTCGTGCATGAGGCGAGCACCTTCCGGCGCGACGGACGCGTTCTCAGCGGGGGCGACGGCGCGGCGTCCCTGCCGGATGCCGTCGAGGTCGTTCGCACCTTCCTGGACGCGGTCGGCCGGCGCGACTTCGATGCAGCCCGCCAGGGGTTGGCGCCGGGTTTCGAGATGGTCTTTCCCGGGGGTGTGGTGATGCGGGATCTGGCTGAACTGCCGGTCTGGGCCGCCACCCGTTATCAGTCCGTGAGCAAGAATTACGAGCGCTTGGAGCAGGCCTGGCAGGGGGATGTCACGGTGGTGTTCTGCAGCGGCACCCTGCAGGGGCGCTGGCCCGACGGCACGGATTTCGAGGGGGTGCGCTTTGTGGACCGCTTCGAGCTGGCGGGCGGTCGGATCCGCCGCCAGGAGGTCTGGAATGACCTGGCTGAAGCCCGGGCTGGGCGGGGCTGAAGACGGCTGGCGCCCTTGCTATAATTTCGGGCTCGGCGCTTTAGCTCAGTCGGTTAGAGCGATGGAATCATAATCCACAGGTCCGCGGTTCGAATCCGTGAAGCGCCACCAAACAAAAGCCCGCAGTCCCCTTGGACTGCGGGCTTTTTCTTTTCGTCTCTCGCGGGCCGGTTGACGCATCCTTGTATATGCCCATAACATACAAAAATGATTGACTTCGACTCCGTTGTCGGCTTTGAATGGGACTCAGGCAACCAGCGAAAGAGCGAGGTCAAGCACGGCGTGACTCAGGCTGAGGCTGAGGAAATCTTCTTCAATCAGCCCTTACTGGTCAGCGCTGATAGCAAGCACAGCGCGCAGGAGCCACGCTATCTGGCGCTGGGCAAGACCAATCAGGCCAGGGCGCTGACCCTGATCTTTACGCTCCGTCAGGACGGAACCCTAGTCCGGGTGATTTCCGCCCGCGACCAGCATCGCAAGGAAAGGCAGTTGTATGACCAAGCCCACACGTAAAAGCAAGGCGCCGCCGAAGTTCCGCTCCGAGGCCAAAGAGCGTGAATTCTGGGAGTCCAAGGACAACGACGCGACCCAGTTCTTTGAACCCACCCAGATGACAGCGGTCACGTTCAAGAACCTCAAGCCGTCCACCACCAGCATCTCGATCCGGCTCTCCGACAGCCTGCTCGAAGGCATCCGGCAACAAGCCAACAAGCTGGACGTTCCGTACCAGTCCCTGATGAAGGTCTGGCTGACGGAAAAACTACGCGAAGCGGCCAAGGGGTGAGGGTCCGGCATCGGCTCGCATCATCGCGCGCCGGAGGTCCGCAGCTCGAACCCCGACAGCAGCGCCCCATCCAAGCCCCTGGCAGCCCTGCCAGGGGCTTTTTCATTGGCTCTCGCCTTGACCCACATCAACGCCTGCGCCCCGTGTGAGGCCTAGCATGAAGTGCGTCAGGAGATCGCCATGCCCCAACACCTCACCGATGGCCAAAAGGCCCTGCTGTCCGCCGAGCTCGAGCAGCATGAGCGCCAGTTGCGCGCGCAGCTGGCAGCCCACCTGCATGGCCAGTCCCGCGTGGACCGCGCCCATGAGGTGCTTCATCAGGATGACGACGACGCCTCGCTACGCCGACCCGAACTGGCCGTGGCCGCCGCGCTGACCGACCAGGAGCAGGCCCAGCTCGAGGCCGTGGTCCAGGCCCTGGAGCGAATGCGCAGCGGCCACTACGGCGTGTGTCGCACCTGTGGTGTCGACATCCCCTTCGACCGTCTCCAGGTCCAACCCTGGGCCACGCAGTGCGTACCTTGCGCCTCGTGAGCGCCACACCACACAGCCGCTAACCCGAGCGGATACCCCCTCGCGCGCCCCGCAGCTTTTCACACAAGCTGTACAGGGTCGTCGCCGAGCCAGCTCTCGGCGTCTGCGCGGGCGACACGCCATCTCGAGTGCGAGCGTGCCCACTTTTCCCCTCAATTCCCAGGGGCGACACGAAGCTGTCACAAGCGGGCTTTCCACTGTGGTCACTATCACTTCCGACGCTTCACATGTCCCACCCCGACCACGAAATCGCCAGCAACACCTCCGACAACCCCCACTTTGAGCGCGTGCTCGCCGACGCCCTGGCCAGCCCCAGCCGGCGCAGCGTGCTGCGCGGGGGCCTGGGTCTGGCGGGCCTGGCTCTCCTGCCGGGTTGCGCCTCGCTCGCGACGCAGCCGGGCGCTGCCAAGGCCAACGCCCTGGGCTTTCCCTCTCTGGACAAGAGCCTGCTGGACGACGTGGTCCTGCCCCCCGGCTACCAGTACACCGTGCTGCACGCCACCGGCGACCGCATGGACTCGCGCCTGCCCGCCTACTCCAACGTAGGTGCCGAGGCCGACGACTGGTCGCGCCGCATCGGTGACCACCACGACGCGCTGGAAATCTATTTCATCGACGCCAGCGGCCGCTACACCACCACCGACACAGGCCGCGCGGTGATCGTGGTGAACCACGAAAGCTCGGCCGACGCCCACTTCATGCACCCGAATGGCCAGACCTCCAACGGCGTGGGCGGCAAGAAGTTCTCCCAGTTCGGCGAATGGGACCTGGGCACACGACCTGAACTCGAAGTACTCAAGGAAATCAACCACCACGGCGTGTCGGTGGTCGAGGTCGAGCGCGGCCCCCAGGGCTGGCGCATGAAGCTGGACTCGCCCCTGAACCACCGCGTGACCGCGCAGACGCCGGTGCGCATCGCCGGTCCGCGGACGCACCTGGCAGACATCCAGGCCCAGATGGTCACCCGCTGGGGCCCCACCGGGGCCAACGCGCGCGGCACCTTGAACAACTGCGGTCATGGCAAGACGCCCTGGGGCACCTACCTGGCCTGTGAGGAAAACTGGGCGTTCTATTTCCAGGTGACGGGTGGCGGCGCTGCGCTGGACGCCAAGCAACTCGCCGCCCGCCGCCGCTACGGCCTGGCCTCGGCGCCGCCGGCGGCCAACCAGACCCGTTCGATCAGCCAGGGCTGGCATACGGTCTCCGCCACCGACGACCGCTTCGCACGCTGGAACCTCGCCATGCTGGGTGCCGGTGCGAGCCAGGACTTCCGCAACGAGGCCAACACCTTCGGCTACAACGTCGAGATCGACCCGCTCAATCCCTCGGCCACGCCGGCCAAACGTGTGGCCATGGGACGCATGGCCCACGAAGGCGCGGTCTGCAGCCTGCCCCAGGCGGGACAGCCCCTGGCTTTCTACATGGGCTGCGATTCGCGCAACGAATACATCTACAAATTCGTCAGTACGGCCGTCTGGGACCCCAAGGACGTGGGTGGCGGCATGGCTGCCGGAGACAAATACCTCAACGAAGGCAAGCTGTACGTGGCCCGCTTTGACGCCAACGGCAGCGGCCAGTGGATCGAGCTGACCCTGAACGACTCGCGCATCGCCAACTACACGGCCTTCAAGTTCACCAGCCAGGCCGAGATCTACGTCCACACCCGCCATGCGGCCGACGCGGTGGGCGCCACCAAAATGGACCGCCCGGAGTGGGCGGCCGTCAATCCGAGAAACGGCGAGGTCTACGTCACCCTAACCAACAACAGCGCCGCCAACCGCACGCCGGGCCGCGTGGACGCAGCGAACCCGCGCGCCTACATGGACCCCGATGGCAAGCGCAGTGCAGGCAACCCCAACGGCCACATCATCCGATTCCGCGAGAACGGCGACACGGCATCCGCCGCCGGCTTCCGCTGGGACATCTTCCTGTTCGGCGCAGAAGAAGATGCGGGCGACGCCAACCTGTCCGGCCTGAGCGCGAAGAACTCGTTCTCCTCGCCGGACGGACTGTGGTTCAGCCCCACCACGGGCATCTGCTGGATCCAGACCGACGACGGTGCCATGACCGACGAGACCCACTGCATGATGCTGGCGGCCCTGCCCGGCCAGGTGGGTGACGGCGGCAAGGTCACGGTGAAAAACCGCATGGTGGTCAACGGCACGGAGCAGACCGGCACCCAGGACACCTTTGTGGGCGCCACCCTTGGCGAGGCGCGCCTGCGCCGCTTCCTGATCGGCCCCAAGGGCTGCGAGATCACGGGCGTGACCGAGGCCCCTGGTGGCCGCGCCCTCTTCGTGAACATCCAACACCCGGGCGAAGAGAGCAAGAGCGTGACCCTCCTGCAAAGCCAATGGCCTGGGAACAAGGGCTATGGTCAGGCCGGCCGCCCGCGCTCGGCGACCATCGTGGTCACCCGCACCGACGGGGGCGTCATCGGGGTGTGAGCGCCGTGGGGGCCCGCCGCAGCTGCGGCACCCCCTGCAGCAACAGCGTCCACAAGCCCGCCGCCGCAGTCGACAGGCTGCGATGCCGCGGGCGTACCAGGTAGATCGGCCGCGACGCCTGCGCGCCTTCGAGGGGCACTGCCGCCAGCGAATCACGCTGGCACAGTTGCAGCGAGGACCGGGGCACGATGCTGATGCCAAAGCCATGGGCCACCAGCCCCGCCAAGGTGCCCAGTTGGTCCACCTCGAAGCCGGTGTCCTGGAT
>JACCEC010301249.1_pt1 | contig 15010 bp, 36 predicted proteins | sample 7450121 | NCBI WGS metagenome assembly JACCEC01 (sample SAMN15323455, study PRJNA562643) | freshwater metagenome | isolation source: river surface water | place: USA:Blue River Watershed | collected 2017-08-18 | reverse complement strand
AGCTTTATCAGTGCTCACACCGACCAGAAGGAGCTTGAGGCATGGTGCGAGAAGAAAGGGCTCATCCTGCCGCTGCATCAAACAATTGAGCATGAAAAAGCCCCCTTATGGGGGCTTTGTTGCAATGCTGCTTAGTCTTCTACTGGGGCGAAGGTGACTTGCCTGCCGGGAAGATCGTAGCGAATGCCTGGCATGGGACAGAATCCTCCTTCGCATTGTTGAGAAGCGTTCTCAAGAGCTTCAACAGCTTCCTGTTGTGGCTCGTTCTCCATGGTGAAGATAAGAAGATCGAGATACCAGCTTGCTTTCTTCAAATCCTCCAAACCATTCTTGTCTTCATAGCGCCAAACATATTTGATGATATTTCCCTTTAGGAAACCCCTAAAGTCGTCTTTGTCCATTGAGGCTTCGATGGCCTCAATGCATTCAATGCCACCGTTCTTGGCATAATGACGGGGATTTTTCACTGGGTCGTGCATAGTTAGAACGAAGATTGGTGAAGATCAAAAGCCTCGAAGGCTTCTTTAAACAATGGACGAGCGAGGGAGGCAAGCGCTTGAGCATAGGCTTGAATTTCGCCTTGACTGTCAGCCTTGTCTCGCAATGAAATGAAATGCAACAAAGCTTGCAGGCTACAGGTCCAGGTGAAGGACGTGTAGGTGGACATGGGCAGAATGCCCCGTGCCTGCTCTTTGCTCACTCCAAGCGTCAGCAACGCCTTGTAAGCCTGCTTGGTTTGCTCTAGAGCCTTGGCGTATTCGATCATCGCCACTTGGTTCATGCTTGGCTCTAGAGGTCCGCTAGAGGCCTGTTTGTTGCTGGGGCTTTGCTGGCGGAATTCACGAGGCATGTAGTAGGCCTCCTCGTCCGCTTCGCAGTAGCGGAAGCTTTTCTCGTTCCAACCAAGCGTGTCATTGGCGAACGTACCACCAATTACATGCTTCCACCATTGCCGACAGATGAACAACGGAGCCTTTACTTGCCATTTGGTGACAACGCCACGAAAGGGACTGGTGTGCTGATGCTTAACGAGATAGTTCAGCAGCTTCTGGTCCTTTTCGGACCATTCGCTGCTGGTCTGATCAAAGCTTTGGCGAGCATCGCAAACAATATCGAGGGAGCTTCCCATCCAGTCGATGAGACGCACCATGCTGATACCATCCATCAGCGGGTCAATTTGATTCATCATCAAGTTTTGTCAGAGGCAATGAGCATGCGAAACGTGGCGGCAATTAGAAACCATTGCCAGAAGCCAAGCGTAAAGCTTGGGATTAGCAGGCCCACGCAAATGCTTATCAACCAAGCCCTCAAGCACATAAGGCCAAAAATTACGAGCAGCGCGCCAGCAAGTTTTGAAAAATCTTTAAGTAAATCGTCAGTTGCTTTGGTAAGCATTGGTGATCAGCGAGAGGGGCCGAAGTCGTTGCAGACTGATTGTAGGAGCAATGTCCGTAGTTGAATGCCAGCGTACTCGTGCCTTCCTGGCTCGTCCGCTTGCATCAAAGCCTTCAATGGTACCAACAATGGAAGAGGGCATCCACCCTGCTGCCGTGCGTTGTACGTATACAACGTCTTGTCCTGGAAGCCATTCATGGTTGCGAGGAGTGCGAGGGAGCTTGTAAGGACGGTAGCCCGTCCCGCATTTTACGGCATTCTTCCCATCGTCCACCCGATAAACAAACTGCTTGCCAAATCGCTGCATGGCTAGGCTAAACGAAACAATGCAAGGACAATGAGCACTTTCTCCATTCCAATCGGCCTAAAATACAATGGTCAAGATTGTATTGGCGTTATGGGGCCTTTTGAAAGGAGCATGGAGCGAGACTTTGCTCTCGTTGCCAACAAGAAAGCCCTGAATGAATGCGGTGACATTGAGAAGCTGAGAGAAGTGGCTTGCACAATGATGGAAGGCTGGAGCAATATGCAAGAAGCCGTCACCGCATTGGTCAAGGAGAATCTTGAGCTTCGTCAAGCCATGACCATTCAAGAGCGCGACCTTGAAGCTGCTGAAGAACTTCTTGGTGAAGCCGCTGATGCCGTTACGCGGTTCGCAAGAAAGCAGCAATCTGCTCAAGCCAAAAAGTTTCCTTGGCCGTTTGGGTGGTAAGGAGAAATACTCTCCAACCTCCCATGGTGGCAAGATTGAATTTGCGAGCATCACGTTCGTAGCCAGAGCCTGTTACGTGACGCCCACGGTTGAAAGTGCCGCCTTGAATTTCAATGAGAGAGCGAGAGGGCAGATGAGCGAAGTCTGCCCTGTAGCGTTTTGAGCGTTTGCTTTTGGCATAGCGCTCTTGAAAATCGGCTTCCCAAGTTGGTACAGCGCTAAATTCTCTGACCAATGGAAGGTCAGGGAAATGCGCTTGCCATAGCCCTAGGAACTGATCTTCAAGAGCACTCACGGGCTAGACAACAGCAAATGCTACGTTAGCGCCTTGATTTTGATACTTGCCATCTCCATAGTCTTGTTTTGAGGAGCCGTTGAGGCGAGCGAACATAACTTGCACGATGCCTTCGTTGGCATAGATGCGTACTGGAAAAGCCAAGGGGTTGACAATACAAATAGTGAGATGACCAGACCAGCCAGGCTCAATTGGCGTAACGTTAATGATCGTGCCTTGCCGAGCATACGTAGACTTACCGTCAGTCAGTCCCATTATGTTAGACGGCATTGTCAGGAGTTCCACACTCACGCCAAGGGCATAGGAGAACGGCGGCAGCACGAAGAACGCGGATCCATCTGGCTCGTAAACAGGAGAAGCCTCATACATCAGCTCCTTATTGAAGCTCTTCACATCGAGAGCCTCCACAGGATTGTTGTTGTTGATGACCATAAAGCCCTTCGGGGAAAGGCGCAGGTCATATCCGGCATGGCTCAAGCCGTATGAGAGTGCTTTTGTTCCATTGGGAAGTTCTCTGGTTTTCTCCCCGACGAAAGGAAAAATAATATCATTTTCAGCAAGAATGCTGATTTCCTTGTCATTAAGAAGCATGGTTCAGAAACGAGCGATGATGGCAGCTACGAAAGGAAGAGCGAAAACAAATGCTCCCCAGAAGGGCAATGCAGGCATGAGAGCCTGAAGAATCCAAGCGATGCCAATGGCGCTAGTAATTAACAGGATTACAATGGCGAGCCAAATAGGACCTCGTGCTGACAGTTCAATAAATAGTTCGTTGCGTTTTGCCATAGAAAAGAAAAGGGCGCATTAGCGCCCTTGGTTAAGAACAATGGAAGGGATCAGAACGGATCGTCAGAGAAGCTCTGCTTAGCCTTATTGCCGTTATCCCACATGGAGGCATAGGCCTTAGGAGAATTGTCAAGCTTGTTGACAGTCACTTGTCCTTTGAAATGAGGAGAAGTGTCCTTATCACGCTTGTCATTGTCCCAAAGAGCAAAACGCAGGGAATAGTTTCCTTGGGGGTTGGTACCTGCCTTCTTCATGGCATTGAGGATGTCGGGAGTGAGATCGACAGTGCCGGAGAAAGCGGGAGAGTTGCCAGCGGGCATTGAGTGGTCCTCAGAGGAGTGTAGTAGGCCCTGGAAGGGGCATCAGAAGCATAGCGCTATGGAAGGAGAAATCAAGCCCCTCGATCCATAGAAATCATTAAGGGGCGTCCGCCTGGGTAGTGCTCAAAGAAGAACTGCTGTACCTTCTGCACCATGATGCCGGCTTGCATGGCGAGCTCTCCTGCTGAGAGGCTCACTACTTGTGCTTCCTGCCCTTTGCCAGTATCTGGATCGTAAATGGCGATGGCACAATGTGCTTCGTTTACTTCGATGTCATACATCTGCTCAATGGCTTGCACGTAAGCGCCAAGCTGCATGCGATAATCGGCTAGCTGTGTATCAGGCTTTTCTTTATAGCTTGTCTTCCAATCAAGCAGGGCATACGCCCCGCTGTTCATTTTGGCAAGCATATCAAACGTGCCTGAATAGCCAATTTCTTGCGCATGATCGTACCAAGCAATGGCACTTTCAACGAGCAATGGACTATCCACTCGCTCAAGAAAACCAACAATGCTTTCAAAGTAGGGGACATACGCTTCGTGAGAATCAAGATGCGTTTGGATGTCTTCGCCGTTCCAGAAATCTTCTAGAACACCGTGAAGCCAATTGCCTCGATCCACAGCATTACGAGTGCGACGATTAGCTTCTTCATCGCCCACCTTCTTGCGCCAGTTCATTAGCGCTGCAATCTTGCCAGGGGGAGAACACGCGCTCGCAATAGTCGTCACAGAGGGCAAAACAAACCCTGCGGGGACATTGGGAAAATCGTCGCAACAATAGTACCTCCGTTTGTTGATCTGGAGCCGGTTGGGTTCGTAGCGGAGAAACGCTGACATTTGAAGAGAGGCAAGACATAAGTCGTAACAAGCCACCTTTAGTCGTGACTGTTGATATGAGAATTAATGTCATATTGCGTCATTTCTAGTTCGCGTTGCAGTTCAATGATCTCACGCTGAAACTGTCCTAAGAGGTTGAGCAGCCTTTCAATACTCAAGCCGTTTTCTTTCATTAAGCATTTAGCCATCATTCGTCCATCGAGAGAAAGTTCATCGGACGCAAGAACTGTTTCTTTATGAGTGGTCATTTTTCGTTCATGTCCCAGTAATAGTCGCAGCCTTCCTCATCGTATGGAGGCGTAGCGAGATAGCTCTGCCAGCGACTTGTAGGTGCCATATAGCGCCAGCAGTTTTCTTTAACAGGGCATTCACCCCCCATGCACATCGCAATGTCAGCCATGAGAATAGTTCGAGCAATTTGATGAAGGAATTGCTTGTCAGCAAAAGGATGATTAGCAACGGCCTCAAGAACAGCAGCAATGCGAAGATCACTGCCAAGCGAATGGTCAGGAAAGCTCCAGAACGCTTCATGACAAGCATCAATCAGAGAACGGTGATTGCGCACGCTTTTCTTCCATCGTTTCGTATTCTTCAACCATGGTTGCCATTGCAGCCATTATTGAAGTTTCAAAGAAACCGCAAGCCAAAACAAACTGCTTGAAATGCTCGACAATCTCAGGGCAGTAGATATTGTGGAACGAGTAGGAAACCTTCGTTTCCCCTTCTTCGTAAGCAAAGGTGAAGCGGCTCATGGGACCATCAGCGAAAGGATAGCGAGAATCGACAGAGCAAGGATCAAGCATAGGAAGGTAACGAGAAGGAACAAACCAAGGGGATCATTCGCTAAATAAGGCGGGAGGAAGCTCAGTAACGGGAAGGTCATCAGCGTCAAGGCAAATGGTTCCAGCAAAGGCCCGTGCTAGACGGGCCGCTGCTAGATCTACTGCTTTTTTGCGACGAAAGCTTTCATGCCTTCAATCACTTCATCAGTGGTAGCAAGACCACGGACAATGTTGATTTCTTCTGTCATCTCAGCTTTGCCGATGATGATTTCCTGCTCCTTTGCCCATAGTGTCATCATTGATGCGACGACGTTTCCGAAGGCTTGCCAGGTTTTGACTTCCGTGGCGCGAGCAAGTCCAATACTTTCAAGAGCAGCTTTGCCTGCAGCCATAGCAGCTTTCTCGTCGGCATAGTTCAAAGGATTGGCTTTGCACACTGCTGTAAGAGCTGCTTTTGCATCGAAAGGCTCAGCGGACCCTGTATCGGCGGTGGCAGTAGTCCCCTTTGCTCCAGCATTAGAAGTGCCACCAGAAGTTGCCGTCGCATCCTTCTTGGCCGCACGAACAGGCTTTGGGGATTCTTGCTGCAACGCCGGCTTCGGCGCTTCTTCCTTAGGGATGTCCTCTCCGGCATAGAGCCGAAGACCAAGGCCCGTGAACGTAGCGATGGCCTTGACGCTGGCACGTTGGATGTTGTCACTAATAGCGCGACCATCAAGCTGTTGAATGGAATTGTGCTTCCTATCCATCACAGGGAATACCAGCGCAGGAGTGCGCCTTACGCCATCTGTCAGATAGGGGCGAAGGATAAAAGCGCCAGGCTCGCCAAAGACGGGCCAGCCAATGGTCTTCTCTTCAAACGCTACGAACAGTGTCGGAAAATGCTCCTTCAGATAGCGGAAGGCAAACGGCCAAGACAGATAGGAGAGGCCTTTGTAGTCCTTCTCGATGTGAGGACCAATGTCTGGAGTGTCATAAGCAGCGCGGAAAGCGTCAGCGCTGATTTCAAGTGGCGTGAACATGCCCAGAGAGCGTTCGATCATTGCCTGTTTTGCGGGATCTTCCATGCTGGAAAAGTCGGAGGGGGAATAAGTAAGGATAGTGTGGTTCATTCTTCGGGAAAGGCAAAATGCCAATCAAGAAGATACTCTGCGTTTTCTTCGTCAAACGAAAGACTTAGTCCAACCACGGCTACACCAGTATCAGAAAAAAAACAGTCAAGGCAATGAAGCACATCGTGATCCATTTGCGCCATGCGAGCACAAAGCTCAGACGTGGTGAGATTTGGAAGTGTCATTATTCAATGGATGCAACGGCTTTGTAGCCAAAGTTCATGGGCTTAAATTCGCCATACATGATGACAAACATCCTTTCAGGCTTTTCGGCCTTATTGACTAGACTTTCGCCAGGAAGTGGCCAATCATTGATGATGCGCACATCAGTGGGCTCTTCTAGGCAGTTGGGATCGTAATTCTCAGAAATCACTCCTTCTTCCCAGAGAAGCTTCACTTCAGTATCTTCATGAATAAGAAGAAACTCTGTGCAAGCTGTTTTAAGCTCGGAAACCTTCATGATCATTGCCCGCAAAAAATAACGCCAAAGAAGCTTTCGCAAGAACTTTTACCCTGTTCCTGGTCTTCTTCATCCATAGCAACACCTGGCAGAGGATTTTCTCCCCCATTTAAAACGCGAAATTTAATGGCGTTCATGTCGCCTTCTTTTTCCACGTCAAATGCGTAATCTTTGTCATAAGAGCCAATCTCAATGTCTCCATATTTATCAATTGCTTTTTGCAATTGCTTAATCAACTTTGAAGCCTTCATAGTCCTCGATGGTGATAGTGGAAACGGAATAGTCTTCAATCATGGAAAAGGCCCCATCTGAAAGAGTGGCGCTACCTTCCCAAACAGGAGTGGAGCGAATAAGGCGCTCAACTGTTTCGCTCAAGCTTTGTCTTGCATCATGGGCAATGTCCTTGAGATGGGCGTAAGCGGTGTCAGTGAGAGTGAAGTGGCGGCTTTTCTTGGGCTCGCCGTGGTCAACGGTCATAGAGCAAAGGACCAATGATGAACCAGCTAATCATGAAGCCAATGAGGCAGGAAAGTGGCAGCCCCATGGTTTTGCCTTGCGAGGGACATGGCCAATATAGCCGTTATGGCCAGCCCGTCAAGGCGAAAAACGAAAAAGGGTGTGAAGAATTGTGAAAGCCTTACGGCAGCAGGATTTTGGTGCTAGAACACCCCCATCTCAACACTGCTCATGGCATTCTCCATCCTTGACCACCTCGACCAACTGGAACCGAGTAACGAGCCTGGGAAGTATCAATGCCCTGCATGTGGCGGCAATGATTTCACTATCAACAAAAACACCGAAGCATACAATTGCTGGCATGATACGAGTCCTGCTCACCGCGCTGAAATTCGCGATGCACTGGCGCCTCTCACGCGATGGGAAAAGCCCGCTCGTGAACCAGGCAACTATTCTTTCTCTTACAAAAATAACAATGGAAAGGAAGTAGTTATTGTCCATCGCGACGATACTTCAGGCAGCAAAAAGATTTGGCAAGACTTTCCCACTATCGACAAAAACGAGAAGGGCCACAAAACCCAACTCAAGGAAGTTAAGGCCAATGTTCTTCCTTACCGTTACGACGACGCAATACAGAAAAGCGAAGAAACTGGCCTTCCTATTTTTGTTGTTGAAGGCGAACTGACTTGCGAGGCAGTTTGGGCGCTTGATATTCCTTGTATTACGTTCCTCGGAGGAAGCAAGCAATATCGCACCAATGGAGACTATTCGGGCCTGTTCCGCAACAGAAAGCTTGTGCTTTGCCCGGATCGAGACGAGCAGGGCGTTGGCTTCATGGCAGAAATCGCCAACGACAACCCTGGTGCTAGCTGGCTTTACGCTGACCCTCGCTCTTGGGAATGGGACAATCTCCCTTCTGGCAATGGCTACGATCTTGGTGACTACATCGAGGATGGCGCCACTAAGGACGATCTTCTCTCTTCCATTGTTTCTAAAAGCAGGCACCAAGGTCAAGATGGCAAACCTGCTTACGAGGAGATTATTTCCACCATTGAAAACTTTGTTGGCCTCTATGCCAATGATTCACGCATTGCCTATGAAACCAGCAATTGGCTAGAGCAACGTGGCGTGAAGATGAGCCAGCAGAATGTCGATAAGATCATCGGCGAAGCCAAAGATCGCATCTATGGAAGGGAAGAGCTTGAAAGCATTGACGCTCTCTCCATTGCCAACGCTGACAAAGCTCGTGAATGGCTCATTGCTGGAATCATTCCCTTAGGGAGCGTCACACTGCTTGCTGCCGGTGGTGGCACTGGTAAATCAACTGTGGCATACAACTGGGCTCTTCACATTGGTCTTGGCACTAAGTGGAGCGGACGACGCTGCATGCAGGGTAAAACTCTTATCTGTCAAAGTGACGAGCCTCTCATTGATACCAGCGAAAAGCTTTCCATTATTGGTTACCAAGACACAAATCTTGCGCCTCGCACCATTGAATTCTGGGAAACCTGGCGCTTTGCCCACATGAGGCAGCTCGAAGAATATGTGAGAAAAGAGCGTCCGTTGTTCATCGTGATTGACAGTCTTACTGCCTGCCTTGCTGGCATGGATGTGGACATGATTAAGAGCAACGCGGGTGATGTTATTTACGGCCTGCGAGATCTTGCCAACACCTATCGCTGCTCCATCCTCATCCTCCACCATCTCAACAAAAATGGAGGCCTACGAGATTCGACAAGCTTTGTAGACAACGTAAGTGAAGTGGTGAAGCTCACTCGTTCTGAAAGTTACGACCCCAGTGAATTCACGCTTGAATGGATGAAGAGCCGAAGTGGCCTCACTGGCAAGCATGTGCTCAAGCGTGACAACCTCACCTATGGCTGGCACTATGCCGGGCCAGTTGGCGGATCCTTGGAAGAACTAAATCAAGTGGTGAACGTTGTTGAAATGCGCAAAACTGAACGCTTCACCAAGCAGCAAGTGGCAGCGCTTTCAGGAAGCTTTGAAACTGGCGCAACAGGCAAAATGCTTGAACTGGCAAGGCGGCAGGGTTTGATTAGCAGCAGCTTTGTAGTGGGTCCCAATGGAGAACGGGAGCGCCTCTACCATTCGTTTGAATACGTAGAGCCTGAGATTGATTTTCAGGACGAGCCAGTTTTCATGGAAGCTGAAAAAGAAGCCACTATTGAAATTCCCGTTCGGGAACAGGCGTTTGAAGAAGAGCCTATTTCCATGGTCTCCAATGAAAATCTTCCCGAAAGGGAAGACGAGGATGATTGGTTCTGACGGCTTCGCAATAGGAGGGAGGCTCTAGCATAGCCTCCCTGCTGCCTACCGTTGCGGGCAGCTTTTTTAGTATAAGGAATAATTGTCCTTCTGCTCATGAAACTCATCTGGGATGAAAACGAAAGCAATGCTCCCCTAGACGCACAGGAAACAGCAAAAGAAATTATTGCAGCTTTTTCCGAGATCTACGCGAGGAGTTGGAAGCAGAAGATCTTGAGGAAGACTATGAAGACGACGACTACGAAGACGAAGCGTGAAAGAAAGGCCTAACGGCCCTTTTCTTTTTATACTGACGAAGATCTTTCTTCTCATCAATGAACAAAGCTGAACTTATCAACCGCGTGGCAGCTCGCACCGAACTAAACAAAAAGGACATCAATCATTCAATCACTGCTGCTCTTGAAGTGATCATGGAGGCAGTGTCTGAAGGGCGAAAGGTGGTTTTTCTTGGTTTTGGCTCGTTTGAACCGCGAGTGCGGGGTCCTCGTAAGAGCATAAATCCCAAAACTCGTGAACCAATTGAAGTGCCAGAGAAGCGCGTGCCTGGTTTTGTCGCTGGTAAGACGTTCAAGGAATGCGTGGCGTATTGAACGCTGAACCATAAGAAAAGGGGCCTGATGGCCCCTTGCTTTATTTGCGCTTTCCTTGGTCTTGACCATCCAGTTTGCGCTGGAATTCTTTTTGTTCTTGTTCTTTGCCATAAAGCCAAGCTCTCGTGCTTTGACCTGGTTTGGGGCCATTACGAGGAAGTTTGACGAGCTTAAATCCGTCAGGAATGGAGGCGGTCATGATTGCTTGCGAAGCCCGAGAATCCTACCATGGGCCCGTTTCTGCCATGGAGAGGACGGTTCAAGGATTGGTCCTCTTGTGGAAATTTGGTGGGGGTGTGTAAACTGGTTCCGGAAAGTCCCGCGAGTATCCCAACATTCTCAGGCGGACTTCCGAGGGGGCTATAAGCCTACGCCACCTGGCCAGCCAGAGCAAGCGTAGCCCCCAAGGGCGGAGCGCTCAATCATAAGGCCAAGATTCCCTACAAAGAACAAGCCTGACGATGTCTCAAACCTCCGCAATGCCGCTCTAGCCAGAGTGGAGCCCCCAAGGGCGTAACGTTTAGACAAAAGGCATAAGAAGCCTCCAAACAAAAAGAACGTTACTAACATTGCAAAGGAATCTTCAAGCGCAATGCTTCTCCCGCCCAAACAAGTAGAAAAACTCCCTCTGCTAGAGCACAATGGGGCAGAAATTCTGCCTATTGTCCATCACGGTTTTTCAAAGCCAGCCAAAGGCCTTCAGCCAGCATCACGCACGCTTTATGGAGCCCGTGATAACAATGGAGAGCGCCATTGGCGCTCTAGCCTGCATGAGATTCAGCAACTGATTGATAGTGGCTTTGATGTGGAGGAGCAAACCAATGCGTGAATTCTGCACCAATCCCAAGGATTGCATGGCTCTCGCTTATGAGCGCGAAGCTGAACATGAAATGGATGCTCGCGGCTTAGACGCCGCTTATGCAGAAATTGTGGACAGTCTCCATAAGGAAATGGAAGAATTCGTCCGCAAGTATTGCCCTAAAAAGCTAAATGAGCTAGATGATTTGTTAGAGAAAGCTTTCTGGCAGTATCATTGAGCAATGCCTAAATCAGACGACGATAAGCTTCAGGGTCTTATCGACCAAGCCATTCGTCGTCATGAAATTAGAGTGGCAACATGGAGCGGCGCATTAGGTGCCGCTCTTTTGTTAGGCACGTTTCACGCTATTGGATTGTTGCGTCATGAATTACACTCCCTCGCCATTGTCGGACGCTGAATGGGAAGAACTATGTGCGTTGAAACAAGCTATTGATGATGCTCCGGCAACTGTCGTTGCCTCGCGTATGGAACGTTTCACTGAGCTTTTTGTTCGGACTCTCCATGGAAAGGGGGATACAATGCGTGAAGCGAAATGGTAAACAATGCCTCGTCCTGAAATTGAATTTGCCACGCCAGAAGAAGAGGAGGCTTACGCAAGAAAAGCATTAGTTCGAGCTGGCATTAGCGAAACACAATACGAGGCTATTCGCGAATTCCGAACGGATCAAAAGGCTGGTCGCATCTATACAAAAGAAATGACTGGCCTAAGGCGATGGATGGTACAAGAATTATTGGCAGCAAAAATGAGCAATCGACAGATTGCAAACGTGCTTCAATTAAGCAAGGAAACAGTTAACGCTGATCGTCATTTCAATAGAGAAATCTATACACAAGAGATTCTCAAGAATCAAGACGTGCATAGAGCACGTCTCCTGAAGGAGCAAATGGAGCTAAAAGACAAAGCAATGAAAAGCTTTGAAGAAAGTAAGAAGAAGCGTGTGACGACAATTATGGACGGAGACGATGGAGGAAAGCAGATGGTAAAAATTGAGGAAAGCGCTGGTGATTCCTCGTTTCTCAATGTGGCGAAGAACTCCTTGGTGGAGCAGGCAAAGCTGCTTGGCTTGAACGAACTGAAACCAGTGGAGACAAACGACAACTCCTACCGCAAGTTTCTTAAAGACCTTTCTTCCACCATTGAAAAGGAAAAGGAAGCGAAAGCCACTACTGAACGCCGTAACAATTCATTGCCTGCAGCAGCAACCACAATCAGCTTTGATCCAGATCCTGAGGACGATGGCGCCGTGCAGTCTTTAGAAACTATTAACGAGGATGACTATTGACAATGGCCCCTGGTGGGGCCATTATGAGCGAAATCTCCCGCGTTCCATTGGACCAGTTTGATTCCGTTGATCAGTTCCTTCGCCAGGCCGTAGCGGCCAAGAACGGCAAGCGTCAAGCCATTGGAGCTTCGTTATCGCCCCATCTTCAGGACAATGGCACCGTAGGCGTTCCTCCCAAACTGGCCGCCTCCATTGAACTGATGCTCCAGAGGCACGGCGATGAAACATACCGGCAACTGGCTCTGTTCTGTCTTGGTAAGTGGTTTGAGATGCACATTGGCATGTTCGAGGAGCTGATCGGTGAGGAGCCCAGTATGGCCTGTAGTTGTCTGATGGACGCCACACGCATTGCAGATTCCCTCCATCTCCTTACAGAAATCAATAGCATTGGAGGCGATGGCGGATGGCGCATCATGCTTGAAGAAACGCTCAGTCAACACATTCTTGAAGAGCTTGAGGAGGAACGTTGGTAATGGCTTCTTCTTGTCGCACTTATTTAATCACCACTTATGAAGGAAAGAAAATCGCCCTGGGGGCGATTTCAGCGAAGCAAGCTGAACACTTCATGCTTGCAATGCGTCCTGACGTAAGGATTGCAATGATTGAAGAAATTCCTCCTCTTCCCGAAGATCCCAAGCTATGACCCCCGTTGAAGAAGCAGCAATGCATGCAGTGATTGCACAAGTCACAAAAGATGCAATGGACGAAGGACTTATGGCTGCAGTGGAGATGCTTCGTATTGGCACGCAGAAATTTCCTCATTTGACCACGCTTCAACTTGCTGATGCAATTGAAGCTACTGTCAAAAAGGATGAACCATTCTTGCCTGAGCAGCAATGATCTTTGCCCCTTTCCCATCGCTTCCTATTTCTTGTCACTGCACTGATAAAACAGGCCATCTGCGCATCGCAAGTTTTTGTTTTCAATGGAGGAATAGTTTTCTTCTTGGTTCAATGTATGACGGTTTTGGCGAAAGCCAATTAACTTTTGGTTCGCACTCCTTTCACTTTGGGCAATTTCGTTTCGCTTGATTATGCCGCTTGAGTCATTGGAGCAGTACAACCGTCGCCGTTGTAATGCCTATGCACATCCTTACTATGGAACCGGCCCATGCCTTAATGGCATAGCTTGTCCTAAGTGTGGAAACGAGCTATATGACACAAATCCATCTTTCATCCTTACAAGTTATCCTCCTCAATACAGTGTTCATTGCGAACACTGTCATTACTCTGGGTATCGTATTGCCTGACCATGGAACAACAGCTCTCGTTAATTGAGCATTCTCTGCCACGCATGGTTCACATTTGTATTCCTCCACAATTACAAGAGGAAGCACGTGCTCTCGCCATGGAAAACCCTCCCATTCATCCAGCATGGCAAAAAGTGAGAACAAAAGGAAAGCATTTTGTGATTGCAACTAATGATTTAGATGACATCACTGAACTTGCTGATTTTGCTCGTACTAACATCGAAGAACCAGAAGGACCAATGAGCAAGCCAAAGCGCCAGGCATATCAGATTCTGCTTGATAGGGCTTTTAGGCATGCTGAGCTGATGCCTGTGGGCACTTGCCATGCCATTGCCATTAAGTGGCGAGACAAACCGTTGCCCATCACTAAGAACCTCAGCATTGCCACGCAAGCCCTGCGTAAGCCTTCACGAGCTTTGTGAAGGAATGTTACGGAAGACCAGCGGCCCCTTGATAGGGGCCTTTTTGCTGGCATACTACGTGCAGCAACGGCGAACGTTGCTAGTCCTCTGCTTGACCATCGTGACCACCACCTTCAGTCACACTCTTCCAGACCAACCCATCTGTGCCTTTAAGGATGGAGAATTGGCAATGTTCTTTGGCCAGCCAATGGTGACTCGCAGTTTCTCCATGGGAGATCTACAAGAATACATTTGCACCATTGAAAAGGCTATTGATGAAGAGCCTAATTTTGTCCAGCAAATGGCTCTTGAGCGCATTCGCTCTGCTTTTATCGTGAGCCTCGACATACTCAAGGAGAATCATAAAGAACTCCAGGAAGAAGCTCCTCTCGGTGCTGATTTCGAGGAATATCTGATGAACTACAACAACGCGATCAAAGGAGGCAAACTGTGACTTCTACTCCCAGAGACAGGCTATCAGACGCTATTTTTGAGTATTTTGAGGATGACAATGGCGATCAACTCATTAAAGATCTCGCGGAATTGTTGGCGCAAGATCGGGATCATCATCTTAGGAAATTTCGCGCTGTCTCTCATGCCTACGAACAACTCTTTGGCCAAAACTTCTGAGCTTGATTACGAGCATGACAAGCGAAGCGTAATGCAGCTCACCACCGCCAAACTTGAGCGCAAACTTCAGTATTGGCGAGAAAAAGAGCAAGAGGAAATCCTCAAGCGCTATCGTCTCATCACTTCCATTTAGCCCCATTGCTCAGTTCTACACACTTATCTCTCTCTCATGACTGACAACAACCACCCGATCACTCCGCCGCCTGAGCTGGTGGAGCAGTGGCGCACCGCACCGGAATACACCACCGGCAAAGAGATGTTCACGATGGTGAGCGTGTCGACGCGGCGGCTGCAGGAGGTCGCCACCCAAGCCGCTCGCTGGGGAGCTGATCAGGAGCTGGAGGCGTGTTGCCATCTGCTGCGACAGCAGGGGTTTGACGTGGTTGACGACCTTCGCGCGACCCGCCGCCCCAAGCCACCGAGCTTGAAGGAGCGAGCATTGCAGGCCTGGGCTGCCGTCGAGGCTGGCACGGATGATCAGACGGCCATGGCAGTCATCCGACGCGCACTGGAGGCCCTGCCCGAATGATCAGCATCGACAGCAACCAAGGCCGCATCGGTGAATTCTGGTGGATTAATTCCGATCCATCAACCATT
>JACCEC010410371.1_pt1 | contig 15026 bp, 12 predicted proteins | sample 7450121 | NCBI WGS metagenome assembly JACCEC01 (sample SAMN15323455, study PRJNA562643) | freshwater metagenome | isolation source: river surface water | place: USA:Blue River Watershed | collected 2017-08-18 | reverse complement strand
TTGCAATCCCAAAGCATTGCGGGGTGGAGCAGTTGGTAGCTCGCTGGGCTCATAACCCAGAGGTCATAGGTTCGAGTCCTGTCCCCGCTACTAAGTCAAGCCAGTTCGAAAGAACTGGCTTTTTTGTTTTCTAATTTGATCAATGCTTGCACTTGTGAAACAATGAAAATATATCCGAAATGGGTCCCACAACCCCCTCCCTGCCACCCAATAATTTCGAACAAACCTAGCATTAGAACCTTGATATCACCATACATTAAACGTTTATAAACGTTTCCCAACACACCTAACCGATTTGCAACCTAACCAAATCAATTTAAATCCCCCATCCCAAAAACTCATTAAAGCATGCTCATGAATAACGAATCAATTGAATAATCACTTGTTTTTACATGTCAATTCTTGCTATTCATGATACCCAAATCCTAAAAAACCTGTCATTTTTTACCTTTGACTTATGGAAAACAGAATCATTTATTCTGATGAGTTTGGAAACGAAATTAGATTTTCTTCGGTTCGTGAATGGAATGGAATTGCCAAATTCTCAGGAATGAGTGCAAAGTATGTTTTACAAGGAGTTGAATATTATCAAATCAACCAAAAAAAATACATGGTTCGATCAGGTGAATATTTAATTGGCAATGAAAAAACAGAGTCGGAAGTTACCATTCAAAGCGATGTAAATGTAGTAGGATTGTGCATCGATATTTCAGAAACATTGGTCAGGGAAACATGTAGTAAATTTAATTTGGATTCAGACTTTTATGACTTTCTAATTCACCAACAACTCATTGTAAATAAATACAATCAAAGCAATACGATCCTAGGAAAAAAGTTAGAAGATTTGGCCAAGGTGATCCAAAACAAGCAGCAATATCAATTCAATCTAAATTTATTTGAGCAATTATCTTATTCTTTGATTGAAGACCAAATTCAAATTTACCAAAAAATTGGTCGTCTAAAGTTTAAAAAACAGTTTACGCAAAAGGAAGTATTTATTCAATTGATTTCTGCAAAAGATTTTATCGACAAAAATTGGAATAAATCCTTGGATTTAAATAGCATCGCACACGAAGCGCATATGTCTAAATTTCATTTTGCTCGACTATTCAAAGATGTTATTGGCCTTTCACCTTATCAATATTTAATTTCTGTAAAAATGACAAAGGCTCTGGCATTCCTAAAAGAAAATCAAACTGTCCAGTCAGTTTCAGAGATTTTGAATTACCCTGATATTTCAAGTTTTTCAAAAGCATTTTCCAAACATTACGGCATCCCCCCATCGTTACACGAAAAAATAGCATAATTTGACAATCCATGAGCCAATTTAATATTGGAAATTTACCTCATGAAAAACTTTACAGCAAAAAAAGAAATCTTATTTATTTATTTCGGATTTATCCTATTTGGTTTTTATGAATTGTTCTATAAGAAAGAATTTGGGGAATCAGCCATGTATTTGGGAATGGCATTAGCCTTTGATCCCTTTCCCGCTGATGTACCTTGGAACAAACGAAAAAAATGGCAAAAAATAATTTTGCTGCTGCAAGTCAGCTTAGTATTTCTTTGTTTTTTAGGAGAGATTCTTGTTAATCAAGATTTTAAAATTGGATTTCTTGATGGATTTAATGGGAAATAAAAAGGGGGCGAATACGCCCCCTTTTTATGAATAATGGTACAATTATAGAAAACTCAACGCACGATCACGTACTTTCTCGAAATCCTTTTTACTGATATGTCCAAGTTGCAACAACTCGTCGAAACCCAAGATTGCATCGGCGATCAATTGCATATTTTTTAAATCATTTCCAGCGTTGGAAGAACTTTCGCCTGCATTAGGGAACATTTGACGACCACGACGAACAAAAGAAATTTGATATTGATCAAATTTTCTTCCTTCTGCATTCTCATCAAAAATCAATGATTTTGCATCGGCTTTATAACCTGCCTCTTGCCATGCGGAAGATTGACCACTTCGAGTGTTTGACCACCAGTTTTTGAACTTACCTGCTGAGGAAGGCAGGGGAAAACCCAAAATTTGTCCCATTTCAGCAAAAGTCATGGTAACAATTGGAGTACCAGCTTCTTCCAAATGGAATTTTAAATTTGAATACTTTTTCATAATGCATCGATTTAAGTCGTAAATTTACACAAACTTAAGAAAATAAAAAAACCATATTGTCAAAACATGACAATTTTTTTAAAAATCTAAAGAAAAATGGAAAATTTAGCGAACTACATTGAAATTAACAAAGAGAGGTTTTTACAAGAATTATTCACATTTCTGCGAATTCCATCCGTAAGCGCCAATCCAAGTTATAGCGAGGACGTTTATGAAGCTGCAGATTTTTTGAAGAATCAGTTGGAGAATTTAGGAGCTGATTACGTCGAAATTTGCCCAACAGATGGTTTTCCTATTGTTTTTGGAGAAAAAATTATTGACCCTTCCCTTCCAACGGTTCTTGTGTACGGCCACTACGACGTTCAACCAGCTGAGCCATTCGAATTGTGGACCACCCCTCCTTTTGAACCCGTAGTTCGAAAAACAGATATTCACCCGGATGGTGCAATTTTCGCGCGCGGTGCGTGCGACGATAAAGGACAAATGTTCATGCACCTCAAAGCATTCGAAGCGATGATGGAAACCCAATCTCTTCCATGTAATGTAAAATTCCTTTTGGAAGGTGAAGAGGAAGTGGGTTCAGTAAATCTAGGACCCTTCGTTGAGGCAAATCGGGAGCGCCTAAAAGCCGATGTAGTTTTAATTTCTGATACTGGCATGATTGCTAATGATGTCCCATCCATTACCATGGGATTGCGGGGATTGTCATATCTAGAGGTTGAAGTTACTGGCCCCAATCGAGATCTTCATTCTGGATTGTATGGAGGGGCCGTAGCCAATCCAATCAATGTTCTATGTGAAATGATCGCTTCCCTTAAAGATGATCAAGGAAAAATTACTATTCCGGGATTTTATAATTCGGTGGAAGAGTTAAGTGTTCAAGAACGGAAGTTAATTCAAGAAATTCCATTTGATTTAGAACATTATAAAAAGGCATTGGATTTATCGGATGTAACAGGAGAAATGGGTTACCATACCCTCGAAAGAGCTGCTACGCGCCCAACGCTGGATGTTAATGGAATTTGGGGCGGTTATACGGGAGAAGGAGCCAAAACTGTCATTCCATCCAAGGCTTTTGCAAAGATTAGTATGCGACTGGTTCCCCATCAAACTCCGGATGAAATTACACAATTATTCAAAAATCACTTTGAATCCATTGCACCTGCGGGAGTAAAGGTTAACGTTCACCCACATCATGGTGGATTTCCAGCCGTAACACCCATCGATTCAAAAGCCTACCATGCGGCGAGCAAGGCGATTGAAAAAACTTATGGGAAACCTCCATTGCCGGTTCGTTCTGGAGGTTCAATACCCATTGTAGCAATGTTTGAGGAAAAATTAGGAATAAAAACCGTAATGCTAGGATTTGGGTTAGATTCCGACGCTATACATTCGCCTAACGAACATTATGGCATATTTAACTTTTACCAAGGAATTCGAACTATTCCATATTTCTTCCACTATTTTTCTGAAGAATAATTTAAGAAAGACACTTACGTATAAAAAAGGGGCTATTAGGCCCCTTTTTTACTTCAATAATATTGGTAACCCATCCAAATTTTTTCTTAGCATTGATCTTAAAAACCAGAATTTTATTTTGAAAAACGGAAACAAAGCTCCAATTTGACTTAGTTTCTAAAGAACAATATACAAAAGTTTCCGACCTAAATTTCTTCGAGTTTATTTTCACTTCTCAAAAACCTAATCAACAATTTATACTTCTAGTTAGGCCACTTGATTTTGACTTTCTTAGTTGAAAAGTGGAATTTCAGGCGTAACATCTTGAACTTTTTTCAATGATTTTAACTCCGAAATTTTATTCAATACAACAATGGTGATTGAATGGGGACTTCCGATCACATAATGATTCCTTTGAACGAAATATGGATGCAATTGCGTGGTCGGAAATAATTGAACAAAAAAGGGTGGCTTTTGCCACCCTGAAATTTTATTTAACGACTTTGAGAACTCCTTGTAGATTTTTACCATTGGATGGTTCAACCAAATAGAAATACGTTCCTTCGGATGCATCTGTTCCCCAATCGTTTTGATAGTCTTCAGATTTGTATACAGCCTGGCCCCAACGATTGTAAATGGTTAGTTTGGTTCTTGGCCAAAACTTGAGACCATCAATTTCAAATAAATCATTAGCCCCATCACCATTCGGTGTAATGACATTGTATGTTTTCAACTGACGAACTGGAACTTCAAAACCAGCCCAATTGGAATAGGTTCTTTTTTGAGCACCTCCAACTTGATCAGAAATAACCCGTACAAGGTACTTTCCGGCTTCAAGTGGCTTTACCAAGGAATCACCCAATGAGGTGGTATTGATTACAGGGGATGTCGTAGTGAAAACAGGAGGGGTGTATTCTGGAGAAATTTGAACTGTGTACGAAGGATTATTCCATCCAACATATTGATTCCATGAGATATTCGCCTTGAATTCGTCGGGAATATTGTTCGGATCATAGGTGAAATGAATATTATAAATGGAGTCATTAATCGGTGTTTCAATGCCCGTTTTCAAAGTCACTGTGATGGTATAAAGCGCGGTATCCTTATCAACATTGATATCATTGTCTTTGAAGGTTCTAACCGCTGGATTGAGTTCTTCGTGAATCAAAGACCAAGGATCGGAAGCTGCAGCTTTTTTGTAAATATTGAATGACTTGAAGTAGTTATAATCCAAAGCTGCGCTAGGATCTGCCCATTCAATGTAAACACCTTTGTTGGTTACCGAGTCCACTGTTACATTCAAGAGATCTTGTGGATCGTTGTATTCATAACAGTTATTTACAACAATTCGAATGGTATCGAACTCATTCATGAATTTCTTGCACTTATTACCAAATGTATCACCGTCGCGTCCTTTCTTAACATAAAGCTTATAAACCCCGTTTCTATTCAGTGGATTACGGAATTTCACCAACATATTTCGGGTTTTAAAAATCCCAGGGCTCGAAATTTGGTTACACAAGATGGGTTGAGCCCAAAGCATAGGAACTTGTTGATTGGAAGGTGCCAATAAACGAAACTCGGAAGCATCTGTTGAAACGGTATTGCACGTAACCTCCACGTTGAATGTTAGGGGAATAGAATCCGTGAAACAATCTACGGTAAATGTGTTAGGACGGAAATTGGGACGAACATTGTCGCAATAAGCTGGTGTATTCTGAAAATAATACTGAAGATCGAGGTTATTGGTACCCGCTAGAACCCACGTTTTTTGTCCGGTTGCACTATCAACTTTGGTTAATCGCCAGTCTTGAACAATAAAGGCAAAAATTCCAATTTGAATGGCCGGGGTTGGAGTGATATACATGATACCACGGGTAGAGTCGATGCGAATGCTTGTTCCTGCTTGCAAAGCAATCGGAGCTGTAAATGTTCTACCAGCATTATAGGCAACGTTTACTCCAGTTGCGTTAGTATTGAATCCACCAGGTCCAGTTTTAGCAGGAACCATATAGAAAGAAAGTGAATCACGATCTGGATCATAAGGGCCCAAATCGAACTCAATGGGTTGCCCAGCGCAATACCCTGGCAAATAAAAGTTCTGGGAACGTGCATTCGAGTTTTTGGGAACCAACGTATCGTTCAAATAAGATTCAACATAGGCGTCCCCGGAATTGGTAGTGGCGTTGGTATTTCGGCAACATTGAACTTGGTGACCGAAAACAAATTGACGACAGTTGAATGGAACGTTAGTTGGAACGGTCCAAATGCCTGAAAATACATATTTCTCCAAGCCATAGCGAGTTCCGCCCTCACAAGTTGTGGGAGGCAAATTGAGTTTACATTCATCCGGCAATGCTCGGTTGGTCGAACCTGTACTCTGAAGGTTTACGTTAAAGGTGCCTGTTTGCCCACATCGACTCCTCCAAGTGATTGGAGCAGAGGTAATTCCTAGAGTAATTCCCGAACAATCCCGGTAAAGAACCAAGGTTACACGGTACTGGTTACTACTGATGGGATCGTAATAAATGGTGGCACCAGCGACGTGAGAAGCAAAAATCTCGTACGAGAAAAATGAAAGAAAGAAAAGTAAAACTAGTTTCTTCATGAGGGTTGGTTTACAAAACACTAAGTTAAGTTTTTTTTTTAAAATTGCTAAACTTCTCTTACAAAATTTGCCGACGATCGAAAAAATTTTACCTTTGTCCTATGAAAATCGGCTTCTTTTTTTCCCTACTCTTAGCTTTTTTCATAATTTTCTCTTCAAATTTTGGGGGGAAACACCCATCTAAATCCTCCAATTCTACCTATATTTTTCCTTCCACTGACTCCCTTAGTGAAGAAATATTGGGCGAAATTTTATTCAATGACCCCATTTTATCCTTGGATTCATCTGTTTCATGCGCTTCCTGTCATATTAAAGAATACGCATTTGCCGACACCGTTCCTTTTTCCAAGGGAATGAACGGAAGTAAGGGAAAAAGAAATGCTCCATCGGTCATGAATACGGCAGCTCGAGAATCCTTATTTTGGGATGGGCGTGCCAAATCACTAGAACATCAAATGCATTTTCCTGTTCAAGACGGCTTGGAAATGGCTCTAAAATTCTCCCAAGCTGTTCAACGAGTATCCCACCATCCTTTCTATTCCAAAGCATTTCAAAAGGTATACCGCCAAAAACCCGACTCTTCAACCATCGTTCAATCCATTGCTGCATTTGAACGAAGTTTAGAAACCACCAACACGCCCAACGACCGATGGATGGAAGACGACACCCTGAATGGACGTGGGCTAACACCCCAACAAATTAGCGGAAGAAATGTATTCCGTTCCGAAAAAGCAAAATGTTTGGATTGCCATTTTACACCCGATTTTACTGGAGATGAATTTTGGAATATTGGCCTCTTCAACGGCAAAGAATTGAACGACTCCGGGCGATTCTCCATTACACGCAACCCCCAGGACATTGGTAAATTTAAAGTTCCAGGACTAAGAAATGTTGCTGTTACTGCTCCATACATGCACAATGGTATGTTTAAAACCCTTTCCGAAGTCATTGAATATTACGACAATCCTTCAAAATTTATCAAAAATCCCATAAATATTGACCATCGATTATCGAAACCATTGGGTTTATCCGCTCAAGAAAAAACTGATTTAGAAGCGTTTTTGCGCTCCTTAACCGACGATCAATTTGCCTCAAAATTCCCCAATCGATGAAAAAAGATATTCGCCAACTCTCTCTAGAAGAATTGGAAGCCGCTGTAATTGAGTTGGGAGAACCAAAATTTCGAGCTAAACAAATTTTTGAGTGGATTTGGAAAAAGAAATGCGTGGATTTCGATTCCATGACAAATCTTTCCATGGGATTTAGGGAAAAACTCAATGCGCAATTTGTGTTTCATACCATGTTGGTCGAAACATCGCAACGCAGTTCAGATGGAACCTACAAATTGCGTTTTCAACTTCATGACGATCATTTTATTGAAGGCGTATTGATTCCAACTGAAGATCGAATGACCGCCTGTGTAAGTTCGCAAGTGGGGTGTAGCTTAACCTGCAAATTTTGCGCTACAGGGTACATGGCCAGAAAACGAAATCTCGATCCGGCCGAAATTTATGACCAAGTCGTTCACATCAATCAATTGGCGGAACGAGAATATGGCATGAGCCTCACCAATATTGTTTTCATGGGGATGGGTGAACCCCTTCTCAATTACGCTAACGTCCTCAAAGGAATCGAACATCTTACCTCTCCTTCGGGTTTAGGAATGTCGCCAAGCCGAATTACCGTTAGCACGGCGGGCGTAGCGAAAATGATTCGCAAATTGGCCGATGACGAAGTACGTTTCCACTTGGCACTATCCTTACATGCGGCCAATGACGAAAAGAGAAATACCATCATGCCCATCAATGAAACCAATAGTTTAGAAGTTTTAGAGGAGGCATTGACGTATTTCTATCAAAAAACAAAGAATAAAATCACCTTCGAATACATCACCTTCAACAATTTTAACGACGGCGAACAGGATGCCAAAGAGCTGGCTAAAATTTGCCGACAATTTCCAGCGAAAGTCAATATCATTGAATACAATCCCATCGACCAAGTTGATTTTACCAAATCTGACTCGGACCGCATTGATCGTTTCGCCATCGCACTTCGGAAGATGGGAATCATGGTTTCTGTTCGCCGCAGCCGCGGCAAGGATATCGATGCTGCCTGCGGACAATTGGCGAATAAAGGGTGACAATTAATTTTATTGGGGTAAAATACCCAACGTATCCTGGTTTTTGAATTGATTGGATAAAACCAAGCAAATTCTTATTTTTGGAAACCCAATTCCTCGTTATGCTATTTAACTCGCTTCCATTTCTATTCTTTTTCCCTTTCGTTTTTTTCGTTTATTGGTCCATTCGAAAAAGACGTTTCCAAAATGTTTTTCTCATCACAGCGAGTTATTTCTTCTACGCGAATTGGGATTGGAGATTTTTATTTTTATTGATTTTTAGCACCCTTTTGGACTATTACTCCGGAATAAAGATTGGAGAAAGTGAACGTCCCACAACTCGAAAATGGTGGTTATGGTTAAGTATTGGGATCAATTTAGGCTTCCTTGGAATTTTCAAATACTACAATTTTTTTATCTCTTCCTTCGTCGATTTATTTCACCAATTTAATATCAATTTACACGTCGAAACATTGAACGTCATCCTACCTGTTGGAATTTCATTTTATACCTTTCATGGACTGTCTTACGTCATCGACATTTATTACCGACGTATTTCGGTAGAACGAAACTTTGTTGATTACTCATTATTCGTCAGTTTCTTTCCATTATTGGTAGCTGGCCCTATTGAGAGAGCGCATCATTTGTTGCCTCAAATGAAAAAAGAACGAACCTTTAGGTACGAAAATATGGTGGCGGGTTTGCGTTTAATCTTGTGGGGCTTATTTAAGAAAGTAGCCATCGCTGATCAATGTGCGAATTGGGTTAATCCCATTTTTGAGAATCCTCAAGATCAACACAGCCTAACCCTTATTTGGGGAGCAATTCTCTTTAGTTTTCAAATTTATGGTGATTTCTCGGGATATTCCGATATTGCACTTGGGACCGCAAGAATGCTGGGCTTCGATTTATTGCGCAATTTTAATTTCCCTTACTTTTCTCGAAGCATCGCTGAATTTTGGCGAAGATGGCACATTTCCTTATCGTCTTGGTTCAAAGATTATTTGTACATCCCTTTAGGAGGAAGCAAAGGCGGAAAAAAAATGCAGATTAGAAATACCCTGATCATCTTTTTAGTCAGCGGATTTTGGCATGGAGCCAACTGGACGTTCATCATTTGGGGATTGATCAATGGATTGCTCATTTTGCCATCGGTATTTTTCAGTACGAATCGAAATAACCTTGAAATCGTTGCCAAGAACTCTTTTCTCCCAAGTGTTAAGGAAGGATTACAAATGTTATTCACCTTTTTTGCTGCCACGTTTGCATGGGTATTTTTTAGGGCAGAAAACTTATCCAAAGCCTTGAATTATTTTTCAAATATGATCTCTCACATAGAGTTAAAAAGCCCTCAGTATTTATCCTCTCGCATCATTTTCCTTCTTACCATTTTGGTTATGTTTGAATGGATAGGTCGGAAAAATGAAGTTGTTCTATCCATCTTCTCCAATAAACCTCTATGGCTTCGGTGGTCCGTCTACTTGGTATTAACGTTTTCGGTTGTTCTTCTTTCAACCAAAAATAATTCCTTTATCTATTTTCAATTCTAATGAAAAAGTTACTTATCCATCTTAGCATATTTACAGCAATTTTTTCTGGACTGCTTTTGATTTTCCTGTTGCAATTCAATGGAAGGCATGATGATTTTTATCTTCGCTTTACCACACCACCACAAAACAATCTAATCATAGGAACCTCTCGAGCGGCCCAAGCCTTAATTCCTTCTGAAATCAATCCTTTCATTCTACCTAAAAAAATATATAATTACGCTTTTTCCATTTACCACTCCCCCTTTGGCGAAGTGTACCACAACAGCATTCGAAAAAAACTAAATGAGAAGACCCAAAATGGGGTATTCATCGTCTGCATCGACCCATGGTCTTTGGGCGTTACCATCGATTCTCTGAATAAAAACGAGGTAAATCAAGAAAATGACTACGCACTTTCGGGTGTTCGATTTGTGAACTATAAACCCAATTTGGAATATTTATTTCTGTATTCCAATAATTCATTGATTGATAAATACTTGAATAAAAACAAATCTACCTTTTTACATTCCGATGGATGGTTAGAAGTTGATATCCCCATGGATTCTCCTTCCATTCAAAAGCGGTTGAACGAAAAAATTGAACAATACACTCAAAAACAAAAAGAATATATTCGAAGTAAAAATCGATGGGAGTGGATGGTGAAAACCGTTGAATTGTTGCAACAACACGGAGAAGTTTATTTTGTACGATTACCTGTTCACTCCGAAATTCTTGCATTAGAAAACAAGGTTTGGCCCGGATTTTCTGAAAGTGTGTCTGCTTTCAGCAAAAAACACCAATTGCCTTTTTTGGACTTTTCATCGCAATCTGAAAGATATTCGTACACTGACGGAAATCACTTGCATCAATCCTCATCTAAGGTCATTTCTAGAGAAATTGGAAAATGGATTATGGAACAATCGAGCCGTAATTAATTCATTTTTATTTAACAGCTTTTTATGCTTAAAAATGACCTGTGTCAATACCTTAGAGGAATTTTAAAAACACGACTATTGGATTTAGAACGCGATATTGCTGCCTTGGAGGAATCGAAAAACAACGATACGAAAAGCAGCATGGGCGACAAATACGAAACCTCTAGGGAAATGGCCCAAGCAGAGTGGAACAAACTCCAGGAACGGAAGGGCCAAATTGTTCAACAAATCCACGTCCTTCAACAAATTCATACCGAGAATCAACATCAACGAGTTACTCAAGGCTCCATCATAAAAACACCTTCCTTCCAATTGTTTTTTGCCATACCATTTGGAAAATTTACGTTCAACGAAACTGAGTGGATGGGCGTTTCCCTTCACTCCCCCATCGGCAAAGCATTCGAAGGGAAAAAAAACGGAGAAATCGTAGCGTTCAATCAGAATCAATATCCCATCCTCCATTTGGAGTAAAAATCGCCCCAATTCAATCACTTTACAAGCAAAAACATGATTCAAGAATGCTGGTTAAATCTTCCTGTAGAAGATGTACAAAAATCAAAATCCTTCTTCCAATCGTTGGGTTTTTCCTTCCAAGAAGACCAAAGTCAAGGGCCTCATTCGGCCGTTATGTTGGTTGGCACGAAGCCTGTTGTGGTGATGTTATTTCAACGGGAAATCTTCAAAAACTTCATTGGCGGGGAAATCTCTAATCTACAAATGGGAAACGAGATGTTAATTTCTATCGATGCGCCCAACCGCGAAACCGTCGTGGCTCAAGCCCAAAAAGCCCAAGCGTTGGGCGGTATTCTTTTCGGAGAACCTAGCGAAATTGACGAATGGATGTTTGGCTGCGGATTTACCGATTTGGACGGACACAAATGGAACGTGTTGTACATGGACCAAGAAAAACGTCCATTCTAATCACTGCACCAACAAATTACAACCCCGAACGTCGGCCGCATCAAAACGGCCTTCCACCACAAAACTTCCATCTGGCCAAACTTTGCCCAAATCTCCTGTGGCCAAAAAGGAGCATGAGTGTAGATTTCCCAAATCAATGATTTGCAATCCTCCCGTTTCTCCAAACCCCAACAACTGAGTCGGCGCCAAGGGATCACGAACCAAAACCTTCATCCAGGGTGCTGGCACGAAACGTTCGGTTTCTGGATGAAAATAAGCTTGCGACATCAATTCGGTCATGCCGTACTCGCTAAAAATCTGTCCTACTCCCAAACCTACCTTCAAAATTTGATGAAGTTCACCGCGAGTAATTTCCTTCCGCCTCCCCTTCATTCCACCCGTTTCAATCACGATATCGTAAGGTTCCAAACTCAATAAGTTCTTTTCTGCAGCTTCCAACAAGGCGAAAGTTACCCCAAGGAGAATGATTCGGTGCCCTTTTTGCCTTGCATCATGAATGGCTTGATTCAACGCCTCCCATTGATTTAAATAAAAACCCGATGGTTGGGAAGCATGTTTCATTACTTCTTCCATCATGGCCACCAACCCCGAACCTTTGCGCTCCAAATACCCAGGCAAAAGCGAAAAAACAGAGGTTTCCTCCAAAGTACCGAATTGCCTTTCAAACAATTCCAAACAAATGGAATGATAATCGAAAACATGCCGAATATAATGTCGGGAAGTCGTTTGCCCCGTTGTTCCCGAGGAAAAAAACTGTTCTGTTTCTTCCCATTGCCCCGTTACCACTTTTCTATTTTTAAACGTTTCAATGGGCAGAAATGGGATATTTTGAAGGGAAGTTACGTGGTTTACATCGACCTTTAGGTTATCACAAAAAGTCCGATAAACATCATTATTTTCCCATTGAAAGCGGAAAACTTCCAACGCCGTTGAAGAAAAATCGTGAATGGATTGTTTTTTTACTTCTTCCCAATTCATCAATCGACCAATACTTCATCCACAAACAACCAGGCTGTTTCTCCGGCGCCTTGCATTCCATCTGGAATTTTTCCTGGGTGCTTGGCTACAATTTTGATAAATCGGCCCGAAAGGCCCCCAACATTGATGATGGCTCGACGTCCACCATCTGCCAATAGATCTTCTTTGGTTAATTCTCCCGCCAATTGAAAATTCATTCCATCAGCCGAAAGGTATACCTGAACCATTTGAGGCAAATGAATCCAAGAGGCTGTTTCCTCCAAGAAATCGGCAGAAACACGCTGAATCGGTCGAGAATAGCCCATGTCTAGGGTAGCTTCAAAATCATCTTTGAATCCTAACCAATCCTTACCGTACCACGGCAATTTACCTACGATTCCATCGACCAACGTGAATGAGCCACCGGTGGAATAGCTTTTATTGGGTTGGTTCTTTAATCGAATGGAGCGGCATGTGGCCTTACTAAATTCGAAAGCTTGTTCGGCAACCGGACCAATTCCTTCCCCATTTTGAAATAGTTGCGCTTTCACCGTCATGCTTTCAGAAATGGTAATTCCTGTTCGAGACCGATCACTTTGCGCGTTCGGATTACTTCCATCGACGGTGTATCGCACTTCGGCGCTAGGGACATTATATTTAAAATTGACATCGAGAGCGCCGAATGAAGCACTTCTTCCCGGAAACATCGCCACTTCGTACAAAGCTTTGCTGTAGTTCACTTTCCAACGATCCAAAAGACTTAAATGCGATGTTAAACGACTTCGGAAATGGGTCCATGACTTTTTAGGTACATCGGTCCAAACGACCTCCGCTAAAGCGGCCATTCGCGGAAAAGCCATGTACTCGACCACTTCGGGTTTGGGCATGTATTCGGTCCAAACATTTCCTTGTGCCCCTAGAATGTACTTCGCCTCATCGGCATCCAACTCGTCGGGCACAGGGTTGTAGCTGTACGCTTCATCGATGGTGGTGTAACCTCCGATGGCCGTGGGTTCGGTTCGTGGATTACCTTGATAATGATCGAAATAACAGTGAGAACCCGGACTCATCACAGCGAAGTGACCTTGTTGAGCGGCAGCAATACCGCCCGACTCTCCTCTCCAGCTCATCACCATGGCATTGGGGGCCAAACCACCTTCCAAAATCTCATCCCATCCAATGATTTTCTTACCTTTGGTATTCAGGTATTTTTCAATGCTTCGAATGAAATAACTCTGCAATTCGTGTTCATCTTTCAATCCTTCTCGCTTCATGATGGATTGGCAATTGTGGCAACTTTTCCAGCGGTTTTTGGGGCATTCATCTCCACCAATGTGAATGACATCGGACGGAAACAATTGACAAACTTCGTCCAAAATATCCTTCATGAATTGAAGCGTAGAATCTTTGGCGCAATAAACATCATCGAATACTCCCCAAAGCTGTTGAACTTGATGCGGCCCACCGTTGCAGGAATATTCAGGATAAGCTGCTAGGGCCGCCATGGAGTGCCCGGGCATTTCAATTTCCGGCACGACTTTGATGTGTCGTTTTGCGGCATATGACACGATCTCTTTAACCTCATCTTGGGTGTAAAAGCCACCGTAACGAGTACTGTCGAAGCGATGGGGCGTTTCTCGGTAGTGTCCGATCAGGGTTCCTTCGCGATAAGCTCCAATTTGGGTTAGATTCGGATATTTTTTAATCTCGATGCGCCACCCTTGGTCTTCTGTTAGGTGCCAGTGGAACTTATTGAGCTTGTACATGGCCATTAAATCCACATACTTTTTGATGAATGAAACGGGGAAAAAGTGGCGGCCAACATCCAAATGCATTCCCCGCCAAGCGAAGCGGGGTTGATCTTCGATGCGGCAGGCGGGGATGGATTTCATTCCTTCCAAGGGAATCATTTGTAAGATGGTTTGAAGTCCGTAAAAAACACCTGCATCGGTTCCAATGATTCGAATTTGTTGTTGGTTGACGATGATTTTGTAGTGATCATCATCTCCTCCCGAAGTTTCTAAAAAGATACCGTGGCCAGTGAGTTGATCTCCCTGAACTACGGGTAATTTGATTCCGTGGGTCGTTTGTAAAAACTGATTAAAAACTTCGGCGTTAGCAATACCTTGAGCAGAATTAGCTTTGATGATAGTGGATCGATCGAAAACAAAATTTTTCGCTTTTACCGGAACATAAAAATTGGGTTGGGGAATAACAGGAAGCGATGCAGGTAATTGATTAGCAACTTTCCTCACCCGAACAACGGGATCGCGGTGTCCGCGACGACGACCTCTTTTTCTTCGAACTGATTTTGATTTTCGCCCGCTTTTGCGCTTAGAAACCGAGGATTGGGAAGATTTTGAACGTCGTCTTCGGC
>JACCEC012630982.1_pt1 | contig 15030 bp, 14 predicted proteins | sample 7450121 | NCBI WGS metagenome assembly JACCEC01 (sample SAMN15323455, study PRJNA562643) | freshwater metagenome | isolation source: river surface water | place: USA:Blue River Watershed | collected 2017-08-18 | reverse complement strand
TGGCAGGACGAGGCCGAACTGGAGCACAGGGCCCAGCAGCTGCGACAGCAGCTGGGACTGCAGGCGCTGCTGCTGACGCGCTCCGAGGAAGGCATGTCGCTGTTCGAGCCCGACCAGGTCTTCCATGTCAAGGCCCAGGTGCGCGAGGTAGCCGATGTCACTGGCGCTGGCGACACCGTGATCGCGACCATGGCCCTGATGCTGGCCTGCGGCCTGCCGCTGCAGCAGGCGATGGAGATCGCCAACCGCGCCGGCGGCCTGGTGGTGGCCAAGTTCGGCACCGCCACGCTCAGCTACGAGGAGCTGTTCGCATGAGCGGCCACAGCCATCAACTGACCGACAAGATCTGCGCCCGCGAGGACATCGCCGCGCGCATCGCCGAGTTGCCCAAGCCCGTGGTCTTCACCAACGGCGTGTTCGACGTGCTGCACCGCGGCCACGTGAGCTACCTGCATGCCGCGCGCCAGTTGGGCGGCTCACTGGTGGTGGCGGTCAACAGCGACGCCTCGGCCCGCATGCTGGGCAAGGGCCCGGATCGCCCGCTGAACCAGGACATCGACCGCGCGGCCGTGCTGGCCGGGCTGGCGTCGGTGGCGCTGGTGACCTTCTTCGACGAGCGCACGCCGGTCGAGCTGATCCAGGAGATCCGGCCCGACCTCTATGTCAAGGGTGGCGACTACGACATGGAGCAGCTGGAGGAAACCCGGGTCGTGCGCAGCTGGGGCGGTGACGCGCTGGCGATTCCCTTCGTCGATGGCTACTCGACCACCTCGCTGGTCAAGCGCATCCGCGCCGGCGACAGCGCGCCCCGACGCAAGGCGGCTTTCCTCGACCGCGACGGCGTGATCAACCTCGATCGGGCCTATGTCAGCCGCTGGGAGGAGTTCGAATTCGTGCCAGGAGCGATCGACGCCATGCGCCGACTGAAAAATGCGGGCTATGCACTGGTGGTGGTGACCAACCAGTCCGGCATCGCACGCGGCTACTACAGCGAGGCGCAATACCAGGCCTTGACCGCCGCCATGAAGCAGGCGCTGGCTGACGCCGGTGCGGCGGTCGATGCGGTCTATCACTGCCCGCACCACCCCAAGGGCGAGGTAACCGAGCTGGCCATCGAGTGCGACTGCCGGAAACCCGCACCGGGGATGATCCTGCGCGCCGCGCAGGATCTGAACCTGTCGCTGCCCGACTCGATCCTGGTCGGCGACAAGCCCTCCGACATCGAGGCTGCCAGGGCGGCTGGCGTCGGCAAGGCGTATATCGTGCAGTCGGACAATACCGAATCAGGGCAAGGACTGGCGGGGGCAGACGCGGCCCATGCCGACCTGCAGTCCTGCGTCGCCGCCTTGCTGACGGACTGAATGCCTTTTTCGGGCCAGGGCGACACCGCCCGACTCCCTACCTGCCCTGATCCATGACACAACGCATCCTGATCGTCCGCACCTCCGCCATCGGCGATGTGGTGTTCGCCTCGCCGTTTGCTGCCGCACTCAAGCGCAGCCACCCGCAGGCCCACATCGCCTGGCTGGTCGAGCCGGGCATCCACGAGCTGCTGGCGGCCGACCCGAACATCGACGAGCTGATCCTGTGGCCCAAGGACGAGTGGAAGCAGCTCTGGCAGCAGCGCCGCTTCGGCGAGCTGTTCGGCCGCATTCGCGCCTTCGCCAGGCGGCTCAAGGACAGGCGCTTCGACCTGGCAATCGACTTGCAGAGCCTGCTCAAGAGCGGCTGGCTGACCTGGCTGACGGGTGCGCCGCGCCGCATCGGCCTGGGCTCGCGCGAGGGCAGCCAGTGGCTGATGACCGAGGTCATTCCCAAGGGGGGCGATGAGAAGCGGATCAGTTCGGAATACCTGTATCTGGCCGAGCAGCTGAAGCTGGACGCTGGCGAGTTCCTGCCGCAGTTGCATGTCGCAGCAGAGACCGAAACCCGGACCCAGGCGCTGCTGGCCGAACATGGCCTGACGCCCGGCGGCTACGCAGTGTTCGCGCCGTTCACGACCCGACCGCAGAAGCACTGGTTCGAGGACGCCTGGCAGGCACTGGCCACACAGGTGCGCGATGAACTGGGTCTGACGCCAGTGATCCTGGGCGGCCCGGCCGACAAGGCGGCAGCAGAGCGCATCGTCAGCGGTGCAGCCGGCGTGGTTTCGCTGGCAGGCGCCACCCGGCTGCCCGAAGCGGCGGCGCTGATCCGGCACGCGGCGCTGGTGATCGGCGTGGACACCGGACTGACCCACATGGGCACCGCCTTCGCCAGGCCGACGGTGGCGCTGTTCGGATCGACCCGGCCCTACCTCGACACTGGCAGGAGCAATGGCCGGGTGATCTGGCTGGGACTGGAGTGCTCGCCTTGCCGCCGCCGTCCGACCTGCAATGGCGCCTTCACCTGCCTGCGCGACATCCACCCCGAACGCGTGCTCGAAGAGGCCCGCACCGTGCTGAGCAGGGATCCAGCATGAAGGTGCTGCATGTCGAGTCCGGCCGTCATCTGTACGGCGGCGCCAAGCAGGTGCTCTACATCATGGAGGGACTGGCGCAGCGCGGCGTGGACAACCTGCTGGCCTGCCCGCCGGGCGCGCATATCGCGCAACCGGCGCGAGACTGCGCCCGGGTGTTCGAGCTGCCGATGAAGGGCGATCTCGACTTCGGGCTGGTCGGTCGCCTGCGCCGCCTGATCGCCACGGAAAAGCCCGACCTGGTGCATATCCACAGCCGGCGCGGCGCCGACCTCTGGGGTGGACTGGCGGCCAGGATCGCGGGCGTGCACTGCGTGCTGTCGCGCCGGGTGGACAATCCGGAGCCGCGCTGGGTGGTCAAGCTCAAGTACCGCCTGTACGACCATGTGATCACGATCTCGGAAGGCATCCGTCAGGTGCTGCTGGCAGAAGGACTGGCGTCCGGGCAGGTCAGCTGCGTGCGCAGTGCCGTCGATGCGGCGCCCTACCTGATCGATTACGACCCGGCTGGCTTCAAGGCGGAGCTGGGCATCGCGCCCGATGCGCTGCTGGTCGGCACCGTCGCGCAGTTGATCCCGCGCAAGGGACATCGCCATCTGCTCGCGGCCCTGCCCGAAGTGCTGGCCCGGCATCCGAAGCTGCAGGTACTGATCTTCGGCCGCGGCCCGCTGGAGGCCGAGCTGAGGCAGGCGATCAACGAGCAGAATCTGGCCGCTCATGTGCGACTGATGGGTTTTCGTGACGACCTGCCGGCTGTCCTCGGCTGCCTGGACCTGCTGGTGCATCCGGCTGACATGGAAGGGCTGGGTGTGTCGTTGCTGCAGGCCTCGGCGGCGCGGGTACCGATCATCGCCACCCGGGCCGGCGGCATGCCCGAGGCGGTGCGGGACGGCCTGAATGGCCGGCTGATCGAGCCGGGCGATGTGGCCGGACTGGCTGCAGCCATGAACGAACTGCTGGACGATGCCCGATTGCGCGAGCGCATGGGTCAGGCCGGCCGCCAGCTGGTCATGGATGAATTTTCAATCGATGCCATGTGCGAGGGCAACCTGGCCATCTACCGCAAGGTGCTGAATAAATGAGGATCATCACCGTCCTGCGCAGCCTCAAGAGCGGGGGCGCCGAGCGCCATGCGCTGCAACTGATGCGCGGCCTGCGTGAACGCAGGCATGAAGCGCTCTATGCCGGACCGATGGCCGGCTGGCTGGGGCAGCAATTGCAGGCCGATGGCTTCGGTGGCATCGACCTGCCGATGCACGGTCTGATCGACCTGCCATCGATCTGGCGACTGGCCCGTTATGCGCGCGAGGTCAAGGCCGACCTGATACACGGCCACCTGACCCGGGGCGCCTACTATGCGGGTTACGCAGCCAGGCTGGCCGGTCTGCCGAATGTCGCTACGGCGCACTCCGACAACGCCGGCAAGCATTTCGGCCGCGCCGATCGCATCATTGCCGTGTCGCAGGCCGTTGCCGACTTCCTGCAGCGCTGTGGCTACGACGCGCAACGGATTCGCATGGTGCATCACGGCATCGCTGACATCGCAGCTCGGCTGCCATCCGACGTGCGCGAGGCGAGCCGGCGCGACCTCGGGCTCCCGGGCGATGAGCCTTGCCTGCTGATGGCAGCGCGCATCGTGCCGGCCAAGGGCCACGATACGGCACTGCGCGCACTCGCCACGCTCAAGCAACGCGACTGGACGCTGCTGCTGGCAGGCGACCACCATGGCGATCTGGGCCCGCAGATGCAGGCCCTGGCCAGTGAACTGGGCATCGCCGACCGGGTGCGCTTCCTGGGTCTGCGCGAAGACGTGCCGGCGCTGCTGGCTGCATCCGATCTGCTGCTGGCGCCATCGCGGCGCGAGGCCTTGTCGCTGACACTGCTGGAGGCGTCGGCCTGCAGTCTGCCCATCGTCGCCAGCGGAGTGGGCGGCATAGGTGAAGTGGTGCAGGACGGCGGCAGCGGACTGCTGGTTCCCCCGGACGAGCCCGAGGCGCTGGCAGCAGCCATCTCGGAACTGCTCGACGACCAGCCCAGGTGCCAGGCGATGGGCGCTTGTGCCCGTCAGCGTTTCGAGACCTGCTTCACGGAAAACCTGATGTTCGATCAAACCGAGGCCGTCTACCGCGAGGCCTGCGAATCGCCTGACCGATGAGCCCAGTACAAATCCTCATGTATCACCGCGTCGGCGACTTCCCGGGGCGGGTCAGGTCGCATGGTGCGCTCTACTGCCATCTGCCCCGCTTCAAGGCGCAGATGGCCATGTTCAAATGGCTCGGCTACCAGGTCATCAGCCTGGACGATGCGGTTGCCGGTCTGGCTGGCCAGAGGGCACTGCCCAAAAAACCGCTGGTACTGACCTTCGACGACGCCTATGTGGACTTTCTGGAGCATGCCGCGCCCGTGCTCAAGGCGCATGGCTATCCGGCGACCGTCTATGCCGTCAGCGACTTGATCGGAAAAACATCGAGCTGGGATGCCGGAGCCGGGCCGGATCCGGCCCCGCTGATGAATGCAGCGCAACTGCGCGAAGTGCAGGACATGGGGTTCACGATCGGATCGCACTCCAGCCGCCACCTGCGTCTGGCGCAGCAATCCGACGAGCGCATCCACAGCGAACTGCGTGACAGCAGGCATGCGCTGCAAGACCTGCTCGGCAGTCGTATCGACCATTTCTGCTACCCCTATGGCAGCCATGACCTGCGCTGCATCGAGGCCGCTGCACAGGCCGGCTACCTGAGTGCCACCACCTGCCAGCGGGGGGCTGCCACCTCGCAGGACGATCCGCTGAGCCTGCCGCGCAAGGCGGTCTCGCGTGGCGACTCCCTGCTCGGCCTGTGGTGGAAGCTGCGTTTCAAGGACATTCCTAAGCATCCGGCGATCCGCCGTCCTGGTCCGGGACAAGCCGCGCCATGACCCGGCTGCTCTACACCCTGCTGTTGTCTCTGCTGACCCCGCTCGCCCTGCTGCGCCTGTGGCTGCGCGGCAAGGCCAACCCCGACTACCGGCTGCGCTGGGGCGAGCGGCTTGGCTTCGTGCCCGAATTGCCACAGCGCCAGCGGCTGTGGGTACACGCGGTCTCGGTCGGCGAGGCGATTGCCGCCGCACCGCTGGTGCGCGCCTGGCAAGCCACCCGCCCCGACTGGGCGGTGCTGGTCACGACGACGACACCGACCGGATCGGCGCAGGTCAGGCGCCTGTTCGGCGAGCGCGTCGAGCATTGCTACCTGCCCTTCGATCTGCCGTGGATGGTGGGCATGTTCCTGCGCCGCAGCCGTCCGACGCTGGCGATCGTGATGGAAACCGAGATCTGGCCCAATCTGTACGCGAGCTGCGAACGCCATGGCCTGCCGCTGGTCATGGCCAATGCGCGACTGTCGGACAAGTCCTTCAGGGCGTACAGCCGGCTGCGCTGGCTGGTCGGCCCGACGCTGCGCCGGGTCGCGCTGATCGCCGCGCGCGGCGCGCAGGACGCCGAGCGCTTCATCGCCTTGGGCGCGCCTCGCGAGCGCGTCGAAGCGCTGGGCAACCTGAAGTTCGACCTGGAGTGCTCATCCCAGGTCATGGCAGCCGGCCAGGCCTGGCGCGACTGGCTGGGCCGCGAGCGGCCGATCTGGATCGCCGCCAGCACGCACCCCGGGGAGGAGGAGCAGGTGCTGGCCGCGCACCTGCTGCTGCTGCAGGTCCAGCCGCAGGCCTTGCTGGTGCTGGCGCCGCGCCACCCGGAGCGCGCCGGTGCGGTCGCAGAACTGGTCGAGCGCAATGGCTTGCAGGCACTGCGGCGCAGCCTGCTGTCCGCCCCTCAGCTGCCGCCTACCGGTACGGCCGGCGCGGGCACGGTGCTGGTCGTCGATACGCTGGGCGAGCTGATGAACTTCTACGCCGCCAGCGACATCGCCTATGTCGGCGGCAGCCTGGTGCCCAACGGTGGCCACAACCCGCTGGAACCGCTCGTGCTGGACAAGCCGGTGATCAGCGGGCCGCAGGTGTTCAACTTCCGCGAGGTCTATGCCGAGCTCGAAAACCTGGATGCCGTAAGAATGGTCGATTCAGCCGAGACGCTGGGCCAGGCGCTCTGCAAGGCGCTGGCCAGCTGGCCCGAACTGCAGCGGATGGCGCCCAGCGCCGCAGTCGAGGACTGGCTGCAGCGCAGCCAGGGCAGCACGGCGCGGCTCGTCGAGCGTGCGCAGCGACTGATCAAGAACGGCTGAAGGCAGCAGCATGACTGCGGCCCTGCCTGATTTCGCAGTGATTTTATGCAAGCCGCTACGATGGCAAGGTGTCAATCCTAGAATGCTAACCCAGCCTGCACCAAGGCAAACCCACACCTGAGGCAAAATGATTAATATGACCGAAGAATCCATGACTGTGCTGGAAGCAGGGATTCCTCATCTCGCGCATGGCGCCCTCCAGCGTGCTTATTACGAAGCGCTGACCACCGGCGGCAAGGTGATGCGGGCAGTCAACGGCCAATTGGTTGAAACCTATGCGGACGGCACTGAAACCGTGTTGCGCAGCATCCATGGCCCGGTCAAAGTGACTATGGGAGCCCGTTTCAGGCTCAAGCGCCGATCGACTCCAACAGCATGAGCTCAGTCCAACCCAGACTCAGGATGTTTGCCGGTCCGAACGGATCGGGTAAAAGCACGATCAAGGACGAACTGCTACCCCATTGGTTAGGCGTTTATGTCAACGCCGATGACATCGAGGCAGAGGTGCGCGCCAACGGGTTCATGAGCCTGGACTCCTACGGGGTGGGAACGTCCGAAGCTGAATTGCTCGACTTCTTTGCCCGATCAAGTTTCCTGCGGCAGCAAGGTCTGGCAGAGGAGTCGCAAAAGATCAGGGTAAATGCTGGCCGCGTTGACTTTGGGGCACTGGCTGTCAACTCATACTACGCTTCGGTGCTGGTGGATTTCATCCGTCATGATCTGCTGCGCCGCGGCGTGTCGTTCACCTTCGAGACGGTCATGTCTTCGCCTGACAAGGTGAATTTTCTGTGCAAGGCGCGGGAGCAAGGCTTCCGGACTTACCTCTACTTCGTTGCCACGGAAGATCCCGAGATCAACGTATCGCGCGTTGCACACCGCGTCAGCAGAGGCAAGCATGCCGTTCCCAAGGACAAGATCATCAGCCGCTACTTCCGTTCCTTGCAATTGTTGCCGGATGCAGTGCTTTGCGCTGATAGATCGTATGTTTTTGACAACTCTGGCAGCGAGCGCGTATGGATTGCCGCGATCACCGACGGCACAGTGATGGAGATGAAGACGGACTTGATGCCCTACTGGTTCAAAACCGCCTTGTGGGACAAGTTCTCAGAAGACGAACTGGATACCTGACGCCGTGCGATCGTGGCACGAACGCCACGATCCACGGTCATGGTGCAAGCCTGATGAAACGGCTTGCACACCTGCAATGACTCAATGCGCCGCAGCCCCCACCACTGCATCGGGCTTGACGCGCAGCAGCAGCGCCATCATCTCGGCCTCGATACGGTGCAGGGCCTCCTGGGTCTGGCCCTCGAAGCGCAGCACCAGCACCGGCGTGGTGTTGGACGCGCGGATCAGGCCGAAGCCGTCCGGCCAGTCCACGCGCAGGCCGTCGATGGTGTTGACCTGCGCCGGCGCATCGAAGCTCGCGATCGCCTGCAGCTGGCTGACGAGCTCGTGCTGCTCGCCGTCGCCCACCGCCACGTTGAGCTCAGGGGTGGAGAAGCTGGTCGGCAGGTCTTCGAGCAGCGCGCCCGGGTGGGCGTGACGGCTGACGATCTCCAGCAGGCGCGCGCCCGCGTAGCTGCCGTCGTCGAAGCCGTACCAGCGCTCCTTGAAGAAGATGTGGCCGCTCATCTCGCCGCCCAGCGGGGAGTCCACTTCCTTCATCCTCGCCTTGATCAGCGAATGGCCGGTCTTGTGCATCAGCGGCACGCCGCCGGCGGCCTGGATGGCCGGCGCCAGGCGCTGGCTGCACTTGACGTCATAGACGATCTGGCCGCCCGGCACGCGCGCGAGCACGTCCTGCGCGAACAGCATCATCTGGCGGTCCGGGTAGATGTTCTGGCCGCTGGGCGTGACGATGCCGAGGCGGTCGCCGTCGCCGTCGAAGGCCAGGCCGAGCTCGGCGCCGGTCTCACCGAGCTTGGCGATCAGGTCGCGCAGGTTCTCGGGCTTGCTGGGGTCGGGGTGGTGGTTCGGGAACTCGCCATCGACCTCGCTGAACAGCTCGATCACCTCGCAGCCGAGCGCGCGGAACAGTTGCGGTGCCGAGGCGCCGGCGACGCCGTTGCCGCAATCGACCACGATCTTGAGCGGGCGCGCCAACTTGACGTCGGAGACGATGCGCGCGATGTAGTCGTCCTGGATCGCGACCTGGCGCACGCTGCCGCCATCGCGGCAGGGCGAGTCCTCGGCCTCGATGGCGCGGCGCAGCGCCTGGATCTCGTCGCCGTAGATGGCGCGGCCGGCCAGCACCATCTTGAAGCCGTTGTGGTGCTTGGGGTTGTGGCTGCCGGTGACCTGGATGCCGCTGTGGCACAGCAGGTTGGCCGCGTAGTAGGTCATGGGCGTGGTGACCATGCCGACGTCGATCACCTGCACGCCGGCATCGACCAGGCCCTCGATCAGCGCGGCGGCCAGCACCGGGCTGCTCAGGCGGCCGTCGCGGCCGACCGCGACCTGCTGCTCGCCCAGAGACAGCGCACGGGCGCCGAAGGCCAGGCCGAGCGCGCGCGCGAATTCGGGGTTGAGCGCGTCGGGGACGACGCCGCGGATGTCGTAGGCCTTGAAGGCGGTGGCAGGAACTTGCATGGTGTTGGATTGACTGTGATAACCCTTGCCATTGTAGGAAATCCCAGGGCATCGGGTGCGATGTCGGGCGCGCTTATGATGGCGAATTGGTTCAGATCCGATGAAGACCCCCACCACGCCCCTGCTGTCCACCGTTTGCCAGAGTCCCGTCGGCGAACTGCTGCTGGTCTGCCGCCCGCAAGCGCTGTGCGGCTGCTGGTTCGCCGACCAGTCCGACATCCCCGGTTGGGCCAAGACAGCGCCCTCGGGTCACACGCATCTGCTGCAGCGCGCGGTCGAACAGCTGAGCGACTATTTCGCCCGCCGCCGCCGCGACTTCGACCTGCCGCTGGACTGTGCGTACGGCACCGAATTCCAGCAGTCGGTCTGGCAGGCGCTGAACCGGATCCCCTACGGCCACACGATCCCCTATGGCGAGCTGGCGCAGGCGCTGGGCCGGCCGCGCGCGGTGCGTGCGCTGGGTGCGGCGGTCGGACGCAATCCGCTGGCGATCATCCTGCCCTGCCACCGCGTCGTCGGCGCCGACGGCAGCCTGACCGGCTACACCGGCGGCCTGGAGCGCAAGGCCTTCCTGCTGCAACTCGAGCAACCCCAAGCCTCGTTCATCCATTGAAAACATCATCCCCCACCCTGAACTTCCTGCTGCTGGCCGCGGTCTGGGGCAGCTCGTTCCTGTTCATGCGCATGGGCGCGGTCGAGTTCGGTGCCTGGCCAACGGCGGGCCTGCGCATCGCTTCCGCTGCGATCGCGCTGCTGCCGCTGCTGCTGTGGCGCTGCGACCTGCAACTGGTGCGGCGCAAGGCCGGCGCCTTGCTGGCCGTCGGCCTGCTCAACACCGCGCTGCCGTTCGCGCTCTACTGCTGGGCGCTGCAGCACATCAGCACCGGACTGACGTCGATCCTGAACGCGAGCTCGCCGCTGTTCGGCGCCATCGTCGCCTGGATCTGGCTGCGCGAGGCGCCCGGGCGCTGGCGCGTGCTCGGGCTGCTGCTGGGTTTCGTGGGCATGGCGCTGCTGTCCTGGCACAAGGTCAGCCTGGGCGGCGAGCAGACCGCGCTGTCGGTGCTGGCCTGCCTGGGCGCGACGCTCTGCTATGGCATCGCCGCGAGCTGCACCCGCCGGTATCTGGCCGGCGTGCCGCCGCTGGCGATCACGGCGGCCAGCCTGCTCGGCGCCGCGCTGGTGATGGTTCCGCCCACGCTCTGGTACTGGCCGCAACGGACGCCGGGGCTGCAGGCCTGGGGCGCGGTGCTGGCGCTGGGCCTGGCCTGCACGGCCTGGGCCTATGTGCTGTACTACCGCCTGATCGCCGAGGCCGGCCCGGCCAAGGCGCTGACCGTGACCTTCGTCGTGCCGCTGTTCGCGCTGCTCTACGGTGCGCTGCTGGGCGAGACCATCACGCTGGCGATGGTCGGCTACGGCCTGGTGATCCTGTTCGGCGTTGCGCTATCGACCGAGGCGATACGCCCCGGCGCGTGGTTCAGGCCGCCAGAAACCCCGACTGCACCGCCTCCTTGAGCTTGGGGCTGGCGTGGAAGGTGACCACGCGGCGCGACTCGATCGCCACCGCCTCGCCGGTTCGCGGGTTGCGGCCCGGACGCGGCGCCTTGGTGCGGACCTGGAAGTTGCCAAAGCCCGTGATCTTGACCTCCTCGCCTTCGACCAGGGTCTCGGCGATCAGCTCGAAGAAGGCATCGACCATGTCCTTGGACTCGCGCTTGTTGAAGCCGATCTGCTCGAACAGGAGCTCGGACAGCTGCGCCTTGGTCAGGGCGCCCTGCTCTTCGCCTTGTGGCTCGATCTGCACGGCGGCCTCCATCAGCGCAGGCGAGCGCCGAGCTGCTGCAGCGCGGACAGCGCGGCCTGCACCACGGCATCGATCTGCTCGTCGGTCAGCGTGGCGTCCGAGCCTTCGAGCGTCAGGCGCACGGCCAGGCTCTTCTCGTCTGCGGCCAGGCCCGGTGCCTCGACGCCCTTCTTGGGGCGATAGACGTCGAACAGCACCGCCGACTTGAGCAGGCCCTGCGCGTCGGAGCCGCGGATGGCGGCCATCAGCGCGGCATGCGTGACCGCTTCCTTGACCACCACGGCCAGGTCGCGCTCGACCGGCTGGTGGCGCGGCACCGGCTGTGCCCGGGCCACGTCGCGCGCCAGCACGGCGGGCAGGTCGAGCTCGAACAGCACCGGCGCCTGCTGCCAGCCCTCGGCCTGGCGCCAGCGCGGGTGCAGTTCGCCGACGAAGCCGATCGCCACGCCATCGAGCAGCACGCGCGCGCAGCGGCCCGGGTGCAGCGCCGGGTGCTCGGCAGCCTCGAAAGTCGGCACGCGCGGCGCCAGCAGCGCCTCGACATCGCCCTTGACGTCGAAGAAATCGACCGCCCGCGCGGGCGATCCCCACTGCTGCTGCTCGGCGTCACCCCAGGCCAGCGCCGCGACGCGCAGCGGCTGGTCGAAGCCGGCCACCGTGGTCTCGCTGTCGATGACGCTCGCGTCCTTGCGGAACACGCGGCCGAGCTCGAACACGCGCACGCGCGCGGCCTTGCGGTCGGTATTGAACTTGAGCACGGCCAGCAGGCTGCCCAGCAGCGAGGAACGCATCACGCTCAGCTGGCTGGCGATCGGGTTCAGCAGCCTGATCGGGTCGGCGTTGCCGGCGTAGTCGCGCTCCCAGCGCTCCTCGACGAAGCTGAAGTTGATCGTCTCCTGGTAGCCCTGCAGCGCGAGCTGGCGGCGCAGCGCGAACTTGCCGCGCTGGCTCTCGGGACGGATCTGCGCCGTGACGGGCGCCTGCGGCGGCGTGTGCGGCAGGTTCTCGTAGCCGATCACGCGCGCGACTTCCTCGATCAGGTCCTCCTCGATCTGCAGGTCGAAGCGGAACGACGGCGGCGTCACGGACAGCGTGCCCTCGCCCTCCTCGACCGGCAGGCTCAGGCTGCGCAGCGCGTCGGCGCATTGCTGTTGCGTGAGCGGCATGCCGATCACCTTGCAGGCGCGCGCGACGCGCAGCGTCACCGGCTTCGGGGCCGGAACGTTGACGATCTGGTCATTGATCGGGCCGACCGCGCCACCGCAGATCTGCACCACCAGCTCGCTGATGCGCTCCAGGTGCTCGACGATCTGCTGCGGATCGACGCCGCGCTCGAAGCGGTGACCGGCGTCGGTGCTGAAGTTGTAGCGGCGCGAACGGCCAGCGATCGCCTTCGGCCACCAGAAAGCAGCCTCGACGAAGACGTTGCGCGTGTCGTCGCCAACCGCGGTGGCGTCGCCGCCCATGATGCCGGCCAGCGACTCGACGGCTTGCGAATCGGCGATCACGCCGACCTGCTCATCGAGCGTGACGGTATTGCCGTTGAGCAGCTTGAGCGTCTCGCCCTTGCGGCCCCAGCGCACCTGCAGGCCGCCTTGGATCTGGTCCAGATCGAAGATATGCGACGGGCGGCCGAGCTCGAACATGACATAGTTCGAGATATCGACCAGCGCCGAGACGCTGCGCTGGCCGCAGCGCGCCAGGCGCTCGACCATCCAGGCGGGGGTCTGCGCCTGCGGGTTGATGCCCTTGATGACGCGGCCGGCAAAGCGACCGCACAGATCCGGTGCCTGCACCTCGACCGGCAGCTGATCGCTGATCTGCGCTGCCAGCGTCGGGAAGGTCGGGCTTTTCAGCGGTGCGCCGGTCAGCGCGGCGACTTCGCGCGCGATGCCGAAGACGCTCAGGCAATGCGCCAGGTTGGGCGTCAACTTCAGCGTGAACAGCTGGTCGTCGAGCTTCAGGTAGTCGCGGATGCTCTGGCCCACCGGCGCATCGTCGGGCAGCTCGAGCAGGCCGGCGTTCTCTTCGGAAATTTTGAGTTCGCGCGCCGAGCACAGCATGCCGAAGCTCTCGACGCCGCGCAGCTTGCCCTTGCCGATCCTGAACGGCTTGCCGTCCTCGCCGGGCGGCAGTTCGGCGCCGACCAGCGCGGCCGGAATCTTGATGCCGACGCGCGCATTGGGCGCGCCGCAGACGATCTGCAGCGGCTCGCCCTGGCCGACATCGACCTGGCACACGCGCAGGCGGTCGGCGTTGGGATGCTGCTCGGCGGCGATGATGGCGCCGATCACGATCCTGGAGAAGGGCGGCGCGACGGGCACCATCTCCTCGACCTCCAGGCCGGCCATGGTCAGCTTGTCGGCCAGCTCCTGGCTGGTCAGCGGCGGGTTGCAGAACTCACGCAGCCACGATTCGGGGAATTGCATATCTCTACTCTCGAAAAGGGGGACGCGATCAGCGGAACTGGCTCAGGAAGCGGATGTCGCCGTCGAAGAACAGGCGCAGGTCGTTGACGCCGTAGCGCAGCATGGTCAGGCGGTCCGGGCCCATGCCGAAGGCGAAGCCGATGTAGCGCTCGGGGTCCAGCCCCATGTTGCGCACCACGTTCGGGTGCACCTGGCCGCAGCCGCCGACCTCCAGCCAGCGCCCGGCCAGCGGTCCGCTGGCAAAGGCGATGTCGATCTCGGCGCTCGGCTCGGTGAAGGGGAAGAAGCTCGGACGGAAGCGCAGCACCAGGTCGTCCGACTCGAAGAAGGTGCGACAGAAGTCGGTAAAGACGAACTTCAGGTCCTTGAAGCTGATGGCCTCGCCGATCCACAGGCCTTCGCACTGGTGGAACATCGGCGAATGCGTCGCGTCGCTGTCCACGCGGTAGGTGCGGCCCGGCACGATGACGCGGATCTCGGGCATGGCGCCGGCGTACAGCCCTTCGCCATCGTCCTGGCGGTGGTTCTTGACATGCTGGACCGCGTGGCGCACCTGCATCGGGCTGGTGTGCGTGCGCAGCAGGTTGGGCGCCTCGCCGCCTTCGACGTAGAAGGTGTCGTGCATCGAGCGCGCCGGATGGTCCTCGGGCGTGTTGAGCGCGGTGAAGTTGTACCAGTCGCACTCGATCTCGGGACCGTCGGCGACCTCGAAGCCCATCGAGCCGAAGATGGCCTCGATGCGCTCCAGCGTCAGGCTGACCGGATGCAGACCACCGCTGCCGCGCGTGCGGCCCGGCAAGGTGACGTCGAGCGCTTCCGCCTGCAGCTGGCGCTGCAGTTCGGCCTCGGCCAGCGCGGCGCGACGCTCGTTGAGCGCGGCCTCGATCGCCTGCTTGGCGACGTTGACGGCCGCGCCGCGCGTCTTCTTCTCTTCCACGCTCAGGGCAGCCATGCCCTTCATGAGTTCGGTCACGCGACCGCTCTTGCCCAGGAACTGGGCCTTGGCGTTTTCCAGGTCGGCGGGGGTGGCGGCTTGCGCGAACAGTTCGCGCGCGGCGCTCACCAGGGCATCGAGGTCGTTCATCTCAACGGTCCAAAGCGGATTCTCGGAATCCAAATGAAAAAGGGCCAGTGCCTCATCGGCGCCGGCCCTCAAATGCTCGGGTTTCAGGTTGCGCTAAAACCCGGCGTCCATCAGGCGGCCAGCTTGGCCTTGACCTGCTCGACGATGGCTGCGAAAGCGGCTTCGTCGTTGACGGCCAGATCGGCCAGCATCTTGCGGTCGATCTCGATGGCAGCCTTCTTCAGGCCGTTGGCGAACTGGCTGTAGGTCAGACCCAGGCCACGTGCAGCGGCGTTGATACGGGTGATCCACAGGCGGCGGAACACGCGCTTCTTGGCACGGCGGTCACGGTAGGCGTACTGGCCTGCCTTCATCACCGCCTGCTTGGCGATGCGATAGACGTTACCACGGCGGCCGCGGAAACCCTTGGCCAGTTTCAGGACTTTCTTGTGACGGGCACGTGCGGTGAC
>JACCEC012878303.1_pt1 | contig 15033 bp, 9 predicted proteins | sample 7450121 | NCBI WGS metagenome assembly JACCEC01 (sample SAMN15323455, study PRJNA562643) | freshwater metagenome | isolation source: river surface water | place: USA:Blue River Watershed | collected 2017-08-18 | reverse complement strand
GACATCTTACCCGCCTTTAAGTTTATTAACGGGTAAAGTCGGAGAAGAAATTTGGATTCTCAGCGTTTTATTGTTGGGAACTTCTTCGATTTTGGGGGGATTAAATTTCGCGGTTACAATTTTCAAAATGCGAATTCCCACCATGGGGCTCAATGATATGCCTCTATTGTGTTGGGCAATGATCGCGACCTCTGCTTTAATTCTTCTGTCTACTCCGGTACTAGCAGCCGCGTTAATTTTACTGTCTTTTGATTTACTGGCTGGCACCAGTTTCTTTAACCCCACCGGAGGCGGTGATCCGGTTGTTTATCAGCACTTATTCTGGTTTTATTCCCATCCGGCGGTTTACATCATGGTTTTACCCTTTTTTGGGGTGATTTCTGATGTTCTGCCTGTTCATGCTCGTAAACCGATTTTTGGTTATCAAGCGATCGCTTATTCCAGTTTAGCCATTAGTTTTTTAGGCTTAATTGTTTGGGCACACCATATGTTTACCAGTGGGACTCCGGGTTGGTTACGGATGTTCTTTATGATCACCACGATGATCATTGCTGTCCCCACTGGAATTAAAGTGTTTGGTTGGTTAGCCACGATTTGGGGGGGTAAACTCCGCCTGAACAGCGCCATGCTGTTTGCCATGGGGTTTGTTTCGACCTTCGTGATGGGTGGTGTCACTGGAATTATGGTGGCATCGGTTCCCTTTGATATTCACGTTCACGATACTTATTTTGTCGTGGCGCACTTCCATTATGTTCTGTTTGGTGGAGCGGTGTTTGGGGTGTTTGCCGCGATTTATCATTGGTTCCCGAAAATGACGGGACGGATGATGAACGAACCTTGGGGAATTGTTCATTTTGTTCTCACCTTTGTGGGTACGAATCTCACCTTTATGCCGATGCACGCCTTGGGGTTACAAGGAATGCCTCGTCGGGTGGCGATGTATGACCCTCAATTCACAACCTTGAATCAGGTTTGTACTCTGGGAAGTTATATTCTGGCGGTTTCAACGATTCCTTTTTTAATTAATGCCGCCTGGAGTTGGTTAAAAGGGCCAAAAGCTCCTGCTAATCCTTGGGACGCCTTAACCCTAGAATGGATGACGTCTTCTCCGCCCCCAATTGAAAATTTCTTGGTGACTCCGGTTCTCAAAACTGGGCCTTATGATTATGGAACCCGGAAAACCTTAGCCGTTCGTCAACGGTTAAAACAAATGGCTGGAAGTCGTCCGAAAGAAGTCGGTGTTCCCGTCTCTCAAGCCAAATCTTCCACAGTATTTACAGACGACCGTTCAACAATGGTTGTTAAACCCGAAAAAGACATTAACGATCCCAGTCATTAAAGGATATGGGGAATTAGGAAATTAATCTTTATTCCTATTCCCTATTCCCTGTTCCCTGTTGTCTCTTATTAAATCAATTCATGCAAAGTTCAGCGATTAACGAGTCTCAAACCGTTCTTGGATACGAACAGGAGGCCATTGCCTCTGGACATGAACACGAAGAACACCCCGATTTACGATTGTTAGGGGTGGTTGTCTTCCTGATTGCAGAAAGTATGATCTTTTTAGGTTTATTTTCTGCCTATTTGATTTATCGAGCCATGTCTCCCGTTTGGCCCCCAGAAGGCACTGAACGAGAATTATTGCTTCCAGCAATTAACACGGTGGTTCTGATTTCCAGTAGTTTTGTCATGAACAAAGGAACAGCCGCCATTAAGAAAAATGATGCTGCGGGGTTACGGAATTGGTTTATTGCAACGGCAATTATGGGGTTAACCTTTTTAGCAGGTCAAGCCTATGAATATAGTCAATTAGCCTTTGGATTAACCACCAATTTATACGCCAGTTCCTTCTATGTGTTAACGGGGTTTCACGGCTTGCACGTGACCTTTGGAGTCTTGTTAATTTTAGCGGTGTTGTGGCGGGGACGCAAAACCACTCACTACAGCAAAGAATCCCATTTTGGCCCCGAAGCGGCGGAATTATATTGGCACTTTGTTGATGTGGTTTGGATTATTTTGTTTATTTTGTTGTATCTGTTGTAATTTTTGAGCACCTTAACTTTACCTTTAAACCCCATTGGGGTTTTTTTTATTGGAATTTTTCCTATTAATATAGGAAGAGGGTTTGAAAACCAAACCCCTACAATCAATGATGCTCTATCGTGGTTTTATCAAAACGTTGATTAAATTTCCCATACTATCAGTCAATATTAATGGTTTGTAATCCTTCGTTAATTGTAATCACAATTTTGCCAACGGTTCGCCCCATTTCGCTATAGGTATGAGCGTGGGCAACATCACTTAAGGGATAACTTCGATCAATAATGGTTTTAACTTTGCCCGTTTCAATCAAATCTCGCAGCGCGTCTAAATCTCGACGAGTGGGTTGAGCTAAAACTAATTTACATTTTTGATTGGAGAAAAATAAGGTTTGTAAGGTGGCTCCCATATTATCAACCGTTGGCAAAGTTGAGATATAAATTCCATCGGGTTGTAGAACTTTTCCACAATTAAAAAAGGATTGTTTTCCCACCGCATCAAAAATAATATCGTATTGAATGGCTTGTTGGGTAAAATCCTCTTGGGTATAGTCAATCACGGTATGGGCGCCTAAACCTTTAACCAAATCCACATTAGCTGTCCCACAAACCCCGGTTACTTCTGCATTCATCGCCACAGCAATTTGGACGGCAAAGGTTCCCACACCTCCAGAGGCACCATTAATTAAGACCTTTTGTCCGGGTCGCAATTGACCTAAATCTAATAACCCCTGTAATGCCGTTAAACCTGCTACTGGAACGCCTGCGGCTTCAGCATAGGTCATATTTTGGGGTTTATGACTCAGGTTAGCGGCGCTGACGGCAACATATTCTGCATAAGCGCCTCCCAAGACGGGGTTAACGAAGGTATAGACTTGATCACCGACTTGCCAGCGTGTTGCTTTTTCCCCCACTTGTACCACTTCTCCAGATAAATCACAGCCTAACATCTTGGGGAAATTATAGCCAGATAAGGGTTGTAATAATCCTTGTCTAATTTTCCAATCTACAGGATTAATACTACTGGCATGAATTTTAACTAACACTTGATCCGGTTTCGGCGTTGGGGTGGGAATATCTTCATAACGCAGAACATCTGGTGAGCCATATTGATTGATAACAATTGCTTTCATAAATTTTTGATGGTAATATAACACCTGTTAGCTTAACACAGACTTATTAAACTAGGGATTAAAGCTAGATTGGAAGTTGGAATCATTCTAAGATTGTTGAGACTCAAATAAAAAAATTGATTTTTAATCAGCTATTTTATTCTAGCCCTTTCTAATGTCTAGGTTGCTATTGTTGATGAAGAATTTGTGATTGATAGAGATTTAACTCAACAGCAGAATCCCAACTCAAGAAGGTAAAAAATTGAGTTTTTCCTAGATCAAGAGTTGTAAGTCCGTAAAATTCTCACTATCATGGAATTATAGGCAAAAAATCTCGGCAAACCCTAGAATTAAATCGTTATGGATATTCAGTTAATCAATATTGGTTTTGGTAATATTATCTCTGCGAATCGGGTGATTGCCATTGTCAGTCCTGAATCAGCACCTATCAAACGGATTATAACTGATGCACGGGATCGTGGACAGTTAGTGGATGCTACCTATGGACGTAGAACCAGAGCCGTCATTATAACAGATTCTAGTCATGTTATTCTCTCTGCAATTCAACCGGAAACCGTAGCTCATCGGTTTGTAATGGCGAAAGATGGAAATCACCGAGATGATTAAAGAAATGGGTATTTTTTCCCCCTTGGTTTGAATCGACATACCATGAGAAAATACAGGGATTCCTGATCATTCCCAAAATCATCAACAGGTTCACCTTTGAACCTGAAATTTCTCTAATTTTTGGGTTTACCACTGTCTAACCTTGTTTTTTACATAAGTAGAACTTCCATGAAAAAAGGCCGATTAATTGTGATGACGGGCCCTAGTGGGGTCGGAAAAGGAACCTTGGTTCGTTCCCTCCTTAACTGTCATCCAGACCTGCATTTATCGATTTCTGTAACCACTCGTTCTCCCCGTCCAGGGGAAATCAATGGCCGAGATTACTATTTTGTAGATCGACATCAGTTTCAGAAAATGGTAGAACAAGGAGAGTTATTAGAATGGGCTGAATTTGCTGGGAATTATTATGGAACTCCCCTGATCCCAGTTAAAGAACAAATTGAGGCGGGAACATCGGTTTTATTAGAAATAGAATTGGAAGGTGCTCGCCAAATTCGATGTACCTTTCCCTCAGCTTTACGCATTTTTATTATGCCCCCTTCTATTGATGAATTAGAACGCCGTTTACGGGGTCGAGGTCAAGATTCTGAAGAGGCTATTCGTCGGCGTTTACTAAGAGCTAAAGCAGAAATGGATGCCGCAAATGAGTTTGATTTTGAAGTGATTAATGATGATTTGGATTTCGCGTTACAACGATTAGAATCTGTGCTATATACTCCTGTTTAAATAAGGAAATATGCCCGAGAACAATCCTTCAAATCAAAACTCGATAAATGCGATGGCAAACTCTGTCAAGTCGGCTGAATCTTATGCGAATTTAGGACGTTTGCAAAGTCAGCAAGAACAATGGCAAGCTGCGATCGCAAATTATCGTCATGCGATAGAATTAAATCCTCATTGTTCTTGGTATTATCACTATTTAGCAGATATTTTGTTAAAACAGGAACAATGGCAAGACGCGATTATTAACTATCGTGAAGCCATTGCACTTAATCCTGATTTTTCCTGGTCATATCATAATTTAGGAAATGCTTTATTAAAATTACAATCCTGGGAAGAAGCCATTCAGGTTTATCAAAAAGCGATTCAATTAAACCCCGAATTTTATTGGTCTTATTGTAATTTAGGAGATGGGTTAGTTAAGCAAAAAAAATGGGAATTAGCTATTATTCAGTATTGGAATAGTTTGGTGATACTTCATCAAACCACTCAAGAACAGGATTTTGTTATTGTTGCGACTAAGTTAGGAGAAACCTTAGAATCTTACCTCCCTGAAACCGTTGATCAGGCGATCGCTTATTACCAACAAATCACTCAAAATCATCAACAGTATGCTGAGTATAAAAATATTATTTATTTTTTAAATAATTATCAAAACAAATGGGTTAAAATAGCCGATTTTTTCTTTGATAAACATTGGACAAAAGCCGCTTTGATTCTTTATTCAATGGTTGTTAAGGTTTATCCTGATGATCAGGAAATTATCAAAAAAATTAAGCGTGTTTATCAGAAAAAAGCTGATTTAGAAAAAACCATTTATTTGCAACATCAAAATATTCAGAAAAATTCCGAAAAATGGTCTAAATATGATGATGCGATCGCGGATGAAGATACAGTCAATTCTTATTATTATCCTTTAGCTGTGAATCAAAAAAATCAACAATATCTATTTAGTACCGATATTAATTTTGATTTAAACCAATTGGATCAACTGTTTGAAGCAGTGGGTTGGATGACTCGTTCTCATGAACCCATGAAAATCGCCCTTGAACACAGTTTTTTAGTTGTAACGCTTTGGTTTATAAAAGATAACAATAAACGATTAATTGGGTTTACTCGTGCCGTTTCTGATCATGTTTATAATGCAACTCTTTGGGATGTTGTTATTCATCCTAATTTTCAAAGTCAAGGGTTAGGAAAAGCTTTAATTCAATATACCTTAGAAAAATTACGACAGCGAAATATTGAAAATATTACGTTATTTGCAGGTTCTAAAGCGGTTAATTTCTATCATCATTTAGGGTTTATTACTGACCCGAATGGAATTAAAGGGATGTTTTGGGTTTCACCTTGATTAAGGGATAAAGAAACATTCCTTGTTGTTGGGCTTCAGCCCCTAAGTGCTGAGAGTGCTAAAGCACAACAACCCAGTATCTTCTCATTCATTATAGAATGATATAGAAACCCGGTTTTTGATTATTTGGGTGTATTATAATTGAATAAATGCCAACATTCAGTGGCGATCGCCCAATCTTCTTCTGTATGAATGACTAATATTTTAACCTTAGAATCGGGTGTAGAAATTTCTTGATCAACGGGGTGAGAGGCATTTTTTTCTAAGTCTAATTTTAACCCTAAAAACTCCCATCCTTGACAAGTGGCTTCTCGAACTTTTTCGGCGTATTCTCCAACTCCTGCGGTAAATACTAACGCATCTAAACCACCTAAACTGGCTAACATTTGCCCTATTCCCATTTTTAAGCGGTGAATATACATTTCAAAGGCGAGTTTTGCTTTGGGATTTCCGGCTTTTATTTCGGTTAAGATATATCGCATATCTCCCGACTCCCCAACGATTCCTTTTAGGCCGGATTCCTTATTTAAAATTTGATTAATTTGATGAACATCATATTGATATTTCCCCTGTAAATATAAGACAATGGAGGGATCAATTGAACCGCTTCGGGTTCCCATCATTAATCCTTCTAGGGGGGTAAATCCCATCGTAGTATTAATACTAATTCCATCTTGAATAGCAGCTAAGGAACATCCATTTCCTAAATGACAGGTAATTATTTTTAAGAATTCTAAGGGTTTACCTAGAATTTTGGCGGTTTGTTTGGCACAATATTTATGGCTAGTTCCATGAAATCCATAGCGTTTGATTCCTTCTTTTAAATATTGATAAGGAATGGTATAAATTGTAACATAATCGGGCATTTTTCGATGGAAAGCGGTATCAAATACTGCTACTTGGGGGACATTTCCTAATAGGGTTTCAACCGCTTCAATTCCTTCTAAATGGGCGGGGTTGTGGGTGGGAGCAAGAGGAATTAAAGACCGAATAGTTTCTTTTACTTTTTCATCAATAAATATGGCTTCAGAATAATCTGAACCGCCATGTACAACGCGATGACCGACAATGTTAATTTCTGAAAGGTGATTTAATACTTTTGTTTCCCCGGAAATTAGGGTATTAAACATTTGAGTGATCGCGTTTTGTTTAGAGGTTAATTTGATTTGATATTCCTGCTTAACCCTTAAGGTTTTAACGTTCATTAACCCAAATTCTTGAGAAGCTGTCCAGTCAATGGTTGCTTCCCAAATTGGGTGTAGAGGATAGTCGGGTAATAAAGATTCTTTAATTTCATAAAGGCAGCTTTTTTGAGAACTTGAACCCGCATTTAAAACTAATATTTTCATAGTGTTAATTATTAAGATAAATAGTGATTGTTAATTTAAGGATTATCCACAAGCAGAAAAAATAAGTTTTCTATTTTAGGAGATTTATCCATTAAATTTTTATTCTAAGTTCTAATAGAAGATCGTGGGGTTTCATCGCTTGGGATCAAATCCCTCTTATTCTATCAGGTTGCCGTTAGCTTAACATATTGGTTGTAATTTCCCAGATTGATCAAAAATCTTTAACTTTTTTAACTAAAATTTTAATCTTTTGTTAAAGTTCCCTCCTGATAGCTGCTAACCCTCCCCAAACCTTAAAAAAATAGTAAAAATCAAAATAATCTGTAACTAAATTTCAAATTCAGTGCTATGATTTAACAAAAATTTAGATAATAGGATATCTAAAAAACGCAAGCTGTTGTTTTTAAGATATTTTATTTTCTCGTTTTTTGAAAGCAAAGCTCCTTATAAAAGCTGGAAACTATGGTAGTTACACCCGATAAACCCATTGAGATGAATAACCCTCTGAGTGAGGAAGAACTGTATAAGATTAACGCTTACTGGCGAGCTTGTAATTACCTAGCTGTTGGTATGATTTATCTACGGGAAAATCCTTTATTAAAAGAACCGCTCAAACCTTCAGACGTTAAACATCGGTTATTAGGACATTGGGGCTCCAGTCCAGGGTTGAGCTTTATCTATATTCACCTTAACCGCTTGATTAAAAAATACGACCTGGATATGATTTATTTGGCGGGCCCAGGTCACGGCGCGCCCGGAGTTTTAGCCCCGGTTTATTTAGAGGGAACCTACTCGGAAACTTACCCCAATATTAGCGAAGATGCTCAGGGGATGCAGAAATTTTTCAAACAGTTTTCCTTTCCTGGGGGTATTGGTAGCCATTGTACCCCAGAAACACCCGGTTCTATCCATGAAGGCGGGGAGTTAGGCTATAGTTTATCTCATGCCTATGGGTCTGTGTTTGATAACCCGGACTTAATCTCGGTTTGTGTGGTGGGAGATGGAGAAGCGGAAACCGGGGCGTTAGCGACTGCATGGCATTCTAACAAATTTATTAACCCGATTCGGGATGGGGCGGTGTTGCCTGTTCTGCATTTGAATGGGTATAAAATTGCTAACCCGACTATTTTATCGCGGATTAGCCATGAGGAATTAGAAGCTCTGTTTAAAGGCTATGGCTATAAACCCTATTTTGTCGAAGGGTCAGACCCGACCTTAATGCACCAGAAAATGGCGGCGACCTTAGAAGCAGCCATTACTGAAATTAAAGCCATTCAAACGGAAGCTCGGTCAACGGGAACTGCAAAACGTCCGATGTGGCCTATGATTGTGTTACGCAGTCCCAAAGGTTGGACGGGCCCAGCCGATGTGGATGGTCATAAAGTTGAAGGCTTTTGGCGAGCACACCAAGTGCCCATGGCCGATGTAACGACGAACCCCGCCCATCTAAAATTATTAGAAGATTGGATGCGGAGTTATAAACCCGAAGAATTATTTGATGAAAAAGGCTGTTTAATTGCTGAACTCAAGGCTTTAGCCCCCCAAGGAACGAAGCGCATGAGTGCGAGTCCCCATGCCAACGGTGGCACACTCCGAAAAGACCTAAAGTTACCGGATTTTCGTCACTATGGGATTGCTGTGGAACACCCAGGGAAAGCAGAAGTTGAAAATACAAAGCTTTTGGGTAATTTCCTGCGGGATGTGATGCGGAATAATCTGCACAATTTCCGGGTATTTGGCCCCGATGAAACTGCCTCTAATCGTTTAAATTCGGTTTATGAAGTTAGTAAAAAGACATGGTTAGCTGAGTTTTACCCAGAAGATTTAGACGGAAGTGAGTTAGCCACCGATGGTCGGGTGATGGAAATGTTGAGTGAGCATACCTTAGAAGGCTGGTTAGAAGGGTATTTACTCACCGGACGTCATGGATTTTTCCACACTTATGAAGCCTTTGCTCATGTGATTGATTCCATGTTCAATCAACACGCGAAATGGTTGGATATTTGTAAAAATGAAGTGTCTTGGCGATCGCCGATTTCTTCGTTAAATATTCTATTATCTTCAACGGTTTGGCGTCAAGATCATAACGGGTTTAGCCATCAAGATCCGGGCTTTTTAGATGTAGTTACGAATAAAAGTGCTAGTGTCACACGGATTTATTTACCCCCGGATGCGAACTGTTTATTATCCGTTGCTAACCACTGTTTAAAGAGTACCGACTACATCAATGTGATTGTTGCAGATAAACAAAAACATCTGCAATTTTTGAGCATGGATGATGCGATAAAACATTGTACTAAAGGCATTGGGATTTGGGAATGGGCGAGTAATGATGATTGTGGAAAAGATCAGGATATTCCTGATGTGATTATGGCAAGTTGTGGCGATGTAGCGACAATGGAATCCTTAGCTGCAACCGCTATTTTACGGGAAGAAATACCGGATTTAAAAATTCGGTTTGTGAACGTGGTAGATTTATTTAAGTTACAACCGGATACGGAACATCCTCACGGGTTATCCGACCGAGATTTTGATAGTTTGTTTACAACGGATAAACCGATTATCTTTAATTTTCATGGCTATCCTTGGTTAATTCACAAGTTAGCTTATCGTCGAAAAAATCACCCGAATCTGCACGTCCGAGGGTATAAAGAAAAGGGGAATATTAATACTCCTTTGGAATTAGCGATTAATAACCAAGTTGACCGTTTTAATTTGGTAATGGATGTGATTGACCGAGTTCCAAAATTAGGTTCGGCGGCGGCTTACGTTCGGGAACGGATGAGAAATGCTATCATCGAGAATGTCAATTATGCCTATGAACATGGCATTGACAAAGATGAAATTGTGAATTGGAAATGGCCGTTTTAAATTCCTAGAAACCGGGTTTCTCTGGTAGATTTGTTGTCAGAAATCAAGATAATATAGAATCTTGAAATCAGCACTATAGATGAAACCTAAACCCCCTGTAGAGACGTTGTATGCAACGTCTCTACAGGGGACGGATATGTAACAAACTTTTAAGGATGGAATATAACTTCAGAAACCGGGTTTCTGTTGACCTGCACTCAGTCCCCAAAAACCCGGTTTCTCATTTTGAACTTATATTAACAGCCGTCTAAAACCCCCATAAAACGGGGGGTTTGACAGATATTCCCGTTTTGTATCCCCTGTTTTTGTATCAATTGTTTTTCAAAATTCAGTAATTTCACGGGATTTGATCCGTTGACCCCAATTAAAAATCACTTTTAAGAGAAAACTGTAAAAACAGCCCTTAAGTATTACCATTATTGAGTTCTAGCAGCTTTTATTCATGCTATCTCACTTATGTTTTTGATATTTAAAAAATTTGATTAATTAGATTTTTTTGTGATACAATTTGTTCTATTGAGATAGAAGGCTTAACTAGGCCCAACTCACAAGATATCAACATTCAATCAGGGATTGCACAACAGATGAATAATTCTACTGCAACAACAACGCAACAAATCCTGTTTATTGACTCCCAAGTTCAAGATTTAGATGAGTTACTTGCTGGAGTCCAAGCTAATACAGCCGTTTATGTTCTCCATCCCCAAGAAAACGGCATTGCACAAATCACAACAATTCTGCAACAACACCCGAAGAGTGAAACGGTTTATTTAGTTGCTCATGGTCAACCGGGGTGTTTATATTTAGGCAATACTATTTTTAATCAGGAAACCCTGCCTACTGTTAGCGAACTTCTGAAGCATTGGAATATTGGTCAACTGTTGATTTATGCTTGCAATGTGGCAAGTGGGGAAACGGGAGAGGCATTTTTACAGAGCTTACATCACTACACAAAAGCCAAAATTGCTGCATCTTCTCACCCCATTGGTCAAACAGAATTCGGACAAAATTGGCAACTGAATCAAACGACTCATCCGATAGAAATTAAGTCTGTATTTAACCCCGAAGTCATGGCAAGTTATTCGGGAGTTTTAGCCGCAGGGGATTTAGATACCAGTTTTGGGGGAGATGGGATAGTTACTACTGACTTAGGTAGTTACTATGACTCCGGCAAGAGTATGGTATTGCAACCTGATGGTAAGATTGTTATGGCTGATGATACTGGTTATCCTAACTATGATATTGCAGTCCTTCGCTACAACAGCAACGGCAGTCTCGACACGACTTTTAGCGGGGACGGAAAACTCACGACTGACCTGGGTGGTGAGGACTCCGGCAAGAGTATGGTATTGCAACCCGATGGTAAGATTGTTGTCGCTGGTGGTATTTTCGACTTTGCCGTGGCACGTCTTAACAGTAATGGCAGTCTTGATACTACGTTTAGCGACGATGGTATCGTCACGACAGACTTGGGTGATGAGTTTGAGTGGTCTTCAGACTTAGCATTGCAACCCGATGGTAAGATTGTTCTTGCTGGTAATTCTGGAGACGCTAGTGGTTATCATCCTGCTAACATTGCTATGGTACGCTACAACAGTAATGGTAGTCTCGACACCACTTTTAGTGGGGATGGAAAACTCACGACGGACTTAGGAAGTTTGTATGATTTCGCTAACAGCGTAGTCGTACAACCCGATGGTAAGATTGTTGTGGCTGGTGATTCTGACAGTAACTTTGCTCTGGTACGCTACAACAGTAATGGCAGTCTCGACACCACCTTGAGCAGCAATGGACAACTCATTACTGACCTTGGGAGTTATGAACACGGCAACAGCATAGCGTTACAACCCGATGGCAAAATTGTTGTGGGGGGTTCTTCTGGCAATGACTTTGCCGTTGTCCGCTATCTAAATGATACTGCTTCAGGAACAATTAACGGCACTGCTAATAACGATATTCTTACGGGAAGCGCAAACCCAGAAACCATTAACGGTTTAGGGGGCAATGACAAACTTTTGGGTAATGGTGGTAATGATAGTTTAAATGGCGGTGATGGGGTCGATACCCTAGATGGGGGTGCAGGAAGCGACCAACTTAAAGGCGGTACAGGAAACGATACTTATGTTGTGGATAATGTTGGGGATATTGTTACAGAATTAGCTAGTGGAGGAACAGATTTAATCCAATCTTCTGTCACCTATACTTTACCTGTGGAAGTTGAAAACCTGACCTTAACTGGAACTACCGCTATTAACGGCACAGGTAACGGTTTAGCGAATAAGATTAATGGCAATAGTGCTGCTAATATCCTCAAAGGGGCTATCGGAAATGATCTACTTGTCGGTAATGGCGGTGCTGACCAACTGTTGGGAGGACATGGCAACGACTCCTTCAATGGAGGTGCAGGAAATGATACACTGACTGGAGGATTAGGAGCCGATAAATTTATCTATAATACCAATGCTGCCTTTACAATTTCTGCGGTAGGCGTAGATTCTATTACCGATTTTATCATGGCTCAAGGGGATAAAATCGTATTAGATAAAACCACATTCCCTAAAATTAGCTCCGTAGCCGGGACAGGATTTTCTATTAATAGTGAATTTGCCAAAGTTACCACCGATACTTTAGCTGCTAATAGTGCAGCAGATATTGTGTATAACACTGCAACCGGAGGATTATTCTACAATCAAAATGGTACAGCCGCAGGTTTTGGCACAGGAGGTCAATTCTTAACTTTAACTAGTAAACCTGCATTAACAGCAACTCAATTTGTAATTCAAGCCTAATTCTCAATTAAGAGACATAGAAACCAGATTTTTTTCCATAACCCGGTTTCTGTTAGCTTTCAGAGGTGTTAGAAACTGGGTTTCTCTGGTAGATGGCTTATTAGAAATTAAGTCAACTTCAGAAACCGGGTTTCTGTTAGCCTGCACTCAGTCCACAGAAACCGGGTTTCTCATTTTGAACCTATATTAACAGCTGTCTAAAACCCCCCATAAAACGGGGGTTTGACAGATATTCCCGTTTTGTATCCCCTATTTTTGTATCAATTGTTTTTCAAAATTCAGTAATTTCACGGGATTTGATCCGTTGACCCCAATTAAAAATCACTTTTAACAGAAAACCGTAAAAACAGCCTTTAAGCATTACCATTATTGAGTTCTAGCAGCTTTTATTTATTCTATCTCACTTATATTTTTGATATTTAAAAAATTTGATTAATTAGATTTTTTTGTGATACAATTTGTTCTATTGAGATAGAAGGCTTAACAACGCCCCACTCACCTGACATTAACTATTCTATTAATATAGGGGTTAGATCATCATGAGTCCGAATTTTAGATCAGACCGCTTAATCGTTAAACTGAAGCCCGGAGCTAATTCAAATGAAATTAGCAACTTGCAGGCGCAAATCGGAGTCACAAAAGTTAGCACAGCCTCACAACTTGGGATTGACATTTGGCAGATTCCTTCAGGAACAGTTGAAAAAATAATATCGACTTATAAGAATGATCCCCGCTTCGAGTACATCGAGCCGGACTATATCATCACCCTGGAAGATACCTCAAAAACCGGAAATCCTGAAGAAAGTTTAGGCGTAATCACCCCCCAAGAGTTTTGACCCTAGCACCACCCGTCAGTTTAGATGCTGATGGCAACGGTGCAGCCCAGGGTGCCACTGACGGCATTTTAATTGCCCGCCATCTGTTTGGCTTTACGGGTAATACCCTAGCTACTGGAGCCATTGGTACTGGTGCTACTCGCACCACTGCTACAGACATCCAGAACTATTTGCAAAATGGTCAAACCACGATGCTAGATGTGGATGGCAACGGTTCTGCTCAGGGAGCCACCGACGGCATTTTGATTGCTCGCTATCTGTTTGGTTTTACTGGCAATACCCTAACTAATGGAGCCGTTGGTACTGGTGCTACTCGCACTACTGCAACTGAGATTCAGCAATTCTTAAGTACCTATCTGCCCACGACTCCTGCATCTAGTCAGGACATAATTACCAATAGCCCTACCCAAAATATTACCGCTAGTGCCACCAGTCAGAATGTAGCTCCGGGTAGTTCAGTCTCAATTGATGCCAAGTATTCCACATCGGATAACAACAGCAGTCTAGCATCCTCCTTTGGATTTAAACTGCACTACGACTCTTCTAAGCTTAATTTTGTCAATTTTGCCAATCCAGGGGTATTGTCAACTCCCATAGCACCGACTATCGGCACTCCAGAGGCAGATACCCTGAATGAAGATAACGACCCTTCCACTGATAAAGTGATTAATGTGGCTTGGCTTAATCTAAATGGTGTGGCTTGGCCGAATGTGGCTGCACCCACGACCTTATACAAAGCCAACTTTACCGCCTTACCCACTTTTACTACAGGTAGTGCCAAGGTTAACTTTAGTAGTCAAAATGCTTCTTCTGGTTACACCTTCCAAGGAACAGGAACAGTTATCTCTGCTGACTCAACTGCACCCACAGCTAGTAGTTTAACCCCCACCGATAATGCCACAGGCGTTGCTGTTGGTGCTAACTTAGTGGTTAACTTCAGTGAAGCGATTAAAAAAGGGAGTGGCAATCTTGTTATCAAGAAAGTCTCGGATAATTCGGTAGTAGAAACCATCGCAGTTACTAACAGTAATGTCACCGTTAGTGGCAGTCAACTCACCATTAACCCGACTAACAATTTAGCGCAAGGAACAGGTTATTATGTAGAAATTGCCAATGGTGCGATTAAAGATATTGCGGGTAATAATTATCTCGGTATTACTGGTAATAGCGCTTGGAATTTCACAACTGTTGACTTAACTGCACCCACAGCTAGTAGTTTAACCCCTGCCGATAATGCCACAGGGGTTGCCGTTGGTGCTAACTTAGTCGTCAACTTCAGTGAAGCGATTCAAAAAGGCACTGGCAATATTGTTATCAAGAAACTGTCTGATAATTC
>JACCEC010841761.1_pt1 | contig 15039 bp, 7 predicted proteins | sample 7450121 | NCBI WGS metagenome assembly JACCEC01 (sample SAMN15323455, study PRJNA562643) | freshwater metagenome | isolation source: river surface water | place: USA:Blue River Watershed | collected 2017-08-18 | reverse complement strand
TAAAATACAAAAATGAAAATTGAAGGGATAATTTTCGTAAATTCTTCTGAAAGTTTCATACAAGTTGTTCCCGAAACTTCAAAAATAATTGCTGCGATTAGATAAAGCCAACTAATTAACATATAATTTTCCTATTTGAGTGAAAGGGAACACAGAACAGGAAATATATAGCTGTAGCCAGGATGATTAGGACATTATTGATACTTGAGACTTAATAATAAGTAGTAAGACACAATTAATTATACAATGTCATTGCGTAAGCGAAGCGTGGTATTAGCCATACTGAACGAAGTAAAATCAAGCGATCGCAAGGGTTGTGATTGTTTCCCTTCCCTCGCAATGACTGTAAATATTTTTGTCCAATTACTTAGCAAGTGTTTCACCCTTGCCTTCTGCTATACAACTGTTCTTGTTTTGATTATTTGCTCCTGAAATACTGACTCCTGTTTGATGAAATTTCCCAGCATATAAATTTTAATTTTTAAATGAAAAAATTGCTGTTTTATCCGCTACTTGATAAAATCGCATTGCTACTGTTATACATTTAACAAATGTTGAAAATTTTTAACCGTTTCCGAAAATTAGTAATTATCAGCTTACTCTGCCTAATGCTAACCTGGTCATTACCTGTCCAAGCTGATACTAAAATTAGCCCCCAACTAGAACAACAAGTTTTAGAAATTCTTCGCAAAAACCCAGAAGTCATTCTAGAATCTGTAGAGAAATACCAGCAAAAACAGCAAGAAAAACTACAACAATCACGGGAAGAATTCATCAATGATTTACAGTCTAAACCCAAAGCTATTATTGGTGATTCTCCTACCACTGGTGCAACAAAATCAAAAACTGTATTAATAGAATTTTCGGATTTTGAATGTCCTTATTGCGCCGAAGCACATCAAACACTCAAAGATTTATTAGCAAAATATCCAGATAAATTCACCTTGGTTTATAAACATTTCCCCCTCTTTCAAATCCATCAACAAGCCTTACCAGCAGCCAAAGCAGCTTGGGCAGCTTATCAGCAAGGTAAGTTTTGGGAATATCATGATGCCTTGTTTACCAATCAAAATAAACTGGGTGAAACTTTATATTTAGATATTGCTAAAAAACTAAATTTGAATCTCATCAAATTTAACTCTGACCGCGAATTAGCTAATAGTTTCATCCAAAAAGATTTAGAATTAGCCCGCAAATTGGGATTGGGTGGTACACCATCTTTTATTATGAGTAATGAGAAGTTTGCTGGGCCTGTCAAGCTGGCAGAAATCGAATACATATTACAGGGCAAAGAATAATTTTGGAGTAAGGGTCTGTTTTTACACCAGATTTATCAGCATTGTCCATAAATCTGCATCTTTAGCTAGAGGTTGGACGGATTGATGAAATGCTCTAATTTCAATAAGTGTAAGGAGTAGTCTAATGAGAAGTGATGAGTGTAGCTTTTCACTTCTCAATTCCTATTTTGAGAATTAAACTCGTACCCATAAATGTAGTTGTGGATGCGAGTTACAAAGAAACGTGAATGCAGCAGTAAATATTTTAAATCTTGCCAAGCAAGCTAGGGGAGGGCATCCCCAAAGTAACGCTACAGGAGTTGGAATCTCTACTCTGGTTGGTGAAAACCTGCTAGAGCAAATTCTGATGTAGAATGTAGAATCCCCTCGCCTTTAAGGGGAGTGTCAATCTTGGCATCTCTGATTCAGAAATCATAACTGCAATTTCCGGAGTAAAATTTCGTCAATTTAAGTTCTGTGATGATCATAACTGTTGACAGCTAATCTCAGATTACCTTGATGGGCTGCTAAGAGTTGTTTTCCTGCTTGTTGATCTAAGCCTGTCCAGTGCATTAATAAGGATAATTTGACCCATTTACCACTCCGTTCTAGTAAAAACCCAGCAGCTTCTCGACTTAATCCGGTGAGGTCTTGTATAATCCGCAGGGCGCGATCGCGTAATTTTTGATTGGTGACGGCGACATCAACCATCCGATTACCATACACCTTCCCAAGTTTCACCATTACCCCCGTAGATAGGGTATTGAGAGCTAATTTTGTTACCGTTCCCGCTTTTAGGCGTGTAGACCCGGCTAATATCTCTGGACCGGTTAGTAAGCGAACATCAAGATCACATTCAATACTGACTTGATCGGCGGGGACACAGGCGATAAAAATGGTAGCTGCACCCCGTTGACGGGCTGCATTAATCGCACCATGAACAAAGGGAGTAGTTCCCCCAGCCGTGAGGCCAACAACCACATCCAGTTGGGTGATTTGTCGTTGGGCGATCGCACTTTCTCCATCTTCTGATCGATCTTCTAAATCCTCGGAACTGCGGACTAATGCACCAGCACCACCGGCAATAATTCCCTGTACTAACTCGGGCGCAGTGCAAAAAGTAGGCGGACATTCAGCTGCATCTAATACACCTAATCTGCCACTTGTTCCAGCGCCCACATAAAATAACCTTCCCCCTTGGCTTAACCTGTCTGCTGTCAGATCAATGGCCGCTGCTAACTGAACTTTAGCTGCTGCCACTGCTGCTACTGCTTTGAGGTCTTCACTATTAAATAATTCTACCAATTCTAAAGAATTGAGTTGGTCTAAATTTAGACTGTTGGGATTAACTTGTTCGGTGAGCAGATGCCCGCGTTCCTGAAAATTTGTCATTTTTTGTCTATCCTGTGTCAATAGTCAATAGTCAGTGATGATTTACTCGTGACTAATGACTAGTGATCAATTATAATAAGCCTTCCAACTGACGACGGATACTGTCTAAATCAGAATTAGCAATTTCTGGGACAGATGGATTAGAGTCCTCTATTTTTAAGTCCGGTTGCCAATCGGTTTGTTCCAAGTTTATTTCTGGTGGAATGATCAAGTCACTGTTGGCTGGAATAATCTCCCAATCATAGCCAGAGCTTTCGCAAAACTCTTTGACATCATCGGCATCCATCATTTCCACTGTAGGTACAGGGAAGTCTTGAGCTTCTAACATTAAAGCATAGCGAGTGGCATCATCTTCTAATTCAAACAAGAGGATTTGATTAATTTCTGCCCCCTGGGTATTCCTAATACGAATACTATGAATACCCTCGTTGTCAGTCCCAGCATTGAAAATCAGTACAAAAACACGCATTATTCATCCTTTAATCGGTTCTCTAATTTATATTAAAGTTCTAGGTTGTGTATTCACAAAAGTTACAAATAATCATTTAATCTTGCTTAAACAATTATAGCTATATCAGATTAATAATTAATTACGCTAATGCATTGATGACTATTCTCCGTAAGGTAAACCAGGAATTGACCTTCGCCAGTTATTCAAAGCTTGCTGATTACTAGTCTAGTATTTAAACGGAAGATTTTGGTAACTCCGGGATAGACCAAAAGAAATAATTTGCCAATTTCACTCCAAGCCAAGCTCTAATTTTTGCCCTCATACCGTTATACTCTAATAGTCCAATATGAAATTATGTCGAAATCAATAGACATCTCCAAGATTGTATAAAAATCTGAGTATTGAATTGTTTTAGTAGTATTTGCCAGACATCTGGTAGTTTATAGAGTGAAAACCTATGTCTAACTCTTCTAGTCAAGAAAATTCTCGCCCTGCTCATTCTGGGTTAAAGCGTCTATGGTTGATGATATTCAGCGGTGGTGGACTGGCTGTAGCTGCTTTCTTACTGCTAGGAATTATGGGCGGGATCTGGCGGTTGCGGAATTTTGTCTATGAAGATTTAGTTCCATTAGCTACCCAAAGTTTAACTACTACACTTAATCGGCCTGTTAAATTGGGTGCAGTCAAGTCTTTTTCTGCTACTGGTGTGGAGTTTGGCGCTTCAGAAATACCCCCAACCCCGAAGGATCCAGATAGGGCAAGTATTAAAGCCGTTAATGTCGGGTATGATATTTGGAAGTTAATTATTGATCGGCATTTGCAATTAGATGTCACTTTAGTTAATCCAGATATTTATGTTGAACAGGATAATCAAGGGCGATGGTTAACAACAACTATTACGCCAGCTACTGGTAAAGCATTAATTAAAACTGATTTAGATAAGTTAAGATTTAGTAATGGCAATTTGGTACTAGTCCCTAAAGTTCGTGAAGCTAACAAAAGTCCTGTACCAGTTTCTGTGGGTTTTGTCCAGGTGAATGGTACGGCTCAAATATTACCAAAAAAGAACGTTATTAAATTAGATTTGCTGGGTAAACCATCTACGGGCGGTGATATTGCTGTTGCTGGGGATCTCATCCCTCAGAAAATTTTAGCAGGTGATTTTAGTATTAAAGCTCAAAATCTCTCTGCCGCAGATATTACTGGGCTTGTGGTTTTACCACTAAATTTACAGACAGGGAAAGTCAATGGCAAGGTGCGTGTTAAGGTGACACCACATCAAAAGCCGTTCTTATATGGGGATCTAACTTTAGATGCAGTAACGGTGCATATCCCTGAATTACCCCAGTTATTAAATAATAGTCAGGGTCATCTTGGTTTCGATGGACTGGCAATTAAACTAGATCAGATAGTTACTAATTACGGACAAATCCCGCTGACAGTAACGGGGATGATTGATCAGCAAGCGGGATTTAATTTAAAAGGGCGGGTGAATGCGGTTAGTTTAGCCCAGGCACAAACTACTCTCAAGGTGAAGTTACCAGTTCCCGTGAAGGGAATCGCTGAGGCTGATTTGCAGATATCAGGTAAAATTAATCAACCTGTGTTATCGGGTAATGTCAGTACCTTAAAAACGGCTCAAATTGATCAAGTTGATTTTAGTAAAGTCAGTAGTAAATTTCAGCTTGTAGGTAGTAAATCCCTGTTAAGCATTACGGATATTTACGGAAAAACCACCTTAGGGGGTGAGGTTAAAGGTGCAGGGATGATCAAATTGGGTAAAGTCCCAGAATTAAATTTTCAATTACGTGGGGAAAATTTACCTGGGGATGCGATCGCTCAACTATACAATATCAAAACTGGATTTCCCATGGGGCAAATGACAGCCACAGCCGAATTAATAGGTGTAGCTAACAATACCCAAACTGTGGTTAAATGGCAAGCTCCCCAGGCCAAATATCCAGTTAACGGCACAACTATTATTAATCCTGATCGTACAGTTTCTTTCCGTGATATTACCGCAAATTTTGCTGGTGGTGTAGTTAAGGTTAATGGTACTTATAGTAATGGCAATTGGCAAGCGATCGCCCAGGCCGAAAGCATTAAATTAACATCTTTAATTGCTCAAAAAGCACAACAAAATATTTCTCTAGCTGGGTCAGAATTTAACGGTAATTTACGGTTATCAGGCAGCACTGCACCTTTTAAATTAGAAACAATTGTCCCAGAAAATGCCAAGGTGAATATTGCTAATGGTACAGTTAATATTTCTCAAATTAAGTTAGCACAGAAAAATATTACCGCCCTATTAGTCGGACAAAATCTACGTTTAGGCACAATTTTAAAACGCGCCAACCCAATTTTAAATTATCCTCTGGCAGGTAATTTCATGATTACCAGCAATCAGGACAATTTCAATCTCAAAACATTTTCAGGACTGGGTGAAGCCCTTATAGCAGTGGATGGAGGGACAATTAAAGCTACTAATATTCAAGTTACAGATGGTCGCTATGAAGCGAAAATTGCTGCCGATAATTTACCCCTAGCCAAGTTAGCATCCGTCCCACCCCAATTATCTGGTTTTGTGGATGGTCAGTTGCAAGTAAATGGTTCTGTGGAATCATTCTCACTAGAGAATATTCAAGGTTTAGGTTCAGGTCTTTTAAAGTTACCCAGTGGTACAATTGCAGCCTCTTTTATACAACTTAATCAAGGTCGTTATCAAGGATTATTAACTACTTCTCATCTGCAATTGGGTCTTTTTAATCAACAATTACAAGGACAACTGGGTGGGAAGTTACAGGTAGCGGGAACTTTAGGCGCTACCAAATTAGCAGATGTGGCGGCCGTTGGTCAGTTGGGATTTAGTAGAGGTTTGCCTGGTATTAATTCATTTATTCAGGCGGATGTAGGTTGGAATGGTGAAAAACTGACTATTAATAGTTCTAATAATACCAATTTGCAAGCTAAAGGTTATATTTTAGCTAATGCCAAAAAAGTGGGAATACCTGAGTTAACAGCAATCAATCTCAATGTGGAAGCTAAAAATTATAATCTCCAACAATTGCCTCTTAAATTACCTAATAATGTGGATATTGTCGGCAACTTAGATTTTAAGGGACAATTAACAGGAAAACCCACCGCCCCCAATATTATCGGTAAATTGGGATTAAGAAATTTAAAAGTGGAACAGTTTGCTTTTGAACCATTGCTAACTGGTAAAGTTAATGGCATTTCAGGACAAGGATTAAGTTTGAATGTTACAGGTAAAAGCGATCGCATCGCCGTTAATTTAGATGCTCAAAATCGCCCCCAATCTTTTATACTACAATGGCAAGCAGCATTATTATCAGGTGTGGTCAAAGGAGTAAATTGGGTAGTAAATGTCAGTAATTTACCTTTAGAACCTTTGCATATTCCCCTGCCCAATAATACTCTTTTAACTCCAGGTAGAATCGCAGGTTTATTAAACATCAAAGAATTGAAAATTAATACCCAGACATTTGCTACAGCAGGGAATATAGAAATTCAAAACCCAGAAATTGGCAGAATTAAAGGCGATCAATTTAGTACAAATTTGAACTATAATCAGGATACAGTTACTCTCAAATCTAGCGAATTTAATAAAGGTGAAAGCAAATATAACTTTGATGCCACAGTCAAACAAGTTACCAAAAAACCCCAGCTAGAAGCAAAGATAGAAATTGAAAAAGGCAAAATTGAAGATATTCTGACAGCCGCGCAACTCTTTGATATTCCTGACTTCCAACGCAGTTTAAAATCACCCATATATGGAACAGCTAAGGATTTAACGACTAATTCCCAAGGATTACCAGCCGAGTCTCTATTAAGTCAAATTCAAAGATTATCAGAAATTGATGCCCTGAAAACCAACCAAGAAGAACAACAACTAGACGCTAAACCCTTACCAGAATTAAAAGACTTAAAAGGAATTTTTCATGGTGATATTACAATTAATACAGCTATCAGTAATGAACCAAAAGTAAAATTCAATCTTGCCGGGGAAAATTTTAAATGGGGTCAAACAGATAAGGATGGTAACGCCATAGAACCGAGACGGTTTTACGCTGCGGAAACAGTTACAGCTACAGGTGGTTTTGAAGATGGAATTTTACGTCTACAACCTTTAAAAATCAAATCTGAACAAAAATTAATTCAATTTACAGGTAATATAGGAGGTAAAAAACAATCTGGTAAATTAGAAATTGCTAACTTTCCCCTGGATAGATTAAATGATATAGCCAAGTTACCAGTGAGAATTACTGGTAAACTCAACGCTACCGCCGCCCTAGCTGGTACTCTCAAAAACCCCCAAGCAACAGGCGAATTAAACATCACAGAAGGAACAATTAATCAAAAAAGTGTAGAATCAGCTAAAGGCAGTTTCAGTTATGCCAATGGACGATTAAATTTTGGTAGCACTGTATTAGGAATTGGCGGTGGAGGTGAACCTGCTCAGATTGATGGTAGTATTCCCTATGTATTATCTTCGTCTACTAGGACATCAGATAGTGATCCAATTAATTTAAACGTCAAAGTTAAAAATGAAGGTTTGGGATTATTAAATCTGTTCACTAATGAAATAGTTTTTGAAAATGGTCAAGGTGAATTAGATTTAAAAGTACAAGGAACTAAACAAAAACCTTTAGTAGAAGGGTTTGCTTCCTTAGCTGATGCTACCTTTACCGCCCAAGCTTTACCAGAAAAGTTAACAAATGTAACTGGTGTTGCTAAATTTGATTTTACCCGTGTGTTTATCGAAAGTTTAGAAGGTAAATTTAGTGATGGCAAAGTTGAAGCGGTGGGAGAATTACCAATTTATAATTCTAATATAGCCATAGATTTAGATAAACGATTAAATGTGATTTTAGAACAATTATCCCTAAATCTCAAGGGATTATATCAAGGTGGTGCTAATGGATATCTAGAAATTACTGGTTCAGTTTTAGAACCAAAAATTGGCGGTAATATTGAATTATTTAATGGTCAAGTTTTCTTAGCAGAATCTAATAATATTAGTTCTGTAAATAGTAAAGTTAGTAATGTTAATTCTAGAAATCAAGACAACAAATCACCAACATTGAAAGAACTAGAATTAAAATTCGGAAAAAATGTCGAAATTGCCCGGCCACCAGTTTTGAGATTCCAAGTAACTGGCGATTTAATTGTTAACGGTTCTATCGCTAGAGCTATACCTGAAGGAACAATTAAATTAACTAAAGGGGGAGTAAATTTATTTACGACTCAATTAAATTTAGCGCGAGGTTATGAACACACTGCTACTTTTAGTAGTCTGCAACCCCGTGATCCTGAATTAGATATTCGGTTATTTGCTAAGGTTTTAGATATCGTCCAAAATAGCGATATTCTCAGCAGACAAGGTTCTACAGGTTTAGGGGGTTTAGAAACCGTCCGAGTTGAAGCTACTATTAATGGTTTAGCTAGTCAACTAAATGATAATTTGCAACTCACAAGTATTCCCTCCCGTTCGCCAACACAAATTATCACTTTATTAGGAGGTGGGTTTGTGGATACCCAAGGCCGTGGTGACAGTACACTGGGTTTAATGAATATTGCCGGGTCGGCTGTTCTCAACAATTTTCAAGGGACATTTAATCAAATTGCTGATACTTTTGGTTTAAGTGAATTACGCATTTTTCCAACAATTCTTTCCGAAAAACCAGAGTCAGGTAGAAATAACTCATCTTTGGAATTAGCACTAGAAGCAGGGGTTGATATTTCTCGTAAGGTTTCTATTTCGACAATTAAAATTTTAACAGCAGATGACCCTTTGCAATGGGGGATTAATTACCGCATTAATAATCAATTTAGGATTCGTTCTTCTACTAATTTAACAGATGATAGTCGGGCGGTAATTGAGTTTGAAACGAGATTTTAGCGTTGTTTAAGATCACCTTTTTTACCCATAAATATAGAGAAGCCCTAGTTTTATATTTTAATAAGTAAGAAGGTTCAATATCGCTAGTTTTAAATTTGTGAGGGAATTGACTTTTTTAGCGGCCTCCTTTGTCCTAGTTTAACATACTTAATTGCGAGATTGATGGTATTTTATTGTTGTACAAGCTCTTTTATCCCCATCGCAATACAAACTATGACACTGAATTTATATTTACTGCGACATGGTGAAACTACTTTCAGTCAAAGTGGTAATTTCTGCGGTGAAACTAATGCAGAATTGACCAAAGAAGGAATGCAGATGGCAGAGAGTTTTGCCGATGTTTATAAAAATTTGAATTGGTCAGCAGTTTATGTTAGTCCGATGAACCGCACTGTTGCCACTGCTAAACCTTTTTGTGATGCTACTGGTTTAGAAATGGAAGTCAGGGAAGGACTCAGGGAAGGTAGTTATGGTAAATGGGAAACTAAGAGTAAATCCTTTGTTCAGGAAAATTATACAGAAAACTATATCAAATGGTTATCAGAACCGGCTTGGAATGCACCCATTGGTGGAGAAACTGCGGTACAAATTGCTAACCGTTCTATGCCTGTAATTACTGAAATTATAGATAAATATCCTGATGGTAATGTTTTAGTAGTTTCCCATAAAGCGACAATTCGGATTATGCTTTGCAGTTTACTGGGAATTGATTTAGGATTCTATCGTTATCGAGTAAATATTTTGGTGGCTTCGGTAAGTAGGGTGAAATTTGATGTTAATGGTCCACTGTTAGAAGTATTAGGCGATCGCTATCATATACCAGATCATCTCCGTTCCCGTCCAGGAACATAATAGTTAATTATTGTAGGTTGGGTTGAAAAAACCCAACATAATCATAATTTATGGTCATATATGAGTGGTAATTTTAGAAATAGAATAGTATTTTAGAAAATTTCATCAGGAATAAGTTGAAAAGCAGGAATTACTATTGAAGAGATAGGATTATTTCCTTTAAATATCATATCCTCATATTTTCCTTCTACCCATTGACAAACAGTAATTTGTTGATTTTCTGGATCTATAATCCAATATTCTGCAATACCTCTAGCAGCATATTCTGTATGTTTATAGCGATAGTCGCGGTTACGATTAATTGTACCAGGAGAAACGATTTCAATTACTAAAGATGGGGAAGACATATCAAGAGTAATAGTTGATCTAGTTGCACCCGTTAAAGCTGCTAAAGACTCTGAAGAATGGACAATTAAATCAGGAATCCTGACCTTAACTTTTTTACTGGGAACTTCAATTTCTGTTCCCCATACAACCAGTTCAGCAGCAATATGTTTAATTAATTCTAATAATAATTTTCTAGCAATGCTGAGATTTAAAGGACTTTCTGGAGGCATTTCAATTAATACTCCATCTTCCAACTCGTAGCGGGTATCTGTACCATCGTCATAGTTTAAATATTCTTCAAGAGTTAAGGGTTTTAATGTAACTGGAATAGTAATCATGGCTAGTCCCAATTTTAATTACTCATTATATCTCATGATGGGGATTTTGTCAGAATCAGGATATCCAGGATTTAAAGATTTACAGGATATAGATACTAAAGACTCATAAAAAAATATCTCTTATACCTTATTTTCTCTGCGTTCTCTATGCCTCTGTGGTTCGTTATTTCAAAATGGGGTAATTCATGAATTACCCCTACAAATTAATTATTCTGCACCTTCGATGGGTGCAAAACCCTGGCGTTGAATGTTCTCTGTAATACTTCTTGGTTCTAGGAACTGCAATAAATAATCTGGACCACCGGCTTTTGAACCCACACCAGAAAGTTTAAAACCGCCAAATGGTTGACGTGCCACAATTGCCCCGGTAATATTCCGGTTGATATACAAATTACCTACTTCAAATTCTGCTTGTGCTTGTTCAATGTGGGAAGGTGTACGAGAATAAATACCTCCGGTCAAAGCGTAATTTGTGGAATTGGCAATTTCCAAAGCTTTTGTAAAATCCTTAGCACGAATCACCGATAAAACAGGACCAAAAATTTCCTGTTGTGCAATAACCCCATCGGGGGGAACTTCAGAAAAAATCACAGGTCCGATAAAATAACCTTGATTGGGTGCGGATAACTCCAAAGCTAATTTTGCTTCTTTTTTCCCAATCTCAATATATTCCAAAATGCGAGATTTAGCATTTTCATCTATCACCGGCCCAACCTGGGTACTGGGTAACTCTGCTTCCCCAATATTTAAGGACTTTGTAGCTTCAACCAATCTTTCTACAAACGCATCATAGACAGGTTGTACAACAATTACCCGTGAACAAGCAGAACATTTTTGACCACTGTAACCAAAAGCAGATTGCACAACTCCAACAACAGCTTGGTCTAAATCAGCACTTTCATCAATAATGATGCCGTTTTTGCCTCCCATTTCGGCAATTACTTTTTTTAAATGCTTTTGACCAGGTTTTAAGATTGCGGCTTCTGCGTAAATTCGACATCCCACTTCTTGAGAACCAGTAAAAGCTATAACATGGGTATGGGGATGATTGACTAAATAAGCACCGACTTGAGAACCTTTACCGGGAACGTATTGAAAAACACCTTTGGGTATTCCTGCTTCAATTAATATTTCGGTGAACTTGGCAGTAATTACAGAAGAGGTTTCCGCCGGTTTGAGTAAAGTACAATTGCCGGAAACTAAAGCAGCGACGGTCATACCGCAAGCAATAGCTAACGGAAAATTCCAAGGAGAAATAACAACCGCGATTCCTTTGGGTTGGTAAATATAACGATTAGTTTCGCCAGCAACGTCATATATTACACCTTGATCTAACCGTTCCATTTCATCAGCGTAATAGTTACAAAAATCTATTGCTTCGGAAACTTCCGCATCAGCTTCTTTAACTGGTTTACCAACTTCTAACACTATCCATGCTGATAATTCGGCGCGTCTTTGTTCCATTAAATCAGCAGCTTTTCGTAAAATATCAGCGCGTTGTTTAACTGGGGTTTTCTTCCAAGCAGGAAAAGCAGCTTTAGCAAATTTCATTGCTTCCTCTGCTTGTTCAATGCTGAGTAGTCCAATTTTGCCAACTACTTGACTAAAGTTAGAAGGGTTTAAGGAATCTACAAAGGTTGTGGTGTTGACATATTCACCATTTAGTAAAGGTAAATAAGTTAAACCTAACTGTTGACGGACTTTTTGGAAAGCTTGTTGAGAAACTTTTCTTTTCTCTTCTTGAGCATAATCTGTATCTGCTACGCCTGAGAACCCCCCCTTTGTCTCCCCCGCAGGGGAGGGGGAAACTGGAATAGGTGGTGCTAGTAGTTCTTCAACGGGGCGATTTTCCAGATTTTGGCGTAAAAAGGAACTATTGGCGGTATTTTCCAATAATCTGCGAATTAAATAGGCCATTCCCGGTAACAAGTCACCGTAGGGACAATATACCCGGACTCGATAACCTTTATCTACTAGGGCCTTAGCTATTTTATCACCCATGCCGTACAGCACTTGCATTTCAAAACGACGACGGGGAACATTGAGACTTTCTGCTATAGCTATGGCGCGAGATTGCGATCGCACATTATGACTACCTATAGCAGAATAAACATACTGGTGATTTTCTAACAAAAGTTGAGTTATGGCCTCAAAATTGGCATCGGTGGCGACTTTATCATTAAAAACCGGTTGTTTCCAGTGTTTTTGTTCAGCTTTAATGGTTTCTTGATCCCAATATGCACCTTTAACCAAACGAATAGTTAAGGGATAACCGCGCTGCTTTAACCAAGCAATAATATCTCTTGCATCTTGTTCGCTATCACGCAAATATGCTTGAATTGTCATCCCAATATCAGTGCGTTCACGAAATTCCTCTTCTAGTAACAGGTTTTTAAGAATCTTGAAGGTGATATCTTTGTAGGCGTATTGTTCCATATCAAAATGGACTGCGGCACTTAATTCTTGAGCGCGACGTAATAGAATACGAATGCGATCGCTAACTTTTTCCTCACTACCTTGGGCATTTAACGGATCAAATTGGGAATAAAACGCAGTTAACTTGACAGAAACCTGTACTTTAGGAATCATTGCCCCATCAGCTTCATCTATGGCGGGAATATGGGACCATTTTTTTGATGCTTCCACTAACTGCTGCATCAACTCCATGTATCTTTCTAAATATGACTGGGCTTCTGCCTCCGTAATTACCGCTTCGCCAAGTAAATCAATCGTGAAAGCCATCTTTTCTTTTCTCAGCTTTTCGACCGTTTTGATCACTTGTTGAATATTTTCCCCAGAAATATATTTATGTGCTAGAGTTTGTACCGCAGTTTCCACAGTTGTCGCTGCTACCTGTCCTGGCATAGAATCAGGGTTAGCAAAGTTCAGCAAACTTTTTAAAGCTGCGGGTAATTCTACGGACTCATCACCCAAATATGCTTGCAAATGGGAGGCAATTTTTGATTTACTGTGTAAAGCGGGTAAAGTGTCAATGAACCGAAATAACTGTACACGTAACCCTGGGTTACTCATAGCCCAAGCGAGTAACTTATCATCCCAGCGCATTTGATCTCGTATGGAGGAAAACAAGGAGCGACTTTCTCCAGTAGCAGCGAGAATTTGTTTAGCAATTTCCTGGGTTTTCGCTTCGTAGGTGCTGTTTTGTATTTGTAAAACCATAAATTTTATCCGTTGTTAGTGGTCAGTTGTTCGTTGTCCGTTGTCATTGGTCAGTAATAAATATTTATAATCCTGGTTGTCTGGAATGTCTGGAAAAATCTGCTTTTAGCATCCTTATTATCCAATTATGCACTAGCCAAAGATGATAAACCCAGTCAGCGCGATCAAGGTGGGCTAATTTATTTAATCTTTACCTACACTCAGTATCCCCAACTTAGACAGATCCACGACTCCTTTTATCTATTATGCCAAACCCAATACTGAAAGACTGATAAATTTGCCTGAAACCCTTGCTGGATAGTTGGTTAAAAGGATTTCCTTACCCCATCAGACAGGATTTAATCATAAATTACTCATATTTTTTCATCTTTAAAGCTATATTAGGATAATCACTAAAGACACCATCTATACCCAAACTAAAAAATAGTTGATATTCTTTTTCTGGATTTCCTTGACAGTCTAAAGGTAAGAAAAAATCTTCATTCCTAAAAGTCCAAGTATGAACTTGTAAATTAGCGGTATGGGCATCTCTAATTAAAGATGTTGGTGATAATAATTGACCATAATTATCTCTGGGAATCAATAAGTTTTTATGTACGCCAATTACTTGGGCATATTCAGAAATTTCTCCTAATCCTGTTGGATGTAATAAATCTGTGTAGGTGCGAGGATCATGATTAATCGTAAAATCGTAGGGTTGGCCAGTATCATTAATTAATTGCACTAAAGGTAAATCTGTCGTTTTAGCTAATTCTTTGAGGTTATTAACTTCAAAAGATTGAATAAATATAGGTAAATTAATTTTCTGTAGATTCAATAATAAAGTTGGTTCTAATGGTAAACCAATACTCTGAAAATAACTAGGATGTTTTGTTTCTGGATAAATACCAATATTACGCCCCATTTCTGCACTTTTCTGCTGGGCTAAATCAATGATTTCAGCAAAAGTGGGAATCGGGAACACGCCATCATAAACTATATTTTGCGGTCGTAATTGGGGAATACGTTCTTTAGCCGTTAAAGTTTTGATTTCCGCAATGGTAAAATCTTCAGTAAACCAACCTGTCTTAATTTCACCATCAATAATTTTAGTAGTTTTTAAATCAGCAAATTTGGGATGATTGATAATATCTGTAGTTGCTGATATTTCATTTTCATGACGGGCAATTAAAACACCATCTTTAGTCATGACTAAATCAGGTTCAATATAATCAGCACCTAAATCAATTGCTAATTCATAACTAGCTAACGTATGTTCAGGACGATAGCCGCTTGCACCTCGATGAGCAATAATAATTGGAG
>JACCEC010633086.1_pt1 | contig 15041 bp, 12 predicted proteins | sample 7450121 | NCBI WGS metagenome assembly JACCEC01 (sample SAMN15323455, study PRJNA562643) | freshwater metagenome | isolation source: river surface water | place: USA:Blue River Watershed | collected 2017-08-18 | reverse complement strand
TTGAGAACGCTTTAATTTGGTGGTGTCCAACTTGCTGAAATATTGCTCAAATAATAGCTTGCTAAATGCTTTTAGCTCATTTTCATATTTCTGTTCATAGTAAGCTGCATCTGCTTTGCTCATATCTGAATGAAAATTTTCTTTTTGTGATGTATTTTGTCCACCGCAAGAGAGCAATAGCAGAATATATATATAATATTTTTTCATGTTATTTTTATTTAAAGATAAAGTTATTAGACTACATAGTGTTATTACAATTTTGTTATAAATATATTTATAGTGAAAAAATTACTACCTCTATGCTAAAAAATGAGGGGGTACTGAGGGGGGGTATTTTATTTAGGGTACATTATGGATTGTTCTAATATTGGTTTAGACTTAACTAAATCTTCAAAATTGGTATTGATAGAAAATTTGTAAGGAGTCCATAACTCTCCTTCACTTATTATACTTTCTTTTATTGTTGTGTTATTATGTGCAAATGTTATAGAAAACGCTAATAAAGACTTCGTTCTATAAATATTGCATAGATGTTCACCATTTGCATCAAATAAATTTGGTTGATAATTTGGTATTTTATTTATAGTATCATAATTCTCAATATGTTCTTCAATTATTTCCTCTATACTCCTAATTTTATGTTTCAACTGTATTATAACGGGTTTGTCAACTTTTGAGCCTTTATCTATGAGTATAAAGAAAGGCTCAAAGGGTTTATCTGCTACCACAAAAGCCTGCTTACAAAGGCGTATAATATCATCATATTTTATTTTATGTCCATAACGTTGTAAAGTAAAATTTTCATTATTGTATAAACAAGAATCATTCATTAATACACAATAAGATTTTTTAGGCATATATAAATCCAACAGGCTTTTACCTATTGTTTTTTGTGATATTTCATTCCATTTTCTATACAGTTCTGCCTCATGATTATGAAGCAATAAAGTTAGACTATGGGTTGGTACGTTATTACCAATCTCAAACGCATTATTTAGCCTTACTGTATCATTTTTACATGAACAAAATAATAGTAGTAAGCAGCATAACAAGAACTCTTTTTTCATAATTTACCTTTTTTTAAAAAGTTGATTTTGTATCAATAGCTTCGCAGAAAATAAAAAAAACGCCAAGTTATGTTCATAACTTATGACGAAGATACATGAAATCTTGATAATAAGCAATAAATACATTGCACATACAAGTAAATTTTTGTTAACGAATCGAACACCTTGCACAAATGAAGGTAATTTAGGTAAGGCTGCTTATCGAAACGAAAAAAAGTTTTTCAAAATGTAACATACACTTTGAAAAACTTTTTTATACTATTTAAAAAAATGAAAATCAACTAATTAGGCGATGACTACGCATTTTCAGCCTGCTGCGTTTCTACAAAAGTTTCGTTATAAAGTTTCATCGCTTCCTCTACAATTTTGATAGCGCGATAGCGATTGACAAAATTTTCGACAGAAACGCTTTTATTTTCTAATTTTTTGTAATCTTCAAAGAAATTTCTGATTTCATTCATCAAATGCGGAGGTACGCCGCTCAAATCTTCAATGTGGTTAACACTCATGTCGTCTGCTGCAACCGCGATGATTTTGTCATCCGCTTCGCCGCCGTCTAACATACGCATTGCGCCGATGACCTTTGCGCGAACCAAAGAAAGACATTGCAAATCCTGCGAACAAAGCACCAAAATATCAAGTGGGTCTTTATCTTCGCAATACGTTTGCGGAATGAAACCGTAATTTGAGGGGTAAAACATAGATGAATACAACACTCGGTCGAGTTTAATCAAACCTGAGTCTTTATCTAACTCATATTTTGCGCGTGAACCTTTCGGGATTTCGATAATGGCATTTACAAATTCGGGAGCCTCCTCTCCGCAAGTAACGGAGTGCCAAGGATTGAATGGATTTTTAGACATTAAAAAATAAATATTTGATAATTAAAATGGAAATTTTTGATTAAGACTTTTTAGAACTTGATGAAAAGTTGGTAAAAACTTTTGAAAGTGATGCAAAAATACAACTATTATTCTGCCTGCGTGCTAATTTTTTCTTATTTTTACCTTTTCAAAAAATAAAATATAGTATTAAAAAACTATAAAATTTTTGGCATTTATATTGTCTTTTGTCAATATTCTTTTTGTCCAATTTTTATTTTGATTTTTATTTTTTCATAAAATAAAATTTTAGCCTATCCAAACCTTTCCTTGCGGCAAAAGTTTTGATAAAACTAAAAATTCCTAAACTATTGTATCAAAACCTTTCTACAAAACCAAGGTTTCGATATGAAAGCCGTTAATAAACAATCAAAAACGAAAAAAAATGGGTTGTTTTTTTAATAATCATATATAAATATTTTTTATTGTATAGACCAAAAAATGATGCAAGCTAAAAAATCTTTTGGGCAACATTTCTTAATTCGGGAGGACATTTCGCAGGATATTGCGGACGCATTGACCCTAACCGATAGCGTGCCGCGTATTCTCGAAGTAGGGCCAGGGCAGGGAATGTTGACCAAATATTTATTAAAAAAAAATATTGAATTAGTCGCAGTGGAGGCAGACCGCGACATGGTGCAGATTTTGACCAAAAAATTTTTGTCGCCCCCCCCCCTCAGTACCCCCTCTAAAATGCGGCTTTTATCGGAAGATTTTTTGCAGACGGATTTAAAAAAAGTTTTTGACGGACAAGAATTTTGTTTAATTGGCAATTTTCCATACAATATTTCGTCTCAAATTTTAATAAAAATGTTAGACGAAAAAATAGTAGTGCCTGAAATGGTCGGAATGTTTCAAAAAGAGGTAGCAGAGCGAGTGGTTGCGCCTTCGGGGTCAAAAACCTATGGCATTTTGAGCATTTTGTGCCAAGCCTTTTATGAAGGCGAATATTTGTTTACGGTAGATAAAAGTTGTTTTTCGCCGCCGCCGAATGTGCAATCAGCAGTCATTCGCTTGCGGAGAAAAGAAAATTTGACGTTAGGTTGCGATGAAAAGTTATTTAAACAAATCGTAAAAGCTACCTTTAATCAACGCCGCAAAATGCTTCGGAACACGATGAAGGGGTTTATCAAAGATAGTGCGATATTAACCGACTCATTTTTCAACTTGCGCCCTGAACAGTTGAATTTAAATGATTTTATAAAACTTACTAATTTAGTGAAAGATAAGTAGCCCCGCCTAAATCCTCTCCAAAAGAGCGGACTTGCAAAATATTGAAAATCAATTGATTAGCTAATTTTAAATGAGTGTTTATTTTAGTTCACGTACTTATACAATAAAAAAAAGCAAATAATTTATGAAAACAATTGAAATCAACACAACACAAAATGTAGCCGTAGAATATCCGTTGGCAACGCTGGGTAATCGCTTTGTTGGTCAGTTAATTGATGTGATTGTTTGTAGTATTTTTTTATATTTATTTTATTGGTTTGTTCTTGTCAACCTTGATATAGGGTTGGGGTCTATGTTTATCAGAATGTTTCTTTGGCTTTTTCCCATTTTATTTTATTCGTTTTATTTTTTATTAACAGAAGCGATTTTCAAAGGGCAATCGGTGGGCAAAATGGCGGTAGGCATACGGGTAGTGCGCATTGACGGGGCGGCTCCGAGTTGGGGCGATTTGGTGCTAAGGAGTTTACTTTTATGGGTGGACGCGATTTTTTCGGGCTTTATCATCGGGGGGCTGCTCATTAGCTCAACCGATAGACGGCAACGGCTCGGCGACATGGCAGCAGCAACTGTCGTGATTTTAGCCGCTAAAAACTCGCAGGGTGTATCGTTAGAACACATTTTGCGCATTCACACCACTGAAAATTATACCCCTATTTACCCACAAGTGCGCGATTTGAGCGAAGAAGATATGCTTTCGATACGTGCGGCTATTTTGCGGCAGCAGCAATTTCGGAACGTTGCCCACATAGAAGCAATAGATGATTTGGTTATTCGCCTAAAAAATATTTTAAATATAACAGAAAATATTGGCGATAAAACAAATTTTTTGAAAACGTTAATTCGTGATTATATTGCCTTAACCCGATAATCAACTATTTTTTCAAAAGCAATTTATAATTTTTTTTATGTATAAAATATTTATTCACAATCGTCCGCTTATTTTGACAGCTACTGAGGGGGTATCGCAGTTTGAGCATGATGGAAAAAAAAACCAAATTTTTCCACATTTAGGCAAACGAAAACATATTGCATCATTTATTGATAAGTTTGAAAAAAATTTGAATATTCATCAATTAGTCTTGCACCACGAGCATTTAGCGGAGTTGTGGGAAGATTTTTGCAGTTATTATAAAATAATTGAGGCAGCAGGGGGAGTAGTGACGAATGAAGGGGCGCATCGTGGAGAAGTTTTAGTCATGTTTCGGCGCGGTTCGTGGGATTTGCCGAAAGGAAAAATTGACGAAGGCGAAACGCCCGAAATTGCCGCTTTGCGCGAAGTGGAGGAAGAAACGGGCGTGAAAGGTGTTAGTTTAGGCAAAAAATTGGGCGATACTTACCATACTTACGAACAAAAAGGCAAACGAATTTTAAAAAAAACGCATTGGTATGAAATGACTACCTCTCACAATGAACTTACGCCACAAATCGAAGAAGATATAACAGATTTAGCATGGGTGAATTTAGCTACGTTTTTAGCTACAAAACCCACGATTTACGCCAATATTTTGGAAGTTTTTGGAATGACAAAAAAATAATTGCCATTGCAAAATATGGTAGTAGGTCAAATGAGTTGATAGCACACATTACGGAAATTTTTATTTTTTTTTGTAAGGTTGATTTTCAAAATAAGCACTCATTTAAAATAGTATAAAAAATTGATTTTAAAGATTTTACAAATCCTCTCCTTTGCGGAAGATTAGGTGGGGTTACTTATTGCGTAGTTGGTTTTTAGATATATGAAAAACAAAAAGGGCTGCCGTTCTTCGGCAGCCCTTTCCCAAAAGGCACAATTCTAAACTTAGCCCCAAAATCGCTTTATGACACTTCGATAACTTTTTTGTTTCTCATAGCTTTGTTTGTATATATTCAAAACATTTTTATCTAATCGTTATTGTCAGTTAGCTAAAAAGTAGTGTTAACTAACACTTGTTTGCTTTTGACAGTACAAAGATACGAGGGTTCAACAATCTTCTTTTATGATAAAAATCATAATTTTAAATGACTTTTATCATACTATTTTTTCTTATTTTTACTCCCTTTCGCCCGACCTCAATCATGGCGCAACAAAATATCACTTTTTAACAAAAAATATTTATTAAAAATTGATAATCAATTTTTTAACAAGATGTGCGTAGTTAAAAAAATTTTATTTTAAGTTGTTCTTGAAATTGTTGTACTTTTGCACTTTATTTTTTTTCAAAAAAAACACAACCAAATCGGACCAAAAATAAATTTTAATGAACGATGATAGCAGAAAATAATTCTTCATTCGAGAACATTTCACCCACTCATAACATTGATTTTCAGAATACGGCGATTAGTTTTGCGCACCTAAGCGATAGCGAATTAAAGCGAATGGCGTGGCTTTTTCGCATGATGAATAATTCTACTTTGGTTCGATGGGGGTCAGCTTGGGCGGTTCGCTTGCTCAATATGGGTTTTCCTTTCGTGGAAACCATGGTGCAAAAGACGATTTACCAACAATTTTGTGGGGGGACAACCCTACTCAATGCGCTGCCCACTATTCAAAAATTGGCAAAATCTAACGCGCAAACCATTTTAGATTTTGGCGTAGAAGCAAAAGAAAGCGAAACAGATTTTAATATGACTATGACGGAGAATATTCGCGCACTTGAATTTGCAAGTCAGACGGGCAATATTCCATTTATTGGCATCAAAGTAACGGGGCTTTGTCGTTTTGCATTGCTTCAAAAAATACAAGAGAATCAAATACTTACAAAAGAAGAAAAAGATGAATATCAAAACGCTTTCAAACGCATTGACGCAATTTGTCATGTAGCACGTGAAAAAGGCGTTGCGGTCATGATTGATGCCGAAGAAAGTTGGATACAAGACTCGATTGACCACATTGCAGACGAGATGATGCGGCGTTATAATGCAAAATCAGCAGTTGTATTAAATACATTTCAGATGTATCGCCATGATAGATTACTTTTTTTACAAAAGTCTTATGCGACTGCACGCGAAAAAGGCTACATTTTGGGGGCAAAATTGGTGCGTGGTGCGTATATGGAAAAGGAAAGGCGGCGCGCACTCGAAAAAGGCTACCCGACACCGATTAACGCGGATAAGGCGGCAACGGACAAACTTTATAATGAAGCATTGGTTTTTTGTGCCAATCACCACGATAAAATCGCGGTTTGCAATGCCACGCATAACGCTCTTTCTTCGCAGTTGCTTGTGTTGTTGATGGCGGAGTTGCAAATTGAGGCTGCTCACCCACATTTTTGGTTTTGTCAACTCTATGGCATGAGTGACAATTTGACATTTAATTTGGCAGCAAAAGGATATAACGTTGCCAAATATTTGCCCTACGGAAAAGTACAAGATGTAGTGCCGTATTTGGTGCGCCGAGCGCAAGAAAATACAACCGTAACGGGCGATATGAGTCGAGAATATGCTTTGATTAGCAAAGAGTTAAAAAGAAGAAATATTTAAAATGTATTTCTTTTTGCTCTTAAAAATTTAAGTGGGTTCTTCATTTAAATTTGATAAAAAATTGATTTTCAATATTCAAAAATATAATTAAAATAAATATATAAAAATAATATAAATGCCAAGATGACTTATTTTGTAAGATTGGTATTTAAATAGCTCAATAGTTGGTTTGGGCAAGAAGATAGGAAAAGTATGCACGAATTTTCATTAAAATCTTTTATAGCGGGTTTTCCTGTGGGCATTGCGTTTTGTTTGGCATTAGGACCTGTTTTTTTTTCGCTACTCAAAAATAGTTTGCAACATGGTTGGCGTGCTGCGGTGTTAATGGCTTTGGGGGTGACGCTTTCGGATTTGGTATTGCTTTTGGGGGCATTTTCGGGGGTTCAGGCGTTGCTGCCGCAAGATAGTAAATTAGAAAATTTGGTGCAAATAGCAGGTGGTTTTTTGCTTATCGGGTTGGGCGTTGCGTCTATCTTAAAAAAAGCGACCCCTACTGAGGGGGGGCAATTGGTCGAAAAACCGAAAAGCGCGATACATTTTATTGGTATTGGTTTTTTGCTTAATATCCTCAACCCCGTCAATTTTGCGGAGTGGGTAGGTACGGCGAGCTACCTCAAAACGGTGGAAAACTATACTACTATGCAAAGCATTAGTTTTTTTTCGGGTGCGTTGTTGGGTGTTTTTTGCATTGAGGTAGGTATCGGGCTGAGTGCTTCTCGATTGCGCAATTATTTGAATGACAAAGTAATATACATTTTTAATATTGCAACAGGTGTTTTATTTCTCGTTTCAGGCATCGTTTTATTTGCCAAAGCATTTTTATGAAAAAGCCAAATTGATTTCGTAGCTAACATAATTATTAAGCATAAAATATGTTTCCATTCCAATTATCTCCCGTAGTTCGGCAATTATTGATATTAAATGTAATTGTCTATGTTTTAACAGATATTATCGCGCCTCAATTCGGTGCAGCATTTTTATTGCCCGAAGATTTGAAAGCCTTTTTTGGCATTTATTATCCAACTTCGCCGAGTTTCAATCCTATTCAGATTGCTACCTATATGTTCACGCATGGCAACGGTTGGCATATTTTATTCAATATGTTTTCGTTAGTTATGTTTGGTCCGCCTGTGGAATATGCGCTGGGAGCTAAAAAGTTTTTATCTTATTACTTTTTGGCAGGTATTGGGGCATTGGTATTGCAATTTGCGTCCTATTGGTATGCCATTCATTACGATGGAATACCGCAACCATTCATTGAAGAAATACCGATGTTGGGAGCTTCGGGGGCAATTTTTGGCATTTTAGCCGCTTACGGCATGTTGTTTCCTGATAATATGATGATGTTAATTTTTCCACCTATCCCCATGAAAGCTAAATACATGGTTTTACTGTTTATGGTGGTGGAGTTATATCAAGGTGTTTGGGGCGCACCTACGGCAATCGCGCATTTTGCCCATTTAGGAGGGGCTATTTTTGGGGCATTATTGATACTATTTTGGCGTTCTCGCCGAGAGATTTAAGATTAGCATTATTATAACTTGAAAATCAATTTTTTAAAAATATTTTCGTGTCATTCGTGCTTTTCGTGGTTATTAAAACAGTTTTTGACCACGAAAGGCACGAATGACACGAAAAACGCATTGTTATAAATTGAAAATCAATTTTTTACACTGATTATTTGGTAGAAACGTCATTGACCAAGGCAATTTTATCAAGGTCTCGATTAACTGCCAAGCGTTTGAGATTTGATAAACCGTAATCTGCTAAATTCGCTATTTCGCGCCAAGTTTGGTCGCCCTTATTCATGTTGTAAGCATACAATTTTGAGCCACTTGTTGCCAATAACGTGCCATCGGGCAAACATATAATATCTTCACTATTCGGAAGTGTTTGAATAACAATTTTTGATGTATTAGAAATTGGGTCAAGTGATTTGACAAACCAAGTTTGTGTGCTGCCTTTATGAATAAACAAAAGATTGCCATTAGGCGCACGCAACAAAGAACGCCCAATATTATTAGCTAAACGAACACTATTTTCATTGCGAGTATTCACGATTGCTAAATAATTTTCTGCCCCTTCGAGCATGAAACACGCCAAAGTTGTATCACTAAGCCATGTATAATACCCCACCATCGTATGGTATTTCAACACCGCTTCGCCCGCATTTGAGCGGTCAATCGGATAACGCCAAAGTCGCTGCCTTTTTTCGCCGCCCGCATCGGTGCGCACCACCGTAAAAAAACGGCGGTCAGGTGTAAGGGCAGGTGAATATTCACTTTCGGGGGTTGCCGTCACCGATGCCTTCACGCCCGAAGCCAAGGAAAGCGAAATAATATCGGATTGAGGGCTGTTTGTGGCTTGTGAGGTCAAATAAATTTCGTAATTGTTCACAAAATGAGGTTGATTGTTATAACCCGTTTGGTTAAAACCTGTCAACATTCGACCATTGCTCAATGAAAAATTATCGCCGCTACGCTGCATATCAAAGACGACTACATTCGTCTTGGGTAAGTTTTGCGCTTTTACGTGTTGCGTCATCATACCAACCCCCAACGCAGCCCAAACACTAATAAGTGCTTTAATCATAGTCTGTTATATTTTATAATAAAATGAAATAAGTTTTTAATGGTATAAAATTCTGAAAAAAATTTAAAAACTTTTTGGGGTTATTATCTTTTAAAAATGATTTACTTGAAACGGCGGCGCACCACTTTAATAAAGTTTTTTGCTTGTTTTTGGCGGTCTTCATTGGCTGCCCAATTATTTTGCGTAGCAACTTGCAAAAGTATTTGCTCTGCTTGGGCGAAAGTTTGCATTTCGTTGATATTGCCCAGCGTAGTATGATAAATATCGCCTTGTCCACCAAATAACTCTTTGATATTCAATAATCTATCATTGATACTAAATGCGCGTGTAAGGTCAGCAATAGGCGTTTGAGAAAGACGTTCAGATAAATCCATCATCATTTTTTCCTCAAAAAGTGCCTTAATTTCGGACGAAACCACTACCGATGACGGCGTTTTTGGCGCGTAAATCGGGGTAGATTCTTGGCGCGGTGGTTCGGGTTTTATCCGTATTTCGGGCGGTGGCGGCGGCAATATGATGGGTTTAGCTTCCGCTTTTGGCGGTGGTGGTGGCGTAATTGTGGCTTTGGGAGGCGTGGGTATTTCCCAAATTTCCTTTTTTGCTTCTATTTTTTCTATTTTTTCTTCCACTTTTGGCGCAGCTTGCACCGTTACAGGTGGGGCTTCTACCTTAATGTCGGGCTGTATTTCGGGCTTGACTTCGGGTTTAGCTTCCGCTTTAGGTGGTGCTACTTTTACTTCGGGTTTTACTTCAGGTTTTGGTTCGGGCTGTACGGCTACTTTTGGCGACTCTATTTTAGTTTCAATTTTAATGTCGGGCTTCGGTTCGCTTTTCGGTTCGGGGGTTTTGGGCGTTTCTTGCGCTTCGTGGTTTACGGCTGCTTTTAAGGTTTCGGGGACAGCTACTGAGGGGGGGGCAAAAGCAGTACGAACTTCAAGGGCTAATAACGTTTCATACAAATTGCGTACATATTGCAACATCAAATCGCGTTCAATAACTGTAATATTTTTCTCATTCATTGCCATACTTTTGTATAAGGCAATGATTTTTTCAAGATGAAATTTAGTGTGTGCGAGACTCATTTTTAATTGAAAATAAATTGATTACAAATATTTTTAAAAACTATAAATCGAACATATATCCAATACCTAAAAAGTACTTAATAAGTTAGGTCGAACATTTGGCAAAGATAAGCAAAAAATATTGGTATAGTATTTCAAAAAAGTGTTGCTATTATACTCATTACCAATTGAATTGCGAAAAAATGAGTGTAAGATTGATAGCCCACATTAAATAAATTTTTAAAGTTTTTCTAACATTGAACGTTGATTTTCAATGAGTTATGAAAATGCTAAAATTTTGACCCACTACATATTTTAAGATGCTTTGACCTATTCGTTTTACGCGAAGGTTTCAATAAAAATGAAAATGTATCGAATACATTAAAAGTATTCGATACATTTTTGGTTACAAAAGAATTTTTAAGTATTTGTTACAAAATAAACAGTTATTTTAAAAAATATAATCAATTGATTTTCAAGGTTTTAAAGTCCTCTCCTTTGGGGAGGATTTAGGTGGGGCTACTTATTAAAAATCTAACCCAATCGTATCGCCCAATTTCACCGTTTCGGGGGCAGGTACTGAGGGGGGTATCTCGTCTTCAATTACTCGAATGTTCGTTAGTTTTTGCTCGCCAATTTTGCTGCCCATCGCTTTCCAACCTTTTACATCGGTCACTTCTGCCAACCCAATTTCGCCGTCCATTTTTTTAGACCCCACTTTCATCGTATATTTCAAACGCGGTGCAGCTTTTAAAGAAGCAAATAATAATTGCGATTTTTTATGTTCGGGAATAAATAAAAATTTATTATTTTGTGTAACGGTTTCAATCTTAAATCTTTTTACAAAAGTTTGTTCTTTATTGCCGTCAAAATAAAGGGCTGAAATAATGCCGTCCGCTTCAAATTTGCCGATGTGCCAAAAATCATTGACCTCAAAACGGCGATTTAAATCAGGTTCGCACATCTCATAATGTCCATCTTTGTAAATCAAAAGCAATAAATCGCCTGTATCAAATTCGCCTAACAAGATACCTCCGCGTCCGTCTTCGTTGAGTTTGCTCGTAATTTCGTCATACCAAATCTTTTTCGCGCCAAGCGTAGATTTACCCGCCGTTTTTTGCGTAATTTTTCGGATAGGGTATTTCGTAACGATATTGCCCTGCGAACCGCGCCCTTTTATGCTCAACGCCCCAAAATCGTAGTCAATTTGCTTGACTTTGGCAGTTGAACCTTGACTTAACAATACGTTTACAATTTCAGATTCGCCGTTTGCATTTGCCGTAAAATAAATAATTTTTGAATTGGGGCTGCCTTGCGTCAAATCGTATTCGGTGGCGCGAGTTACAGCAGTCACATTAAAACGTTTTGCATACGAAACGCCTGTTTTGCCGTCTAAATACACCAAATTGTAGGTAGTTCGCTCGTCTCCTTTTTTCCAAACGGCAACATGAATAAGGTCTTTGCCGACAAAAATTTTATCTGCATTTTTAACTACTTGAAATTTTCCGTCTTTTCTGAACACAATAATATCATCAATATCCGAACAATCGCACACAAATTCATCTTTTTTGAGGCTCATACCAATAAAACCATCTTTCCAATTGACATAAAGTTTGGCGTTATTTGCCACTACTTCGGTTGCCGAAATGGTGTCGAAAGTCCGAATTTCGGTTTTTCGCTCGCGTCCTTTTGCATATTTTTTTAATAAATCTTCAAAATATTGAATGGCAAAATCTGTCAAATGTTCCAAATTGTATTTCACTTGCTTCAATTCTTCTAAAAGTTTTTGCAAGTATTCATTGGTTTCAAATTTATTATATTTTGAAATTTTCTTAATTTTAATTTCCGTCAAATGAATAATATCGTCCTCGGATACCCCCCTCAGTAACTGCACTTTTTCATCGTGCAAAGTGGGATTTTCGTGGGGTTCGCGCACATATTTTTTGAGTTCGCGTGGAATAATTTTCAACACTTCTTCCCAACTTTCCGCTTCTTCGATGTCGTGATAAATGCGTTTTTCAATAAAAATTTTCTCTAAACTCGCGTTATGCCATTTTTCCTCTAATTCGAGCCGTTTGATGTCCAATTCCTGCCGTAATAAATCTTTCGTGCTTTCGGTACTCATTCGTAACACTTCGTTTACGTCCATAAATTGCGGTTTATCGTCAATGATAACACACGTATTAGGAGAAATCGAAATTTCACAATCGGTAAACGCATAAAGCGCGTCCATCGTGACATCGGGCGAAGTGGCAGGCAACAAATCCACCGCAATTTCTACATCTTTGGCGGTGTTATCAGTCACTTTTTTGATTTTGATTTGCCCTTTGTCATTGGCTTTCAAAATGCTTTCCACCAAATCGGGAACCGTCACAGAATAAGGTATCTCCTTGATAATCAAGGTATTACGGTCTTTAATTTCTATTTTTGCCCTTACACGCACTTTGCCACCGCGTTTACCACCGTTGTAATTAGAGACATCAATCATACCACCCGTTTGAAAATCGGGTAATAAATTGGTCGGTTTCCCTTTCAATACATCAATAGAACCTTTAATGAGTTCGACAAAATTATGGGGTAAAATTTTGGTAGAAAGCCCCACCGCGATACCGTCCACGCCTTGCGCCAAGAGCATGGGGAACTTGACGGGCAGGGCGATAGGTTCGCGTTTTCGTCCGTCATAACTTTGTTGCCAATCGGTAGTTTGGGGGTTGAACGCCACATCAAGGGCGAATTTGGTGAGGCGTGCCTCGATGTAACGCGGTGCGGCGGCACTATCACCTGTGCGCACATCGCCCCAGTTGCCCTGACAATCAATTAACAAATCTTTCTGCCCCAAATTGACGAGGGCATCGCCGATAGCCGCGTCACCATGTGGGTGATATTGCATGGTCTGCCCGATGATATTGGCGACTTTATGATAACGCCCATCGTGCATTTCAAACATAGCGTGTAAAATGCGGCGTTGCACAGGCTTGAAACCGTCTTCGATGGCAGGGACGGCACGTTCTAAAATGACATAACTCGCATAATCTAAAAAGTAATTTTGATACATTCCACCAAGCGAAATGATTTTGTCGCCGTTGTCGTTGACCCCCTCAGTAGTGGGGGCGGTGGAAGGTTGTTTTAGTTTATTTTTACCAGCCATGCTATTTTTCTATTATATCTTTTGCATTGATTTTATTGCGATTAGCTTTTAACAGCAAATTTTAGGAGACAAAGTTAGTATTTTTTTAGAAATCGCTCAAATTTCAATCAATTTTTTGTTTTAAAAATAAAAACAAAAAGTTTTAAATAAAAAAATTATCGAAACCTTTGTCTTAGGCAAAGGTTTCGATAGCGATGAATATATTAAACAAAATTACCAACCAATTCCATAATCTTCTCCATGATGACTCGACCCACCCCAAAAACTACGATGTTTCCAATCGAAAAAAATGGCATTGATAGGTCCGCTTGTGCGTTCTTGATAGGTAATTTTATAGCCCATTTTTAGCAATTCTTTGCGAATCCATGCGGGCATTTGTTCATTCAATACCATTCCACCAATGCTTTTTTCATGTTTTCCAAAACTCGAATACATTTGATAAGTTTTAAAACTTGGGGCTTCACAGGCTTCTTGTATGGTCATATCAAATTCGACCATATTTAGAAAAAATTGCAATAGTAATTGGTCTTGTTCGTCACCTGCTTGTTTGGCGAAAGCTATCAACGGTTTGCCGTCTTTGAGGGCGAGGCTCGGCGTAAGGGTGACTCGTGGGCGTTTGCCGGGTGCGACCACATTAAAAGGATTTTCTTGGGGGTCTAACACAAACGATTGCATTCTTTGACTCATGCCAATACCCGTATGCCCTGCGATGCAAGCAGGAACCCACCCACCGCTCGGCGTAATGGCAATGACCCAGCCCGAAGTATCGGTTGCCACTACCGAAGTTGTACCTGCTGTAAATTCGCTCATAAAAGCATCGGTAAGCAACGAATTTGCTTTGGGTTCGACTGCGGATATTCCCCATTTTTTGAGTATATCGGCGTAAGGATTTTGTTTTCCTTCAAATAGATAGGGGTCGCCCGGAGCCGCTTTTGCATCGTTCATCATCGGGTTGATGAGTTTGGCTCTTTCTTTTGCATAGTCTTTCGACAATAAACCTTTGATGGGTTCTTCGGGCGAAAAAGCGGGGTCGCCATAGTAAAAATCTCTATCTGCAAAAGCTAAATTCATGGCTTGATATAAAGTATGAATGTATTTTGTAGAATTGTAACCCATACTTTTCAAATCAAAATTTTCTAAAATATTGAGCGTCTGCAACATGACCGGACCTTGACTCCAAGGCTGCAATTTATACACTTCGATACCGCGATAGGTCGTCATAGTCGGTTCTTCTATTTTCACGCTCCAATTAGCGAGGTCGCTCTCGGTAATCAGCCCCCCTTGCTCTTGACAACTTCGGGCATATTCGCGGGCAATTTCGCCCTTATAAAACAAATCGTTAGCGGCGTATAAGGCTTCTTTGCGGCTTTTGCCTTGCGCAAGTGCCTTTTTTTCGGCATCTACCAACTTTTGAAGCGTGGCTAACAAATCTTTTTGGACAAAAATTTCACCTGCGTTAGGGGCTTCGCGGCTCTCTCCCAAATGAGTAAGAAAAACTTTTTTTGAATAAGCCCATTTTTTAATTTCGGCTTTATTTTTCTCAATAGCTTGCGCGGTTTGCGCCTCAATCGGATACCCTGCGGCTAATTGCATGGCAGGG
>JACCEC010196639.1_pt1 | contig 15043 bp, 14 predicted proteins | sample 7450121 | NCBI WGS metagenome assembly JACCEC01 (sample SAMN15323455, study PRJNA562643) | freshwater metagenome | isolation source: river surface water | place: USA:Blue River Watershed | collected 2017-08-18 | reverse complement strand
GGTGTTGCAGCAAGTGCGCTAATGATAGCCGCAACAGCTGAGTTGCCACCAAGCGCGAATGCGTAGATGTCAGCATCTGCTGCAACACGTGCAGCGTAATCGGTCTGTGTATTGTCATAGACCTTTCCACCGGCAAGTAGTTCACCATCTGCAATCAACATTGTTCCGTAGTTCAGAGTCGCACCCATGTTTTCAAGGACTGCAACTGCTGGGGCAATAGCCAATGGATACAGCTCTTCAGCACCTGCAGGTCCTGTAGTTCCATCAACATGCTTGCTTCGTGTTGAGACGCCAGCCATAAGGCCGATGGTTAACAAGGCAGAACGAGCTGGAATTCCATTTGCTGCCAGAGCCTTTCCTGCAGGACTTGCAGTATCAGGCCATGTTGCCTTTGCATCTGTAGTGTTTCCAAGCTCAGGAGAGATCTTGGAAATCACAGTGAGAATCTTGCCGATATTTGCATACTGCTCGGCTACTCGTGTTGCAGGATCGGTTGAGTATCCGCCGACCTTAATTGATGGATCAAAGAGAGCCTTGAAACCATAAAGTGCATCACCGAAGTAGGTCATCAGCGCATCCTGTGGGTTAGCTGCTGGGCAACCAAGAATCACGCCATCGACTAACTCTGGATGCTTCTCAGCCAACATCTGTGAGTGCATTGCACCGAGTGATTCACCCCATGCGATAACAGTCTTTGTTGTTGGGAACTTAGTCTTAAATGTTGCAATTAGCTCCTTATTAGCTGCAAGTGCTTCGGCTGTGTTGATGCCCTGGCGAGAAAAACCAGAACCTGCAACACCATAACCGGCAGCAACAAGCTTGTTTACAACTGACATATCGGTGAGAACAAGTGGTCCAGGTTCAGCTGCATTGGTCTTTGTGAAAGGTCCAACTGGAGCAAGAGTTGCTGGGATGTTGATTTCAGGGCGAACTCCGTGGGACCAGAGCAATACTGTTCCGTTGAAGTTAGCTGCTGCGATCATCAAGTATGGAGCACCATCAGCGCCAACGCCTGCGCACTGGGTGACATAGCTTGCAGTTGCACACTGTGGTGCAGCGCTAGCTGCAGTTGGTGCGCCGACTACGACTGTTCCAGCAAGTGCTACAACAGCAGCTGCTGAGACGATACGTGATTTAAGTGAGAGTTTCATTATTAGAGTCCCTTCGCAGGCATAGCAGGACGCTTGTATGTTGATTCAACAACTGGTCCTGAACCTGAATCGGTTGTGTAGACGGTGTACTTACCGCCGTCTGGTGTCAATGCACCTGTTGGTCCATATGTTCCCATCCAATATCCGGTCGCACCGACGTGTGATGTCGATGAGTATCCGAGTGGAGTAAGGAATGGAGAAGGAAGTGATGCTCCCTTTGTCTCGATCAACTTGATAAGGCTTGCACGTGTGACGTTACGTCCTGCTGCCTTCAACGCCTGAACGGTGAAGAATGCGTTAGACATACCAGCTACAACGTTATTGTCGAAGGTCTCGTTTGGCTGAGCAGCTGCATAGATTGTCTGGAATAGCTTGATGTATTCATCAGATGAATCTGTTGGAGCTGGAGCAAATGAGAATCCCTTTGCGCCATAGAGCAATCCGACAAGAGCCTTGCTCTTGCTTGCAATTGTTGTTGCATCTCCACCGACTGAACCGAAGATGAACTGAGTCTTTCCGACCCAACCACCCTGGTATGCAGCGCCAAGAAGAGCTGTTGTTGCAGATGAAACACCGAAGAAGACAGTGACATCAGGTGATGCTGCCTTGAGCTTGGTGATCCAACCTGCGCCAGTTGCAGGAAGTGCCTGTGAACCTGATGCGTATGGAATTGCTAGATCGAATGTAAGACCCGCTGTCTTGAAGCCAGCAAGTGCATCGCGACCGAAATCGTCATCCTGATAGATAAGTGCAATCTTCTTACCTGGGTACTTATCCTTGACCATCTTTGCGATGATCTTTGCTTCCATTTGGTATGAAGGAAGAATTGAGAATGTTGTTGGGTATGCCTTTGGATCAGCAAAACCGCTCCATCCTGTGTTTACAAAGAGTGAAGGAACTCCACGCTTTGAAAGCTGTGTTGAGGCTGTAAGAGCCTTTGTGCTTGCAGTACCCAGTGTGCCTACAAGTGCGAATACCTTGTCGCGAAGAATAAGTTCATTCGCCTTAGCAACAGCAGTTGTTGGGATGTACTGGTCATCTTTGCTAATAAATTGGATCTTGCGGCCGTTTACTCCGCCATTTGCATTGACGTAATCGAAGTAAGCCTTCATCGCGCCAGGGATCTTGCTATATCCCGGTGCTGCGATGCCTGTGAGAGGCGAAGTGATACCCAGCTTGATTGTTGTACCTGTGATTCCTGGGTCTGCTGCCATTTTTGGGTTGAGCGCTTGTGCAGGCACAGTCGAAACTGTGAGTGCTGCAATTGCAAGCACCGCAGAAGCTGTAACCAACTTCCGGCGATTGATTGTGATCATTTCTTTCCTTCCATCGAGGGCCCTTACGGGATTGTTCTTACTTCTTTACATCTGATGAACTACTGAACTACTGCCGAACTAGTGGTGCGAAGGCTTATCTTTCTTCGCACGTTTCTTATGCAACTGCTCGACCGGTCCATTTGGAACAAATAGAACGGTCAAGATCAGTAGCGCACTCACCAAAAGTCCTGGCAAGTTCGTGGTGATCGTCTCTGATCCGCTGTAGCGATTGGCTATCGCTAGGGCGATCTCAGGGATTGCCACCAGAGTCACTGCGCCAATCATGACGCCTCCGAGGGTAGTTACGCCAGAGAGGACTGCGCCTGTCGCCAAAGAAAATGAGAGGGCTAATGGGAAGACCCCAGGTGAAACAAGGCTCACCGTCATCGCCAAAAGCGCTCCTGCAAGGCCAGCTAGGCCTGCGCTGATCGTGAAAGCTAGGATTTTATTCCGACCCACGTGTATTCCTGCGAGCTCTGCTGCAACATCGTTACTGCGCACTGCCCGCCAACTACGACCGTAGCGTGAGTTCATAACATTTCGTAACCAATACATTGCAATTAACGCAACAGACCAACTGATCCAGAAGTACCACTTGTATTGAGTGAAATCTTCGCCAAGGGATGCAGGTGGCATTCCGATATCGAAGAAGAGACCTTGCTCGCCACCGAGAATTGGGAATTGATTTGCAAGTGATGGAAGTCCAATAGCAAGTGCAAGAGTTGTACCGGCAAGATATGGACCACTTAATCGCGCAGCTGCTGCGCCAAGCAGCGCACCTGCAACAGCAGCTACAAGAACTGCAATAACAAATGTGAGCCAGACTGGTGCGTTGTAGTTAATTCGAGCAATAGCTGCTGCATAACCACCAATTGCAAGTAGTGCGCCGTGTCCTAAGGAGACCTGCCCCGAGTAACCAATCAAGAGAATCAGCGATGCAATACCGATGACATAAACAGCAACTGTTGCACCTTGATAGACGCGAAGTTCATCGAGTTGATTACTAATAAAGTAGAGAACAACTCCGAAGAAGATAAAGGTCAGTAGCGGATGTTTTTTAAGCACGGCGACCTGCCTTTGAACCTAAGAATCCTTGCGGGCGCACAATCAGGACAATGAGCAAGAGAAGGAATGCGACGATAAAGACCAGGGTTCCGCTGACATAAATCTGTACAAAGGCAAGAACTAGTCCTAGGACGAGTGCGCCAAGAACTGAACCTGGAAGAGATTCAAGTCCACCGATAACTGCAGCGATAAATCCAAAGACAAGGAGCAAGCTAAATTCAAGTGACTCAGGTGAGAGCGCACCGTTTCCGTTAACGGTCTGCAGAATTCCAGCTGCAGCACCTGCGGCTCCGGCAATCGCCCATCCCAATGTACGGATTCCAGAGACACGGATACCGGCAAGCTGAGCAATCTCTGGCGCATATGCAGCAGCACGTAGAGCCAGGCCGATATTTGTCTTCTGGAAGATAACGGTAACGATGATCATCAGTGCGACCACAAAGAGAAGGACAAAGAGCGACATGGGGCTCATACCGATTGGGGTATCGCCAACTGTGAATCCGACTTTAGATAGCGGTGCCTCTAGTTGAACATCTGCATGTCCCCAGATAAATCCAATAACTGCGCGAATAAGGCCAAGCAGTCCAAGGGTTGCAATGATCGGAGCGATCGCTGCAATTGCGCCTTGGCTGCTGTGCTTAAGAAGTGTGCGCATCAGGAAGAACTCGATAAATGCACTGAAGGCAGCGCCCAGAACCATCGCAAGAGGAAGAGCGATCCAGAAATTTCCTACGCGGGCTACAAGTTCGTAACCGATATAGGCAGAGAGCAGGGCCATACCTGCCTGTGCAAAGTTAACGACGCGAGTCGAGCGCCACACCAGGACCATAGAGATCGCCATCAGTGAATAGATTGATGCTGCGCTGATGCCGATGAGGAACATATCGAGAAGTTGATTCATGACGCCCCCTTAATATCCCAAGTAAGCAGTGCGAACTGCTGGGTCGGCCATGAGATCAGATGCGCTTCCTGTTGCAGCGATTGTGCCTAGGTTGAGCACCACACCGTAATCTGCAATCTTCAGAGCGCCCATTGCATTCTGTTCAACGAGAACAACTGTCATACCCATTGAATCAACAATCTGGCGAATCGATTGAAAGATCTGTTCGATAACAAGCGGTGCAAGTCCAAGTGAAGGTTCATCCAATAAAAGCAATTGTGGGCGTGACATATATGCGCGGCCAATAGCCAACATCTGTCGCTCTCCACCGGAAAGCGTGTCTGCTTGTTGTGCGCGACGTTCTGCAAGACGTGGGAAGAGTTGGAAGACTTCTTCCTTTGTGGCCTTTGCTTCATTGCGATTGCGACGCCAGAGCGCTCCAAGATCGAGATTCTCTTCAACTGAAAGTTGTGCGATTACTGACTTTCCTTCAGAGACATGTGAGACGCCGTGGCGCACATGATGTTCTGCCTTGCCGCTTAAGAGGTTGTGATCCATCCAGGTAGCACTTCCAGATGAAGCGCTCTTTAAACCTGACAAGGTGCGCATCAGAGTTGTCTTACCTGCACCATTTGAACCAATAACGGCAGCGAGCTGACCCTTAGCAACAGAGAATGAGATGTCATCGATTGCACGGATAGCACCGTGTGCCACGGTGAGGTGGTCGATCTTTAACATTAGGCCACCCCGGTTCCGAGGTAGGCAGCGATTACAGCTGGATCACGGCGAACGGTCTCAGCGCTGCCGCTTGCAATTACTTCACCGAAGTTAAGAACATAGAGCTGATCGCAGACGGTCATGACTACATCCATGTGGTGCTCAACAATCAGAATAGACATCGATGATCGAAGGTTACGAATCAGATCATTCATCCAGGCAATATCTTGCGCACCTAATCCACCGGCTGGCTCATCGAGCATCAAAATCTTTGGGTTGCTGACAAGCGCACGTGCAATGGCAACGCGCTTGGTATCTGGATACGAAAGTGAATCTGCGCGCTTATCTGAAAGGCTTCCGGCATAGACGCGCTCGAGCGCCCAGTGTGCGCGTTCGCGAAGATCGCGCTCATCTTTCTTATTGCGACCAAAGCCTGCTGAGATCAATCCAGTTGTTGAAAACTTCTGTGCACCGATCATTACATTCTCTGCAACGGTCAGATCGGGAAATAGTCCGACTCCTTGCAAGGTGCGCGAGATTCCGAAAGATGTAAGTTCGTGTGTTGCTGGCCAACCATGAGACTTTCCATCGAGGGCAAAGGTGCCTGATGTTGGCTTCACGATTCCGCAGATTGCATTAAAGAGAGTTGTCTTACCAGCGCCATTAGGGCCGATCAGTCCTACGACTTGATTACTTTCGAGATTGAGAAAGACATCATTGAGAGCTGTAAGTCCACCGAACTTCACGGTGAGGTTGGAGATAGAGAGGACAGATTGTGAACTCAACTGCTTCTCCTACTCCGTTGTAAGTGAACTAGATCGGTAGATTCTAGGCACACGAGGGCCAATTCGTGTAACTATCTCGTAATTAATTGAGCCTGAGGCGCTCCCCCAGTCTTCGGCGGTGTAGCCCCCATCACTTCCATCTCCAAAGATTTCAACCCAATCACCGGAAATGGCTGGCGAATCTGGACCTAAATCGACAACGAATTGATCCATTGAGACGCGACCGATAATGGGAGCGCGATTGCCTTGGAAGAAAATTCCAGCTCCTTGGGCCACTCGAGGAATTCCATCGGCATAACCCATCGCAACAACACCTAACTTTGTATCGCGATCGGTTACAGCGGTTGCGCCGTATCCCACAGGAGATCCTGCTGGAACTTCTTTTACGAGATGAAGTTTTGCGCGCACTGTCATTGCCGACGCAAGTCCAAGAGATGCAGAACTTCCTAGTGTCTTTACATCAGGAGTAAGTCCATAGATAGCAATACCTGTGCGAACCATGTCGAACTTTGATTGCGGATCCTTCAGCGTTGCAGCTGAATTAGAAAGATGTCGAACGATATTGGTAAATCCAAATGATTCAAGAGTCGCGACCATTGTTGCAAAGCGATCACGTTGTAGATCATTCTGCGCTTGCCCTGGTTCATCTGCGCGGGCAAAGTGCGAAAAGATTCCGACAATATCTATATTGGCAACATGGTGTGCATCTAATTTGCCCCATTCGGCGAGAAAGCCACCTCGTGTCATTCCGGTATCTACCTCGAGGTGGACACGTGGACGGCGATCAGATTTCACTGCACCAATCTCTTCTAAGGCGATGATCGAGGCGGCAGCTAATTCAATATCGTGTTCGACAGCTGAGGTGTAGTCAGATCCAGGCGGAACCAACCAGGCGAGAATCGGTGCAGTAATGCCAGCCTCGCGTAGCGCGATCGCTTCTTCCAAGAGCGCAACGCCAAGGTACGTCGCACCTCCAGCAAGTGCTGCGCGGGCAACTGGTACAAGGCCATGGCCGTACGCATCTGCCTTAACAACTGCCATGAGTTCAACGCCTGCAATCGACTTAAGGTGTGAAACATTTGCAGTGATGCGATCAAGATCAATGATCGCCTCTGCGCGATTATGGGTGGTCATCGTTCTAGGACCACCATGGCAGAGGCAATTCCGCCATCATGTGAAAGTGAGAGGTGCACCTGCGCACCATCTACTAAATCTGCAATCCCGCCACGGAAGAGAAATGCTGGTTTTCCATTTTCAAGATTGATGACCTCTGCTTCATGCCAGGCAAGGCCGTGAGCTGGACTCAGTGCTTTATAGAGCGCCTCTTTTGCGGCAAATCGTGCGGCTAAAGATGCAAGAGGTTTTTCGCGCTCTGCTGTGGTGAAGAGTTTTTCTAAAAGCCCTGGTGTGCGATTGATACTTTCCTCAAAGCGTTCGATATCTACGACATCGATGCCGATTCCATCAATCATGGGGTTGAGTCTAGTGCAGTTGGCTTTTCGACGGAACATACCTATCGACTGCAATTACAGCGACAAGGAGTGCACTTCCTACAAAGAGGCCGCCAAGTAAGTCGGTAAACCAATGTGTATGGCGAATTAATGAGACGGTACAGACGGTAAGTGATATCGCTGCAACGCCTGCGCTAGCAAGACGCCCCTGATATCTATCAACGTGGGCATATCGATAAATCAGATAAGCCAAGATTCCCCACGAAAGAACAGCATTAGATGCGTGTCCACTTGGATACGACATTCCCCCTGCATGCAAGAGATCGATTCCCATACGTGGTTTTGTGCGACCCAACAAGAGCTTTGATGCACCGACAACTAAGTTAAGGAGAATGAGAGATAGGAAAGCTAAGTTAAGTGGACGCCATGTCTTAAATTTCCAGGCGATAAATGCTGCAGCGATCAGTAAGACTGTCGCAGTCAAACCACGGAGCCCTAAATCATCAAGTCGGCGCAATATGAAACCGGCAAAACCATCAAATTGTGGCTTCGGCGAGCTATTGATTCGCTTATCAAAGACTGTCAGCGGACCATATGTGTAGACCTGTTGGGTAACAAGCAGAAATCCACCAAAGAGAATGGCTGACCAGCGAAAAGCTTTATTGCGCTGTGCTTTACGGATATCTGCTGCAAGGCTCATCTATTCAACCGTTACAGATTTAGCCAAGTTTCGTGGTTGATCAACATCGTTACCTCGGGTTACTGCCATCTCGTAGGCAAAGACTTGCAAAGGCACGGTTGCCAAGATTGGCTGCAAGAGTGCAGGGGCCAATGGAATGCGAATAATGTGTTCTGCGCCGACGACGTTGTCACCTTCTTGAGCGATAACAATGACGCGAGCACCACGAGCTTTGACTTCCTGAATGTTGCTGAGCATCTTCTCGTCCAACGCGTTTTCATGTCCTGCTGGCAAGATTGCAATCACCGGTGTCTGCTTGATCGAATCGATCAGCGCGATAGGACCATGCTTGAGTTCGCCGCCTGCAAAACCTTCAGCGTGGATATAGGCAAGCTCTTTCAACTTCAGCGCACCTTCGAGAGCTACTGGATAACCCACGTTGCGACCTAAGAATAAGACGGTATCTGATGTTGCAAACTTTCGAGTCAATTCGCGAAGTGGCTCAACGGTCTCAAGGATCTGTTCGATCTGACCAGGAAGTTCAAGCATCTGGTGATAGATCGCCTTAACTTCGCTATCGCTGAGTACGTGGCGAACTTGTGCAAGTTTGAGACCTAAGAGATAGACGGCAACGATCTGAGTAAGTAGCGCCTTAGTTGAAGCAACTGCAATCTCAGGGCCAGCATGTGTGTAGATCACGGCATCTGATTCGCGTGGAATTGTTGAGCTATTGGTATTACAGATTGCTAAGACGCGCGCACCTGCAGCCTTTGCATGGCGCACCGCCATCAAGGTATCCATCGTCTCACCAGATTGAGAGATGGCAACGACGAGAGTTGAGCTATCAACAATTGGATCGCGGTATCGGTATTCGCTAGCGATCTCGACCTCAACGCTGATCTTTGCCCACTTTTCAATCGCATACTTTGCGACCATGCCTGCGTGATAAGCAGTACCGCAGGCAATCACAACAATCTTCTTCAGCGCTGCAATCTCGCTATCGGACATATGTAGCTCATCGATAAGGATCTGATCGTTATCGCTTAAGCGTCCGATCAAGGTATCTGCAACAGCTTTAGGTTGTTCAAAGATTTCTTTGAGCATGAAGTGGGTAAATCCACCCTTTTGCGCAGCTGCTGCATCCCAAGTGATCTCATATTCACGAGGTGCAATTGGGGATCCATCGAGATCGATAATTTCAATTGATGATGGAGTAATTGTGATGATCTCATCTTGGCCAAGTTCGATAGCGCGCTTGGTGTAATCGATAAATGCAGCAACATCTGAAGCTAAGAAGTTCTCGCCATCACCGATTCCGGCAACAAGGGGTGAGTTACGGCGAACACCAACGATGCGCTCTGGATCATCGGCGTGGACTGCTAGCAAGGTAAACGAGCCGCGTAGTAATTTAACTGCAGCGCGCATTGCTTGGGTGAGGTCTCCCCCATGCTCTTTACGAAGATCAGATAAAAGGTGCGCTACAGATTCGGTATCGGTATCTGAGGTAAAGGTGTGACCGCGTGATTCAAGTTCAGTTTTTAACTCTGAGTAATTTTCAATAATTCCATTATGGATAACGGCCAGCTTTCCTTCGTTATCCACGTGAGGGTGTGCGTTGCGATCTGTCGGACCGCCATGGGTTGCCCAGCGTGTGTGGCTAATTCCTGAATGCACCGTTGGAATATTTGGAGATAAGGCGCTCTCGAGATTGGCAAGCTTTCCGGCACGCTTTTCAATAAAGAGCGATGTCGGAGTTCCTAGAGCGATACCTGCTGAGTCATAGCCGCGATATTCAAGTCTGCGCAGACCTTCAATGAGTGGTCCTAAAGCCGAACGTGCGCCTGTGTATCCCACAATGCCGCACATTGGATGATCTCCTTAGAGAGAAAGTTCTTTTCTTACGACATCTGCAAGCGTTGTCGCAACTTCAGAGGCAAGGTTATCACTCTGGGCTTCAACCATGACTCTGACAAGGGCTTCTGTACCCGAGGCGCGCAGAAGAACTCGTCCTGATGTTCCCAGCGTTGCCTCAGCAGCGGTGACAGCATCTGCAATCGCCTTTGATGCAGCGAGCTTATCTTTATCGACGCCCTTCACATTTATTAATACTTGCGGGAAGCGCACCATTGCAGATGCCAGCTCTGTCAAAGTTTTCTTGCTCCGTGCAACTTCTTGTGAAATCGCAAGGGCTGTTAGAAGTCCATCGCCAGTATTTGCAAACTTTCGCATAATGACGTGCCCTGATTGTTCGCCACCTAAAACAAAATCTTTTTCGAGCATACGCTCAAGGACATAACGATCTCCCACTGGAGTTGTCTCGACCTTGATACCGGCTGCCTCCATGGCACGGATAAATCCGAGATTGCTCATGACGGTACCAACAACGGTATCTGCCTTAAGTTCACCGCTTGCCTTCATACCGATTGCAAGGATCGCCATAATCATGTCGCCATCGATCTCGTTACCTTGGGCATCTACTGCAAGGCAGCGATCTGCATCGCCATCGTGGGCAATTCCAAAGTCCGCACCTTCTTTTACAACTGCAGCTTTGAGGTTTGCAAGATAGGTAGATCCACAATCGTCATTGATATTCCAGCCATCTGGAGTATGTGAGATTGCGATGACCTTAGCTCCGGCACGGGCGAGCGCATCAGGTGCAACGTAAGACGCTGCGCCATTTGCACAATCCACCACGATAGTTAGACCATCAAGGCGAGTGTGTACTGAAGTCATTAAATGTTCGATGTACTTCTCTTTGGCGCTCTCATCAACAATTGCGCGACCTACGCCACGACCTGTTGGACGCTCCCATGGCTCACCAATGCGGGCTTCAATCAACGCTTCAATTGCATCATCGAGCTTTCCGCCACCGCGAGCAAATAACTTGATTCCGTTATCTGGCATTGCGTTGTGTGAGGCCGAGATCATTACGCCAAGGTCGGCCTCTGTGCTTGCAACCAAGTATGAGATTGCTGGAGTTGGTAGAACACCCACGCGATAGACATCTACTCCGGCGCTCGTGAGCCCTGCAACGACAGCTGCTTCAAGGAACTCACCGGATGCGCGTGAATCCTGGCCCACAATTGCGCGTGGGCGTACAGATTTATCGTGGAAACTCTCAACGAGAATATGGGCAGCAGCAACTGCTACATCGAGTGCGAGTTCAGCGGTAAGTACCTGGCCATTAGCCAAGCCGCGGATTCCATCTGTACCAAATAGGGACATGAGCACCGCTCTTTAAGTGAATTAACGCTTTGAGTATTGTGAACGCTTACGAGCCTTCTTAAGGCCGTACTTCTTGCGCTCGATAACACGTGCATCACGTGAAAGGAATCCAGCCTTCTTCAACGCTGGACGGTGTGCTTCCACATCAATTTCGTTGAGTGAGCGTGCAACGCCAAGGCGAAGTGCGCCAGCCTGACCTGAAACTCCACCACCGTTGATGCGCGCAAAAACATCGTACTGACCTTCTGCACCAACTGTGCGAAGTGGCTCAGATACTGATTGCTGGTGAACCTTATTTGGGAAGTAATCTTCAAGTGTCTTACCGTTAACAACCCAGCGACCTGTTCCTGGAACAAGACGAACGCGTGCAACAGCTTCCTTACGGCGACCTGTGCCAGCACCTGGTGCCTTGATTGCTGGACGGTTTGTCGCAGCTGCAGGTGTTGATGATGAGTACGAAGTAGGAATCTCGTTCTCGTCGAGATCTGCGAAAGTTGTGTTATCTGACATGTGTATGGGATCCCTTACTTAATAATCTGAGAAACTTGTTCGAATGTATATGGCTTTGGAGCTTGTGCTGCATGTGGATGTTCTGGTCCTGCGTAAACCTTAAGCTTTCCAGCCATCTCGCGACCTAGACGGTTCTTAGGAAGCATTCCCTTGATCGCCTTCTCTACAGCGCGTGTTGGGTGCTTCTCGAGGAGTTCACCGTAGACAGTCGATGTAAGACCGCCTGGGAAACCTGAGTGGTGGTGTGCAAACTTTGAAAGCGCCTTGTTACCTGAGAGAGAAATCTTCTCGGCGTTGATGACGATAACGAAGTCACCCATGTCCATGTGTGGAGCAAATGTTGCCTTGTGCTTTCCGCGAAGAAGAACTGCAGCATGTGTTGCTAGACGACCAAGAACAACATCTTGTGCATCGATGACGTGCCATGCACGAACGACGTCGCCTGCCTTAGGACTATATGTACGCATGCTCTATTACCTTCTTCTTTTCGTAGTGCTTCAAGGATTGACCTTCGGCGCCCGCTGGCGCAGGGGTGCAACTTTACCTTCTGCGGCATGGGGGGTCAAAATGGCTCAAATCCCCCTGGCCACAGGCGCAAAATCGCTAGAAATCAAAGACCGGCTCGGGGCTCTCATAGACCCGGCCATCTGCGCCAAAAACCAAGAATCTATTGAAGCCTCGGGTGAACCAGCGATCGTGGGTGACAGTCAGAACGGTGCCCTCATAGCGATCGAGTGAATTCTCGAGAGCTTCAGCGCTAGCAAGATCGAGGTTATCTGTTGGCTCATCGAGCAATAACAAAGTAGATCCGCTGAGTTCTAGTAAGAGAATTTGGAATCGCGCTTGCTGGCCACCTGAAAGTGAGGTGAATTTCTGTTCGGCCTGCTTATCAATTTCATACTTTCGCAGCACGCTCTTGGCAGGGCCAAGTTGTAGCGAGTAGCTCTCCCAAAGAATTTCCAGCAGCGTCTTATTTTCAAACTCTGGATGGGCATGAGTCTGCGCAAAGTAGCCAATCTCAACGCGAGCACCGATCTTGAGATTACCGGTGTAATGCACATCGGTATCGCCTGAGATCATGCGGAAGAAGTGAGACTTACCAGTTCCATTCTTTCCCAAGATTGCAATGCGATCGCCGAAGAAGACTTCGAAATTAAATGGTTGGGTAAGGACTTCACCAGAGAGATTTGTGATCGAGATATTTTCAAAGGTGAGCGCTCGCAAACCAGTGCGTCCACCGCGAAGACCGACGTTGAGATCTTGCTCGATAGGTGGAGCTTCAGGAGCTCCCGCCTCTTCAAATTTACGAAGACGGGTCTGCATTGCGTGATATTTACTTGCCATGTCATGTGAGCTCGATGCCTGGATTTGCAGAGTGCGTACAAGTTCTTTCAGGCGTTGATGCTCTTGCTGCCAACGGAGTAATAGCTCGGCAAAGCGTGCGTTACGTGCCTTACGTGCATCGTGCCAGGTATCAAACTTTCCACCATGTACCCAGGCGGTATTTCCATTGACGCCTTGTTCTAGAGCAACAATGCGCGTTGCAGTATTTTGCAGGAGTTCGCGATCATGGCTGATAAAGAGAACAGATTTCTTTGTCTCAGAAATTACCTTCTCTAACCAACGCTTTGATGGAACGTCTAGATAGTTATCTGGCTCATCGAGTAAGAGAACTTCTTCAGGTCCATCGAGCAGTGCACGCAAAACCAATTTCTTCTGCTCTCCCCCAGATAGCGAACTGACTAGACGATCTGTCACTTCATCAAAGCTCTTATCGAGCATCTCAGTGCAGCACTTATCCCAGATCACTTCAAAGTCATATCCACCGCAATCGCCCCAATCGATAATCGCTTGGGCATAGGCCATCTGATTCTTCTCTGAGGGATCGGCGCTCATCGCATCTTCTGTTTCGGTAATGCGCGCTGCAGCTTCACGAATTCGGGGTGGTGCGACAGAGGTAAGTAATTGGCGCACCGTGGTCTCGTCACGGACAGAACCGATGAATTGGCGCATCACACCAAGGCCACCAGTTATTGCAACGGTGCCTTCATCTGGAGAGATGTCTCCGCAAATCATGCGGATCAGCGTTGTCTTTCCTGATCCGTTGGGTCCGATCAGCGCGACCTTTGCGCCATCTCCTACGCGGAATGAAACATCATTAAGCAGAACACGACCATCGGAGAGTGCGTACTCCACACCTGAAATATCAATGTGGCCCATTGTCACGCTTTCCGATGGTTACTTTGGCGCGTTCAATAAGTTGATCATTCGATGGATATTCAACGCGGGTAAGACTTAAACCTCGTGCAGGAAAAACCAGTGAATCGCTGACTCGTTCTTTATTGGCTAAGAGCTCTGCCATCCATGAAGGCTCCTTGCGGCCATCTGCCACACAGACAACTGCGCCGACAAGGTTTCGCACCATCGAGTAACAGAAAGCATCAGCAATTACATCTGCCACAAGCAGGCCAGTCTCATCCCGGCGCCAGCGATAGGTTTCCAGGGTGCGAATGGTTGTTCCGCCCTCTTTAAATTTACAGAACGCGGCAAAGTCATGGTGACCCAAGACCAACTCGCTCGCCTTATTCATGAGATCAACATCGAGTGGGCGATACCAAGGAGCTACGTCATAACGAGAAAGTGGCGGGATGACATCGTTGTTATCGAGAATCTTGTAGGTGTAGATCCGGCGCAGCGCTGAAAAGCGGGCATGGAACCCTTCGGGTGCATCAGAAATTTCCATAATCCGAACATCTTCATCAAGGATGCGATTGAGTTTGTAGCGCAGATCGATATAGCTCAGGCCATCTGCAAAGACTGCATCGGGAAGATCAACATGGATTACCTGGCCGGTTGCATGTACTCCGGCATCGGTTCGCCCTGCAACAACTGATTCCACATCTCCGCGAGAGATCCGCGCAATCGCTTCTTCGACGAGATCTTGAATGGTGCGGCGATCAGGCTGAGCGGCCCAACCAAAGAATGCGGTGCCGTCGTAGGCGATATCTATCCGTAAACGACGAAACCCACCCTCGGGAAAGAGAGTGGGTTGCGCCATAAGAATTTACGCTGTTACGGCGTAGGAATTACTTATCTGTTACGAGTTCGATCACAGCCATAGGAGCGTTATCGCCCTTACGTGGACCTACTTTGGTGATACGTGTGTATCCACCTTCGCGTGTAGCAAATGTTGGTGCGATTGTTGTGAAGAGTGTGTGCACAACGCTCTTGTTAGCGATGCGTGCCATTACTTCACGACGAGCC
>JACCEC011056366.1_pt1 | contig 15050 bp, 13 predicted proteins | sample 7450121 | NCBI WGS metagenome assembly JACCEC01 (sample SAMN15323455, study PRJNA562643) | freshwater metagenome | isolation source: river surface water | place: USA:Blue River Watershed | collected 2017-08-18 | reverse complement strand
TAACATTTCTTCACGCTTCACAAACTTAATGCGCGGCTTTCCATGTGGTTCGCCTGCTGCAACCTCCGCAGCGTTGATACGCTCCCAATCTCCTTGAGAGAGATGAACAATTCCTTTCCCAGAAAGTTTTGCTTCTAAGTTTCCGGGCGCTTTAGGGGAGCCAAGATCTTGGATAAGTAGCTGCATGACTTCGATCGAATCGCTCTTGTTTGTACCGATTACTCCTGAGGGGCCGCGTTTTGCCCAACCGACGACATACATGTTTGTTCCAGCAATTCGACCGTCAGTATTTTTTACTCGACCGGATTCATACTCTAAACCGCTAATTTCAAGCGCTTCATAACCGATGGCAGAAACAACAAGACCACACTTGATTGAGAATTGCTCACCGGTTGCAACAACTTTATTGTTTTCGACTTTGTTGATTCCAAAGACAACTTCTTCTACGCGTCCATTTCCTTTGATTTCAAGGGGCGTGGCCAGGAAGTGGAAAAACATTGAACGCTCGTGGTTCTTCTTCTCCGCCTCGGCAATAGCCAACATAGCTTCGAGGTTTGATTTCACATCTTTCGGTACTTCACCTTGGGCTTCAGCCCGTTCCTTTGCGGCAAGGATCTGGTGTTTATCAATATGAACGTCGGTGTGCTCTAACTTGGGTAATTCGCGTAATTCGGGTGAGGTAAATGCTGCATGTTCAGGTCCTCGTCGGCCACACACATGGACTTTTCGAACCTTGGAATGATGGAACTTTTCCAGTGCATGTTGCGCCGTATCGGTTGGATCAAGTTCTTTTGGTTCAAGTGCCAACATGCGCGCAACATCCATAGCAACATTGCCGGCGCCAATCACAACAGCCTCGTCGCAATGTAAATCGACTTCTACTCCGGTGTAATCAGGGTGGGCGTTATACCAAGGTACGAATTCCGCAGCTGAGATTGAACCTGGTAGCTCTTCGCCAGGTATTCCAAGTTTCTTGCCTCTACTAGATCCCGTAGCTATAACAACAGCGTCATACATTTCTTGTAGCTCATGGAGAGAAATATCTTTATCAAGTTCAACATTGCAGAAGAGTCGAAAACCTTCGGTTGTTGCAATTTTCTCAAAGACTTTAGAAACAGTTTTAATCTTTGGATGATCTGGCGCAACGCCACTTCGTACCAAACCCCATGGGGTAGGAAGTTTTTCAATCATGTCGATAGAGAATTTCAAATCTTGAGTCTGGGCATTCTGCAGAGCCTGCGCAGCAAAATAGCCTGCGGGACCAGCGCCAACGATTGAAATATGAAATTCTTTCACGATTACGTAATCCTATCTTGGTACCCTTCGATGTGATGCACGGCTCCGATGTAAGCGCTAGGAAGTATGTGGTCGGCGCGTATCCTGCATCACCTGCCCATTCCAATTGGAATCCGGATGTAGAACATGAATTCTTTGACTCCCTTTCAGCGGATTCACGAATCTGCGCTTTAGAGCTTCCGTGGCTCGGCTCGCTTCATCCGCATGATGATGCGTGGCTATTGAAGAATTTTCCAGAAGATTTCAGTGCTGTCATCACCGATATTCCCTTTGTCATGTCTCGCATCAGTCAAACAAGTACTTATGGTCTTGCTTCGAGTGACACAGATGGTCGCGACACGGCAATCAATGATGTACGTAAGGTGAATGACGCTGTTCGGAAATTTAATGATTCACGTCAGAAGAGCGTTGTATCTGTCATTGAGATTCACACTGCACCAAGAACAATTGGTGATGTTCATTCATTAGCCTCTTCTCTTGAGGAGATCGCTGATTGGAACTGGGATGGAGCATCAATAGCAATCGAACATTGCGATGCATGGGTTGAAGGACAACAGCCAGAGAAGGGTTTCTTGACTATTGAAAAAGAAATCGAAGCGATTCGATTATCGGGAGTTGATGTTGGACTCTTCATTAATTGGGGTAGGTTAGCAATCGAACTCCGGGATGCTGACCGAGTGGCTGAACAATTAGATTCTGCACGAGAGAGTGGATTCTTGCGGGGTTTAATCTTTTCAGGAGCCTCAGATAAGGATGGAATCTTCGGACCTGCTTGGATTGATGCGCATCATCCTTTTCAGAAGAGCGAACGACACATTTATGGCGATCCGCTCTCGCTTTTAACGGAGCTACGGGCCAAGTCAGCGATTAACGCAGCAGGTGAAATTCCTTGGTTGGGAATCAAGCTCGGTTGGTTGAAGTCCGCTGAAGGAACCATTCCTCAGAGAATCTCGATGATTAGTTCTGCTCTTGATGCACTTGATGAAGTAAGTGGGAAATAGGCGGGTGTTGGAGTGAGCAGAGTTTCTTCACAGCACTCGATGGTTTCAATACAAGGTGAGCCACTCGCGACCGTTGTGTACCAACCGGAAGTGTTTATTTCAGATGTAGTACTTGTTCATGGCTTTACAGGCAGTAAAGAAGATTTCATTGATATGTCACTTCTCCTGGCACAGAAAGGACATCGAGTACTTACTTTCGATAACCGCGGCCAACATGAATCAGGCCACACTCAACGAGTTGATGGTTACTCGATGCGCTCACTTGGGCAAGATGTGATTGAACTGGTGAATGCATTTGGGCTAAGCAAGCCACATTTGATGGGTCACTCTTTCGGTGGACTGATTTCTCAACAAGCCACTGTTCTTGCGCCAGAACTCTTCTCTTCTCTAACTCTTTTCTGTTCGGGGCCCGGTGGAAAGCCATCGTGGTTTGATTTTCCACAATTTGCTGGATTAACCAATATGAATAAGACTGAAAAGTGGGAAAGCAATTCCTCGATTGAGGAACTATCAAGTCCAAAATATCCGCTCCGAAAGAAGCGTTGGTTAGCGAGCGATGCAGTTTCGACTTTGGCATATCGGGAACACTTACGTAACTTCACTTCACTTGTTGATGAGATCAAAGACTTAGGGATTCCCTCCCATGTCATTTATGGAGAGAATGATGATGTCTGGCCGCTCAATGAACAACAAGAAATGGCGCACGAATTGGGTGCGCAGCTCACGGTCTTGCCAGGGTGTGGACATTGCCCCAACGAGGAGAAGCCATCTCTTACCGCCGATACTCTTTCGCAATTCTGGAAGAGCATTCAATAGCGTTTACTTACTCCAACGTTTGAAAAGTGGTGGAGCGCCATTAGGAAGTAACTCGGCTGCTAAGGGAGCCCCCTCTAGATGATTTGATTTTGGTTTAACAAAAGTGGACTTCAATTGATTTTTAATTCCCTGCTGGATCAGATTCACATAAGATGCGCTTTGGGAAAGTCCGCCAAGAAAGGCAATTTCTGGGGTTTCTTCAGGTGAATTACTTACTTTTCGCCATGCCGCCACAACTGTGCCACTTAAATGTGCTGCGCCTTCTTCGAGGATCTGGAGCGCCGATGCATTTCCTTTATCCGCTCCTTGAGCAACCATGGCCGCCGCTTTGATGCATAGGGTCGCCGCATCAACGCTTGTCTTATTGGCTAAAGCATCGTGTGCATTGATCTCTGTTGCCAGTAACTCAACTAGATCGTGTGCCGAATCTCTTCCATCAAGAGTTGCTAGCGCTCGACGCATTCCAGCTTGGCCGACCCAGAAACCACCGCCAAGATCGCCAAAAATCTGACCTTTACCGTCAGCGTGACCAAACTTTCCATTATTGCCAGAGACAGCAACAACTCCACCGCCGATGGTGAGTACAACTCCGTTGCTCTTTCCGAGTGCGCCAAAATACGCAGCAAGTCCATCATCCATTACGAAAACTTCTGTGGTTCCAAAGTATCGGTAGCAAAGTTCCCCAAATGGTTCGACATCTCCTACATTTCCTAATAGCCCGGTGAGACTTAGATAGGCACGATCAAACTCTGCTTGCGGGAGTTGTTGAAGAACGCGCTCGACTGCAGATGGAACTGACTCTGAGGTTTGCTTCGCAATGGGATAACTAAGTATTTCTTCCCCGATTTTCACCCGTGCGCCAGATTGGCCGAGATCGAGGACTATATCCATACCGCAATCTTAGTTAGTGAATTCGTAATCCGGTATCAGTCGAAATCAGATATGAGACTTCGCCGGACTTATCGGAGTCTGCTCGCCAAGTGAAATGAGCCTGAATCTGACCGCGATTCACATCATCCTCAGTCACGACATATCGCAAATCCATGAAGGTGTACTTCTCACCTGGGGCTAATTGCTTATGAATCATCCCCATTTCTGCTGCAAAATGGCTGATTTCAATGTTATTTAGTTCATCATCACTCTGATTTATCAAACGTCCGCTAAAGCGAAGTTCGTCGCCAACATGGATTCCTTCCGATACTGGTCCTAAAATTGCATCGAACTCTTCTTTAGTGAAGATGGGATCACCGCTTGCTGAACCACCGAGCGGGCCGATTTCTTTTCTTTCGGATGCCCTAAAGACCGACATATCAACGGGTGGAACATGTCGCTTAGTGACCACTTCTATTTTTTGCAGCATGTCCAGATTTCGACCTGGTCTGATATATCGAAAGACAACATGAAAACCGATTCCATCGTTGTTGAGTTCAGGTAGAAGCACACTTTCCCTAGGTTGGAATTCATCTGGAGAAAAACGGCAGAAGACCATTTCGGTGTATGCCCAACGTTCAAAGAGCACACCAATTCGTCCATCTGTGAGTTCACACGAAGTTGAGTACGCTGAACTGTCAGTTTCAATCACTACTGCTTCTGGCCACGTCAACCCGCCATCACTCGAACGTTTGGCTACAGTTCTTCGACGTAAGTCATGATCATGATTATGTGTACACACCACATAACCTGAACGCAGTACGCAGAGCGAGCCGTTATCGCTAGGGTCAGGTAATTCGTGATGTGAACTCAATGATGCGATAGTCACGCCACCATCACGTGATATTCCACTAAGTCGATGTGGAGTAGATCGAGAATGAAACAGAACTGTGCCATCCGCTAAACACGCGACTGCAGATTCGTTTCCTTTCGGAATCTCCTCACCTAATCTCCATGTTTCGCCATGGTCATCACTAAAGGCAAGAGCACCCAACAATTCTTCTCCTCTGCGCAGAACAAAGGAGTGAATCAGCCTTCCTTCGTGGGGTCCAGAAGGAATTCGACCTCCCATGCCCGATGAGGCAAATATCCCATGTGTGGCGCTGTCTTTTAATTGATCAGTGATGACTCTATGACGCCACGTTTTTCCATCATCATCCGATATCGATAATGAAATGTGCACCGTTGTCGGATCATTGGTGTCAGAGCCCAAAGAGGATTCGAAGAAACTAGCTAATTCTGACTTTTGGCAGAAAACGAGAATTCTTCCCTGTGCACCAAATGTGGGATCAATGATGATGCTGGCATCACCATAACCCGTTATTCCTTCACCGCTAAGGAAAACTTCCTGTCGTGACCATGTATCGCCATTGTCGTCACTGGTGCGAATTACCAGATCAATCGGACCCGGTAGATCATCGAGATCTACTCGCGCATCGTAAATTGCGATGATCTTTCCTGATGGAGTGAGCGCCATTGCTGGAATTCGATATTGGCGATAACCACCAACACCTCTCGTCGCAAGAACGCGGAAGTCCATCAATAATTACTTGAGTAGACCAGCTTGCGAGAGAAATGGCTTGATGGTTTCGATTTCAGCATCGTTGAGTGGAATTGCAGGTGGTGCAGTACGTCCATCTTCGATGATGCCGAGCATTTTGAGTGATGCTTTAAATGCGCCAATTGCGGATGATCCGCGACCCATGCGACTTGTTGCGCCAACATCAACGAGGCCAAACATGGTGAAGAGTCGTTCTTGTTCTTTCTTAGCTGCGGCAAGATCTCCATTTAGAACATACTCATATAGCTTCACATAGCCGACTGGGTCAATATTTCCGATTCCTGGAATAACGCCGTCAGCGCCAAAGGCCAATGCTGAATCAACTGTGAGTTCTGATCCAGTGAGCACAACGCAATCTTTCAGTCCCGCCTTCTTTACAGCCATAACAACCGCGCGAATACCTGCGTCGTTTCCTGAGGAGTCCTTAATTCCTTGAATGACGCCATCTTTTGCCAGGCTCATTAAAGTGCCGAGTTCAAGCTTGACTCCATTGACTGCAACTGGGATGTCGTAAGCGTAAATTGGGGTGTCTGGGCAGGCTTTTTTGATCAATCGAAAGTGGTTTTCGATCTCAGCAGGATGGGTGCGGACATAAAACGGTGCAGTCACAACAATTCCTTCGACTCCAGCCGCTACAGCCATCTTTACATTTTCTATAACGCGTAACGTGGTCGTGTCAATTGCACCTGCAACCACAGGAACACGTCCTTTAACTTCATCCATTGTTATGCGAATGACATCCGCGCGACGACGATCAGTCAAATAGGCGACTTCGCTTGTCGAGCCAAGAATGAACAATCCATGGACGCCGCCATCCATCAAGTGGTTGAGGAGTTTTCTTAGTGACTTCTCATCAACTTCATAATCAGGAGTAAATGGCGTGCATACCGGTGGGACTACGCCTTTGAGTATTCGTGGCTTGCTTGCTGTTGACATCCTTATTCTCCTATCGGTGGTGTCTCGAGATGGCATGCAACTTGATGGTCCGTTCTACCATCAGAAGCAGAACGTAATTGTGGTCGTTGAGCGCGGCATATATCCATCACAAACGGGCAGCGAGTCGAGAAAGCACAACCAGTTGGGACATCAATCGGACTTGGTACTTCACCCTGCAAAGCAATTTGCTTCTTCTTTTGGACGTTCATATCTGGAACTGCGGAGAGAAGAGCGATTGTGTACGGATGTTCGGCTGAAGCTGGAAGCGCGTCTGCAGGAAGAATTTCGACGACAGATCCGAGATACATAACGGCAATGCGATGTCCGACATAACGCGCAACTGCCACATCATGGGTAATGAATACAAAGGAAAGGCCAGTCTCTTTTTGAATCTGGCGTAACAAGTTGATTATCTGGGCTTGGATTGATACATCAAGCGCAGAGACAATTTCATCAGCGATGATTAATTCTGGTTTAACCGCTAAGCAACGTGCGATAGCAAGACGTTGACGTTGTCCGCCAGAAAATTCGTGTGGGTAACGTTGGAGGTACTCCACTCGCATATTGACCATCTCGCAGGCCTCATTTATTCGGGAAAAACGCTCGGCTGGATCATCAACACCATGAACTTCTAGTACTTCATTCATTGCTGCCCCGACACGTTGGCGAGGATTGAACGACGTATAAGGATCTTGGAAGATCATCTGGACTTTCTTTCGGAAGGCCAACTCCTCCGCACGATTTAAATCTTTAACACTTTGTAGCCCTTGGCCAAAATCAAATGTCAGTTCACCTTCGGTGGGTTTCTGTAAGACCGCTAACATGCGACCGAGTGTTGTCTTTCCACATCCAGATTCACCAATTACTGAGATGGTTTCTGAACGGTAGATATCAAGATTTACCCCATCAAGCGCCTTCACATGTCCGATGGTTCGTCGAAAAATTCCGCCTGTGACCGGAAAGTGTTTCTTAATTCCTGCAGCGCGATAAATGGGTGAATCAGACATTGTTACCTACCTGTGTTGGCGCAGGTAAATTCCCGCTCTTATCAAGTCGCATACATCTGGCTTGATGTGATTTCTCGAAGGTAAGTAAGGGAATCGTCGTTTGGCGACACTCATCAACAACATAAGCGCATCGACCAGCGAATTCACATCCTTGCGTCACATCTGCTGGCGAAGGAGTCTGGCCTTCAACGGTGAGTAGTTCGATTGCTTTATCAGCTGCCAATGAAGGAACGCTCTTAAGTAGCGCTTGGGTGTAAGGATGTTTTGGACTACGAAGAACTTGTTCGACCGTTCCATATTCGACAATGCGTCCGAGATACATTACTGCGACATGATCGGCAACTTCTGACACTAGCGCCATGTTGTGGGTGATCAAGATAAAGGTTTTACCAGCACTCTTCTGGAGATCCTTAAGCAATGTCATGATTTGCGCTTGAATAGTGACATCAAGTGCGGTCGTGGGTTCATCTGCAATCACTAAATCAGGTTCACATGCGGTAGCAATTGCGATCATCACGCGTTGGCGCATTCCTCCTGAGAACTCGTGAGGATAAGCGTTGTATCGACGTTCTGGATCTGGGATTCCGAGCTTCTTAAAGAGCTCAATGACGCGCTCTTTTGCCTCTTCTTTCGATAAATCAAGGTGTTGGCGGAGGGTTTCAGCGACTTGGCGACCGACTTTATGGGCTGGATTCAAGGAGGAGAGCGTGTCCTGGAAGATCATTCCAATCTTCGCTCCGCGTAGACCGCGCATACGGCTGCCAAATTTTTCAAGCTTGTTTACTTCTAGCTTTTCTCCCTGGTCATAGAAGTAGATGCTTCCGGAATCAACTCGCCCGTTATCAGGTAGTAGCTGCACGATTGCTTGGGCGGTTACTGACTTACCGCACCCAGATTCGCCTACGACACATAGAAATGAACCTTTAGGAAGATCGAGTGAAACATCTCGAAGAATATGCAGAGTGTTTGACTCAACAGTAAAACTCACATTAACCTCTTTGAGCTCAAGAATATTTGTCATGCGCTCTTCTTTCTTGAACCAAAGATCTTCTCTTTAACTGCAGAAGAGAAGGAGCTATTAGTACTACCACTACGCGTGCGAGGATCAAGCACATCTCTTAATCCATCGCCAATGAAATTGATGCCAGTAACAAAAACGATGATTGCAAGAGCTGGAAATACCCAGAGCCACCAATACTGTTCAACGACTACCGGAGCTTGTGCGGCTGCTAGGAGATTGCCCCATGTTGGGGTTGTGACTGGAACACCAAGGCCCAAGAAGGAAAGTCCTGCTTCAGCAATAATGTAGATCGCGGTGTTTATCGTGAATGCTACAACAATAGGGCTCATGGTGTTTGGCAATAAATGACGGAAGATAATGCGCTTCTTCGAAAATCCAAACGAGCGGTCAGCTTCAACAAATGCTTCCTCGCGTAGAGATAAGAACTCGCTTCGCACTAATCGGAAAGTTGTCATCCATCCCGTAATGGCAAAAATGAAGATGACATTTGTGACTCCTTGTCCAAGGAAAGTTACGAAAATCAACACAAGTACTAGTTGAGGAAAAGTCATCACAAGTTCAGAAAGACGAATCAAAATGGTGTCGAATTTTCCACCGATGTAACCTGCGATTGCGCCCAATACGGTTCCAAACAAATTGCCCAGGAATGAGGCTAGAACCCCGATTAATACTGAGTTTCGACCACCGTATAAGACTCGGCTGAAGACATCCTGGCCAAGTTGGTCGGTTCCCATCAGATGCGATGTTGATGGTGGGAGGCTCGCAACTGAACCATCCATCAGTGTTGGTTCATAACCCGAGATTTGTACAGCAAAAATCGAAGAGGTGACAACCAAAAAAACGATTAACAATCCAATCATCCCAGTGGTGTTACGCACAAAGTTGGCAACCAGTAAACGTGCGGTGCTTGGAGCTTTTTCAATCATTCGGTTGTGGCCCCCAATCTGACTCGAGGATCCAAAATCGATTTCACAATATCAACCAAGAAGCTTGCGACAAGAATCGCAAGCGCTATTAGAAGGCTGATAACCATAATGACAGGAAAATCGGAGACCGTGACCGCTGCGACGACGGTACTCCCAATCCCTGGCCATTGAAAAACGGTCTCAACAAGAACTGATCCACCGACAAGAAGTGGGAGACGAAACGCTAAAAGCACCATGACTGGACCAAGTGAATTACGGAAAACGTGACTCCACATTACTTTCCATTCTGGTAATCCTTTGCTGCGCGCTGTCTTAACAAAATCTCGATTCAATGTATCCAGTACTGAGTTGCGGGTGTAGCGAATCAGTACCGCGAGCATGGCAATACTTAAAGTTGCAACTGGAAGAATCAAGTGTGGCAAGCGATCCCAGAGAGTTATTTGGCCTGGTGCAAGGCGTTGTCCTGTTGGGAGCCAATTAAGTCGATAGGCAAGAATGTTTAGCAGCGCTAATCCGATGAAGAAATCAGGGACTGCAATACCGACAGCAGCTAAGCCGCGAGAGAATTTATCGATGAATCCACCGCGATTTGCACCAGCAAATAAACCGATGGTAAGTGCCAAAATTGTTGAGATAACAAGTGCGGAAAGGATAAGTTCAAGGGTGGCTGGCATTCGAAGAGCAAGAATTTCTGAAATGGGTTGGCCCGTTTGTATGCTGTAGCCAAAATTGCCCTTAAATATCTCGATTAGCCAGTTGAAATACTGCACGAAAATAGGATCGTTGAACCCAAGGCGCTCTCTTAAGATCGCCAAGTTTGTGGGATCAGTAGCTGCATCGGGAGAGATAAGCGAATTAAGTGGATCAATTGGCGAGAGCCTAGAAGCGAAGAAAATAATCGCACTAATAGCAAGCGCCATCGGAATCATGATTGCGATTCGCCTGATGATGAAAGCTATCAGTGTCTCTTCCTTTGGCTCAAATTTCGTTTTACGGTTTAAAGCGAATCAGTGGGTCGAATTACTCCGACCCACTGATTCTCCTTCGAACTAGTTAGATGCTTTCTTTTTAGGAAAGCGACCAATTCAGGAAGTTGTTCTCATATAGATACAACCATGGACCGTACTTGGTAGGCGTTCCAGAAATTCTCTTAGAAACGAATACGTACGCTGGTAGTAGATATGTAGGCAACTTCAAGAGCGTCTGTTGCTCAAGATCTTGTAGACCTTTCAGAGCGGCAGAACGCTGTTTCAAAGTGACGGCAGTCGCAAGTTGTGCATTGAGTTCAGCAAACTTGGTTTGGGTACCAAGAATCTTTGCAAAGTTTGCATTGCTGTACTCGCCGAACCACTCGCTCACGTCGAAGGTTGAGAGACCCTTCAATGCGATGTCATAGTTTTTGTTGGTGTACAACTCTGTGGTTGCATCACCGACAAAGCGAGTCAATTCAACTTTCATACCAAGCGCCTGCATTTGTTGTGCAACAGCTGTCATAAAGATTAAGTCAGCTGGACCAACGTGATAGTGGCGTAGTCGGACAGTTTTGCTGAAATCAAATTTGGCTTCCGCAAGTAATGCCTTTGCCTTTGCTACGTCGTACTTATAAGTCGGAATTGACTTATCGTGGAAAGGTAAGCCGGATGGAACGCCACTGTTGATGACCTTTCCATGTGGGTAAGCAGCCTTAACAATGTTGACCCAGTCGATACCGTACTTGAGCGCTTCACGCGATTTCACGTTGGAAAGAGGGTTACTTGAGTCCGAGAGATTGAAGACCCAATAGCGATGGAATGGAGCGCCCGAAGTCTGGAAGCTCTTGAAGGTATTTACTGCCTTCATTCCACGGATTGTGTCTGCATCTTGAGTCACAAAGTAATCAATCTTGCCTGAACGAGCATCAGCAAGAAGTGCAGCAGAAGAGATGACGTTGATCTCGGTGATGCTTGGCTTCTTACCTTCGAAATTCGAATTATGAACCAAGGTTATGAAGTTATCTGGGCTCATTGTGCCAACCTTGAATGGACCAGAGGTCACTGGATTCAACCAGAACTTACTGGTATCGAGACGTAGCAAGTCTTCATCTTCGAGGGCGTGCTTTGGCAAGATGATGAATTGCGCCAAGATTGGGATTAATAGCGGTTGCGGGGCACCAAGCTTGATGGTGATTTCATTACCTTTAGCAGTAAGACCACTCATGTTTACTTTATTTGCAGCAGTTACTGCGCTCGCACCATCAATCAATTTGAAAGAAGTTGTGTAGTTTGCATTGATCTTGGTTACACGAAGAGCTGAGTTCATAGACCAGATTACGTCGTCGGCTGTGATTGGCTTACCATCTGACCACTTCAAGCCTGACTTCAATGTGATGGTGACAGTCTTGCCATCCTTACTGACCTTGTAACCGGATGCGAGATCTGGTTTTACGGTCGTCATGTCTGGGCCAGCTTTAAGCAAAGCGCGGAACATTGCTGCTTGTGTGATTGAACCTGAGTTTAGCCAGGGCGGTTCTACCTGTTTGATTCCAACGCCACCAGCTCTGGTTTCAGCGAAGGTGAGAGTAGTTTTAGCGTCTGCTGCTCTCGCTGGCACTGTTAGTGATGCCAACGCTAACGTTGAGGCAACAACCGCTACTCCTAACTTCTTGAGGGTTCCCTTCATTCATTTGCTCCTTTAGATAAAACGCGTTTGGGTCCAAAGGTTGTTTCTCGCTTAAGAAATAACACTCTGTTTGGTCTAATACAGGGGATAACTGTTCTAGACCATTTCCCAAAACTATAGTAAGGTTCAAATAAGTCAATAGGCAGAGAGGGCGCGTTGAGTAACGTTTTCGTATCGAGGGAACTGAAAATTAAACCCTTCGCGCCCTTGAAAAAAGGCCTTATTGTGTCCTGTCAGGTTCCCGACGGAACGCCGATCGACACCCCAGAATTTATTGCCGCCCAAGCCGAAACGGTCTTTCAGGCAGGCGCAGTTGGAATTAGAGCGCAAGGTTTAACAAATGTTGCCGCTGTCGCTCGCGCAGTCTCCGTTCCGACTATCGGGTTGATTAAACGATATTCCGATTCCACGCAAATTCATATCACTCCTGAGATTGATGACGTTCTTAAACTAGAACAGGCTGGAGCGACTATTGTGGCGATAGATGCAACTGGTCGCTTGCGGGAAAACGGTCTCTCGTTTCCTGACTTCATGGAAGAACTTCGGCGCAAGACAGATATTCCAATTTTAGCTGACATCGACACTGTGGAAGCAGCCTTGATGGCTGAAGCTCTTGGTTGTGATGCAGTCGCAACCACTCTCTCTGGCTACACAAGCGCGCCAGCGCCAAAACTTCCAAATATCGAGTTAATCCAAAAACTCTCAAATTCTTTGAAAGTTCCAATTATTGCTGAAGGTGGATTCAGTCAACCTGAGCATCTGCTGCAAGCATTCAATGCTGGTGCTTGGTCGGTTTGTATTGGAACCGCGATTACTAATCCTTATTTGCTAGCAAAGAGTTTTGTACAAGTAATTAGTTAAGCTTCAGTACTGTATCTGAAGTCGTATTTGTCTCCACGCTTCACTGAAATGCAGTGCTCCATTGTTCTTCCGCGCATATCAAACGCGGTCAAGGTAAACATCAGAGAAGGCGTATTCACCTGCGCTTTAAGCACTTGTGCTTGATCCTTGTCGAGCAAGATAGGCGAGATTGAAGAATCTGCCTTCACTACAGGGCGTTCATAAACCTCTTTAAAGATTTCATAGAGGGAGCCCTTGAGGTTCTGTTCCAACAATCCTGGGGCGTTTTCGCATGGAATATGAGTATCTTCTACAGATAACGGGGTTCCGTCTGCAAGACGAACTCGTTTGATTCGATATGCAAAATCGCCTACAGAAATCTGAAGAACTTCGGCAAGTTTCTTATCGTTAACCTGCACCTTCTCTGCTTTCAAAATCTGGGAGCTGGGTTTCATGCCCTTCTCCTTAATTTCTTCTGAAAATGAGACAAAGACTAGTTTCTTAGAAAGTTTCTCACCCGCTACATACGTTCCAGAACCTGGAATCGTGTAGAGAAGACCATCGGCTTGCAGCGCCGCCAAAGATTGGCGAATTGTCATGATTGAGACGTCGTAAGTTGCAGCGAGATCTCGTGCAGATGGAATCTTGGAATTCGGTTTCAGCTTCGAGAATTTTGATTGCAACTTCTCACGCAACACAACATGCTTATGTTTCTTCGGTGAAGCTGCCATTTGAAAATCCTCTCACAACAACCGTGAAGAGACTAGCGGGTGATGGTTACCTTATTTAAACCTTCTGGGCTATCTGGGTTAAGACCGTTACTTACGGCTAGTTCATGTGTGACTTTTTGGAAAGCTATTGCGTCACTTACGCACGCGGAAATCTCTGAATCCGTGCTTGGGGTATTAAGAACAACGTCAATTCCGGTGGAATGTGCGTTATTACCTATCCAGTAAACCTTGCCCGTAATCGCACGAACTCGCGAGGGGGCTTCACCGAATGATTCTTTCGGTAGATGATGTGGTGCAATAAAAATTACTTGTGCCGTTGAATTCAGTGAAGCTATTGGGCCATGCATGAAATCTGACGACGACATTCCTTGGACAGGAATTAGGCAAGTTTCTTGGAGTTTCAGCGCAAATTCTTTCGCGTTTGGATATGAGAAACCTCGGCCCAAGATATAGATTGGCTTAGAAATATCGAGATTCTTTGCAAATTCCTTGTAGTTGACGCCATCAGCCAAAATTCCTTCCGTTGAAGAAATAATCGCCTCGGTTCCTATGGGCTCACCCGCCCATGCCATAACCAATAGATATGACACCAGCAACTGACCTACGTATGACTTTGTGGCCGGAACGGCAAGTTCTGGTCCCGCAAGAATTGGAACATGAATATTCGAAAGTTTCGCTAGTGGTGAATTCTCGTCGTTAGTTATTGAAAGTACATATCCCCCACCTGACTGTGCAGCCTTTGCAAAACTGAGCAGATCAGTTGATTGTCCACTCTGGCTAATTGCGATCAATAAACAATTCTCATACTTGAAAGAGGTTGAATACATTGTTGCTGCTGATGGTGAAGCTAAACCGACTGGAAGCCCAAGTTGGGTTTCCAGTAAATACTTTAGATAGTGACCCGCATTATCAGATGTCCCACGAGCGACGATGATTACCGAAGTGAATGAGTGATTCTTGAATAGCGCTCTAGCTTCGTTGAACTTGGCCATCGAGGTGGAGATGTCTCGAAGCATACGAGGGATTTCATGGATCTCTCGCTGCATTACTTCACCGAAGCTCTTCATAACTTCCAATCTGTCGTCCATGTTCTCTGGCGGAGACGAGAGGATTTGAACCTCCGATTCCCTTTCGGGAAAACCTCATTAGCAGTGAGGCGCACTAGACCGGGCTATGCGACGTCTCCAGTAGAGGAGAAGTTTAGCGCGCAACATGAGTAGCGAAATACGTAATAAAATCCACGGGTGAGTGAGCGTGAAATCGAGGCTAAATACGTCGATCTTCATTGCCACGGCGGCGCAGGTTTCTACTTCTCAGACCCCAATCC
>JACCEC010963384.1_pt1 | contig 15052 bp, 18 predicted proteins | sample 7450121 | NCBI WGS metagenome assembly JACCEC01 (sample SAMN15323455, study PRJNA562643) | freshwater metagenome | isolation source: river surface water | place: USA:Blue River Watershed | collected 2017-08-18 | reverse complement strand
TATTAATTTGATAAACATCTCGAATAGCTTCTCTAATTGTTATAGATAAATTGTTAAGATCATGTCTATTTTGCTCGACTCGACTATTTAGATCTCCATATTTTATAGCAATTCGCCAAACGAAAAAACATAGCCCAATAACTTGTCCTATAATTAGAGTTAACAAGGGAAAGTCAAAAGATTGATTGTTCATAAAAAACAAATTGTTACAAATTTAAAAAAAATAAATTAACATCAACTTTAATAATGTTATTCTTAAATTATTAAATAATAAATTTGTAATTCCCAATAAAGCATCTGATTAGAGTAGACAGTTTTTCCAGTGTTAATATCAATGTATTTTCCAGTTTTTCCATAATCAACTCGCTTGACCTGACATCGCCTTCTAATATAAGGGTTTGAATAAAATTCTGCGAAAGTTTGCTGCTCTAATAATAAGTGTTGAGGCTGAGGATAGAGCTTAATTGTTTTCTGATCAGCATAATTAAAATTTCCCGAATCATCCAAATAAGAAAAGGTAAATAAACCATAGCTTCTTCCCTGTAAATTAGCGTTCCATTCAGCTTGATTATAATGAAATACAAATCTAAAAGTTAGCCCGTCTCTGCCTCCATATCCTCCTACATCACGGGGGAATTGTTGCCAATTATTGGGAGATGGGGCAATTCTCCCTAAATCAATCCACGAGCCATAACTATCAGTATAATCAGCCACTAATACTCCACCCCGCAGCGATTAAATCATAAATTTTTTCTTCACTGCAAAAAGTTGAAATATCCCCAGATGCTAATTTTAAAGTTGCCCGTTTAGGCTTGGGTGAACTTGCACCCGTAAAGCATCGTTTTTCGCGCTCATCTGCTGTTAGCTGTTGGGGAGATTTAAGCCCTAAAATAGTTCCATAATTTGTAAAAGTTCCCTTGTCACAGCTAAACCCATAATAAAAATCAGCCGTTCCAGTCGTTGCGAGAACTTTAACAAAGCAAGTCATTTGCCGAGTTGATGAACTTTCCCCTACAAACTTCACTCCTATTCCATTTTTGGCTAAAGTCCATCCGCTTGCTCTTGCTGTTGCCGTTTTTTCTGGTGAGCAAAATAGAGTCAAACTTTGGGGGATAGTTCCGGTTGTTTCTCCTGACGCGGTTGTCTTTTTGGTGAATCTTGGTGGTTTGGGTGCGTTGGCTCTAACTATTAATAAAGCATTAGGATCTAAAAAAGCAGGAATTGTGCTAGGGGGAATAATCCAGCCCAATTGAGAATTCAAGTCACTGTCACTAATCCCTGTTCCGGTAAATTCCCGACTCTTAAATCCGTAGTACACCCCCGCCGAATTCATTCTGAGCATTATCAATCGGTCGCGTGGTTTCCCTCTTGTTGATGCAGGCATCTTGTCCTCCTCCTAAACTATCTAATCCATTATTAATTTGAATTGATACGGCTTCACCATTAATAGAAACATTAAGATTGATAGATAGTTCAATTTTTAATTTTTGAGGTTGAGTTTCTAGGGGTAAAGGTTCCCACGTCCCCCCAATTTCCATTTCTTCATTATCATCAGATTCGTCTTCCCAGTCAGCCCTGATTTCTCCTGTTAGCAATTCTTCAAAAGTAGGCTCAAACATTCCATCAGGATGAAATAGGAAAAAATCATGAATTTCATTTCCAGGGAAAACTATTTTATCCTCAATCAATCCACCATTCCCGTTCATTATTAGGCTCCGTATCAAATTCGGTTACAGCTTCATCATACTCTCCACCCCATAAATAATCTTCAGCCTCTTTAGCTGATACAGGAATCAGTAATCCTCCCTGATTAAGAGGCTGAATAAAAATACAATCTCCATTTAATTGTTGTTGCCCTTGTCGAAACCAAAATTCACCAGGATTAGCTAGTGTTTCCTCAAACAATGGTTCTCCAGGGAGGATTAAGCTAGTCATAATTACTTTGTCTGATTACATTAACAAGATAGCTTCTGTTAAACTCCATCCAGTTTCGGAAGCTGCTAAATCTCCTTTTTTAGCAGGATCGTACATAGACGTCACCGAACTGCCTGCAACGACGGCTTTAGCAGTTCCCGGCTTGGGAGCCGAAGCTCCCATAAAAGCTTTTTTAGCTTCAGCTTCAGTCAGCGTTCCTTTTAATCCTAAAGTGGCTCCGTAATTGCTAAAAGTTCCTCGATCGCACGAAAAACAATAAAAACCGTTACCAATAGGAATAGCCGCCGTTCGTTGACGGGTTGCGCTTCCCTCAGTCCGAAACGTAATCCCCCGCCCCCTTTTAGCAAGAGTCCATTTTTTTGCCATTGCATCAGCAACTTTGTCATAGGCACAAAACGTTGAGACGGTTAGAGGTACAGTCCCAGTTGCCCCAGTACCTGTCCCAGTTGTAGTTGTATTAGTTTTTTTTGATACTCTGGGAGGTTTTGGGGCGTTAGCTCGCAAAACGTAAACTTTGGTAGTGTCCGGGGTCAGTCCTGCTGCTTTAATATGCCCCATTGCTACAAGGTCGCCTGAATCGATCCCAGGAAGATTACTCATGTCAAATGTCTTAAACCCATACATCACAAATTCGGATGCGGCAACATAAACTAATTCTTCGCGTTTTCGACCGCGTGTTGAGGCTGGCATAAAATCTTTTTCCTGATAAAGAATAACTGATCACTTTCAGCCTAACGATTACTAAAACATCTGTCAATGGGAAAATGTAAGAGTTTAATGCCTATCAAAACTGTTACCGAACCCTATACCGTTCGTCAAAATTTTTTTTAAATTTATAAAGATTTTTAACTAGCTTTAGCCTCTGGTGATACAGGCATTCTTTTCTCGTTAGAAACCAGAATAAAATGTTTTCCAATAGAAGGTAGCGAGAGTCTTGCCCACCGGAATTCAACGTTTACCGTAGGTCGTCTCAATGGCTTTTTGTAAGTCTTGCCCATAATAGTTACAGTCTCTTCTGTATTTGGATAAGCAGCCATAACATTCACAGCCCGTGACTCTTTCCAATATTTTTCATTTAATTGATGCTGTTTAAGAGCAAGGACTTTTAAGAGTGTTTGCCTAGCCTCATTTTCGGTATTTGCTAATAATTGAATTTGATACCCGTTAGCCCAGTCATGATAAGTGTAATAATTCTTTCCTTTCTTGTGTTTATATGGCTTTCCTCCAGGGTTAAACTGTTCTGTTATACGAGTCGCTAAAGTGACTAAATCACTTTTATCAATGGATGAATCAGTTTTGTCCATAATATTTATTGTTATCTCCATTCGCGCCGATCTTTTGCCAACAGTGACCTCCTCGGTTGGCTGACTAAAATAAAGTTTGAGATATGGGCGGTTGCTTAACGTTGTGATTTCTGTTGGGGCTTTTTCTTCATATTCTCCATCAATCCCACTCCCACCACTATAATGATATTTAATAATATGCTCAATTATTTGTCCTTCCGTTCCTGATAATAATATTGATTTTTTCTCACTTTTATTGGGGAAATATTCAATAATTAAATATTTTTTGTCAGACACCATTGCTTCCTTCCACTTAATATAAGTTGGGCGAGTGGAAACATCTTTCCTCCAAGCTTCTATAAGTGCCCCATCCGGCCCTACATAATCAGCCAATGGATAATTACTAACTATCTGAGAATTTGAAGCGTGAAAGCGGCTAACAAAATTAGGGAATCCTTTTTCCCATTCTTCAAACCATTTTTCAAAATTAATATCTCCTACGGCTGATTTAATAATCTCTCTAAGATGCCTAACTTGCTGAGTTAACAGCCGAATTTCTGCGGGAGTTCCACTGATTCGATAAAATTCCGATTTCTTATTCCGTTCAGGATAAAGATCAATAATTCTCCATCCGCGCGTCTTAGCTAATTCCGGTTGGTTTAATTCATGAATTTTGGGGCGATTATTGCGATCATCTCCATAAGGTTTTCCGTCGGTCGCTCGATTAGCCTCCGGGCTATAAGTGGGGTATGGAGATCCCCCAGCATCAGGATCAAAAGGGAATTCATCTTCAAAGTCATTGACGAATATATCAACTTGCCAATCATCGCCTTTGGCGCCTGATTCGGCTTCCAAGTGGCGCTGTAGCACGTTTCCCAATCCTTGGATAAAATTCCCTGGAATTCCTGAAACTGGATCGTCTGCCATACTTCCTCCTAAAAACCGAATTATTCGGTTTTTCAAAGTGTTTTAAAGTGCGTAACTAACAATAATCGTAGACTCTGCACACATATCCTGTGTGGCTTCCACAAACTCTTCAGTAAAATCTTTGAGCCAATCAATCTTGATTGACTCGATCATTTTCTCTTGTTGTTTGGCAAAACTCCAGGCTTCCTGTCCGGGTTCTCCCCACTTTCCAACAGTTTTTCCTAACCAGGGAAAAATTGTTCCTAATCCTGAATATTTAACAAAGGATTTAATTAATTTTCGGGCGTTAACATAAGTTTCCATAAAAATAACTGCCACAATTGCACGCCCGGTTGCCACTAATGTACTCTTCATTTCTTCAACCGCTTCTTCCCAAAGTTCTCCTGGTTCTGACCAGGAACGAAATTCTAATTCTTTCAATTTAGCCAATAGCAAAGGATTAAATCGCATTAATCGGGGTGCATTTGATTTTGCTGCGCGCCCCAAGGTAAAACCGCATAGCGTCCCAACGGTCGCCCCTAGTGCTTCTCCCCATCGACCTGCTAAAGCTTTAATGCGTTGCTGTTGCATTTTTCTAATTTGAGCATCAGTTTGTTGCCAATTAAAACTCCAAATTCGTTGAACTCCTCCTACAGCCCACCGAACAAGCCCGCCAATACCCGGAATATACTGAAGCCCTTTGGTTGCTATTTTTACAGCTTGAACAATTCCCTTGGCACCGCCTGATAATGCGGTATACCCTACATAGGCAGCAGTTCCCGCAGCAACAAAAGCCCCTACAACCGGGCTTGATAACACTAATCCACCGACTAAAAAAGCCGTTCCAATTACTGCACCTACACCGCACCCCCAAGCCACGGGATCATCGTTAGCCCAGCCACTTAAATTTCTTCCAAAAAATGTTCTTTTATAATAGTCAACTTTTTGCAGAATACTATCGACTCCAGCAGCCAACCAATCAAGAGGGTTTTTGTCACCATATTGCCACCAACTTTGCAGTTTTATACTTGTTGACTTGATCCAGCCTTTAAGCTTATCAATATTGGATTTTGTGCCATTAATAAAATCAATAAATGGTTGTGCTATTTCGTAGTTATCCTTAGTTTTCGCAACTGCACCGCCGACATAAACATTTGATGGTAGGTATTCTTCTGTTAACAAAAGTGCCATGTTTTTAGAGGTATAATGGTTGAAATAGATAGCCTCTTTACCCGCTTTACACCTCTTAAGCGGGTTTTATCGTTTCTTTTTATTTCGTTTGGTTCGCACCCGCCCCGCCGCCGATGCTTGCCGAACATCGGTTCTACGAATTGCCGATTCGGTTTGCAATTCAAATCGCGCTTTATCAATAGCCTGTTGGATTGCTTCAGGGGTATTGGGAATTTTCCCTTGGGCTGCTAATTCCGCAGCATAGCGCCCAATTTGTCCTAGTAAATCTCTTAAATCTGTTGTTTCGTTTTTTGACCGTCTGGAAACTTTGACCTCTACTTCTTTTTCTTGCAAAAATGCCCCTAAATTTTCTTCAATTGCCTTTTCTGAATTTTCTACTTTAATTTTATTAGGATCAAATCCTTCCCCCGATTTCCACGCCCCCGCATAAGGATCGGCAAAAAACTTAACAGGAACAAAAGCTTGTTCTTCCTGCATCCCTAAATCCTCAAAAATTGCTTCAACCATTTCATGATTTTTTACCAGAACCTGCATTGCTGATAGCAATTGATACAAAGTCCTTTTACTGAAATTATTGGATAGATCAACATCAGAATTAATGTCAACAGAAAATCTAATTAATTTTCTGAGCATATCTGAAATATCAAAGTTTTCGATTGTTATTGGCTGATCACCTGCTTGTGTTGGGTCAGCATCCTTAACAACTACTGCGCTTGCAGGATCTCCCAATGTTTTATTAAGATATAAAAGCAATAGTTCCTGTAGTTGAATCATATCATTGATTTTAATTTCCCCTGGTGCTTTGGGGTAAATTAACCGCTTAGAAATTTTAGAGTCTCTGATTTGTGCAATCGGGAATAACATTTCCAACCTGATTTGAGATTCCATGAAATACTTAAATAAATCAAGATAAGTTTCAACTTTTAAATCTTTTAATTTAATTTTTCCATCTTCTTTGGATTTTTTAGGATCATAATTTGGATCAGGGTATTGATAGTTCTCCCCGTCCCCTGGCAGCCATTTCCCTAATCCCTTTTCTGGCTTTTTCAAGGGAAAGGCGGAATCCTTGCCAGCCGGGTTAAACAATTCTTCAAATCGGTCAAGCATTGTTCCAATTGCCAGCATTAAATGCCGCATATTTTTGACTTCGTAGTCATCTTCTAGTTTAGCTTTTCTATCAATCCAACGTTTAGGAATTCTAACGGGAAAAACATTATCTCCTCCCTTCTCCTCAATTTTATTCTTTTTAGTATCAATTGAACCGACTTTTTCACCAAGTCCTTGATATTTAGCAAGTTTTTTGAGTATTCTACAGCATTCTTCATCCATGTCTTTAGTATCTCCTCTAAATGTAAATGGTGGGTTTTTAATTTTTTGATCTGGGACTAAATCTAGTAAATTTACAATACCAAAGGGGACACTATAGCTTTTATCAATATGAGTCCCTGAATTAGTGAAATAGCTAGGGAGAGTTAGTGACTGGCTTTCTCTTTTGACCTTACCACCTGATATATGTCGTCTAGTTAAGGAATAAGTAATTGAATCTTCAGTAGTAGTAGATTGATAATAATGATAGAATTCAAAATCAAAAATAGCAAATGCTTGTTGCTCATTGCCTATAAAAAACATAGAACTTCCACCTGGATATATTGAGTAAATCATTCCACCAAATATACTGAAATCCATAGATACAGTGCTAGGGTCAATTATCTGAACGGAATGATATTCATTATTGTAATAGTAATAATAAGCACCTGGATCAAAAGGACTATTGGATTGAAAAAAATGTAATTTATTTCTAATTTTATCTATTTTATAGCAGGTATAAGTGGTACTATAATTTTTTCCATAAGTTTGAACTGGAATACCAAGATCACTAACACCATTTTTTGCTTCATATTGCGTAAATGCCCATAAATCGTACAGAGGAGATTCAGACAATCCTAATCTTGTTAAAACTGGAATTTTTTTACTTTTCCATCCCCATGATTCGCTTTTGCCATTGTAATTGTTTAAGCCATTGTAATTCGTACTGTAATACATACCTTTTGTGATAAACCCTATAAAAAGCTTATTGGGAGATCCCCTAGGGGATGGATCAGGAGAAGGATTGTTGTCCTTTCCGTTAACGTCATCAGTGCCTGATCCCGGTTCTGGCTCCGGCTCTGGTTCTGGCTCCGGCTCCGGCTCATTACACTCCTCGGAATCCACTTTTTGAATATCTGAATATAAAAATTGTTCAGCTAAATAAAATCGTTGAACATAGTAACATTTTATTCTGACTGTCTCTATTTTTATTAATTTTAAAATATCAATTGATCCATTTCCACTTTTACTCCAATCAACTTCTAAAACTCCTGGAATCCCCAAAGAAATTCCTAAGTCTATTTCACCAGCAGCTAATCCAACTCCTGCTGAAGCATACGTTTTTTTAAGAGCACTGGCGATGTCTCCCGCAAGTTCGTTAGAACTGTCGGGGCCTATAGATTCGGCAGCTTTATTTGCAGCTTCGGATTTTAAATCTTCTACTTCTTCTTTGGTGATACCAAGGCGTTTGGCAATATCTCCATTGCTGTAACTGTAATCGCTCCATTCAGGCTTTTTGTCTACCATTATTAGAATCCTAAAAAAGTAAAGGTTCCCCCGTCGTAAGGGTCAACCGTATTTTTTGCATAAGAAGAAATCACGGTATCTGTGTATCCCGGTGATGCCGGATTTTCGCAATCAAAACTCAATATATATTTAGTATGCGAAGGTTTTAAGGTAAAAGAAGATTGAGAGATAGCATTAATTTCTTTATAATAACTTTTGTTTTTAACCCACCCTATTAAATTTAAGTCAATTAAGTTTTCATCTAATTCTAAGTAATTGCCTGATTCTAAAGCCAAAACAGCTTTCATAATAATCTCTATTGGAGTTAAATTAATAATTATTTTTCGGTTTATTCCAATTATTCCAGATTCAAAAAAAATATTAAAATTCAATTCTTTTCCGGGTTGAAACTGATCAATCGCCCAAACCTTAGTTCCTGTTGTTATTCCTGCATTTGAATCAATTAATTGTCGTATATTTGTTTCTCCAATGCTTGACAGTGAAATTGGTGGCATGGAAAAATTTTGCCCCGTCGCAATCAAAGACCTGACAATTAGTTCTACTGGCATTTCTTCCTCTCCTAGAAAATAATTTCCTACAAAATAATTAATATCTGTATCTTGACGGATAATAACTTCAATGATACAAGACTCTTTACATTTTGCCACTAAAGCGATGCCTCCATTTGAAGTATCAAGGTAGCCTCCGCCTAATTCAATATTTTTTGGGTGATCATTTTGTTGATTTCCAAAAAACAATTCTAAATTACTTGTAATATTTTTATTTAACTCCTCCTTGTAATTAATCGTGATTTCTCTATTAATTTTCAATGGAGTTGACGGAACAATTATTAAAGGCTTATTTGGTTCAAGTTTGTAATATCCCTCCTTGAAATACCTATAGCTTGTATTTAACCCAGAAATTCCAGATAAATCGATATTTCCTCCATTGATGGTTTGTCTCAAAAAATTATTAGATACTGGCATTTTTATCAACCCCCATAAAATTCTATCCAAGCTACAGAATTTTTATTTACTGATTTTCCTTCTTTATCTTTCCCTTGACAAAAAATATAAATAGCATCTTGGATTAAATATTCAGCCAGTGGCGGTAAAAATTCTTTACCACCACCCGACCATTTAAAACTACCTGATTCATAGGATAAAGTTTCTCCGGGGAGTAAATATGGGCTCGTGAGATTAATTAAATTATAATCAAAATTAAAGTAAACCACCGATTCCCCTGTGTTTTGTAAAAAAATAATTTTGCGAGTTGGGCGATTGTTTAAGATTATTTTACGAGTATTTAACGGTATAGGATTTAAACTGCTAGAATTTTTTTCTAATACTTTACTTACAGATCCTTGCTCGTAAGAAATAATCCCACTATAGGCAATGCGAAATCTTAAATAATTATTACTTGCAAAAGATGTTTGCTGCGTTGGTTTCTGGGTAATCGCAACACCTAATCTGTAATTATTACCCCCTATATCTGATTGTTTTTTGTTGCTCAAAAAAGGGTTTATTAAATCCAAGTAATATTCGGTCTGTTGATTATAAAGCCATTTTCGCGCGATTGGTTGCCAAATACCCCAATTATTGTTAGCATAATATGATTCAAATAAAGTAATCTCTAATGCGTAGTTGGTTACTGGGTTGAATTCTCCCATCCACTCTAAATCTTGTGTTTGTCGTTTTAATAAAGGAGTTAAATCCTCGTCATATTCTGGTAATTTGTGAGGGCGAAATAATCCGGGTAAATAAGAAATTAATTGTAAACATTCAATTGCTACAGAGAGCGTGGCATTGACCGCGCCTGTAGGCTTTAAATTCTCAAAAATTTCCTTGAAATTTATTAATTCAAAAACCTGGTTAGCAGGAGAACTATTATCAAGAGAAACAATAGGAACCCTACCAGTAAAAGCTCTTTCAATATTTCTAATACTATCTGTAGGCATTATAAATACTCCACGACGTTTCTAGTTTCGCCATTTCCCGTAAACGTAGTTTGTGTTTGCAAATTAAAATTAAATTTGAATAAGGCATTGTGCGCGACTGGAGAATTTAACGGCACATCATTGATTGACCACGTTGGATTGATTAATTTATTGGTAAAACTTGGATCGTTTCGCTTCTTTTCCCGTTCGGCTGCAATTATTAAATAAACTCGTTCAACGAGAGCTTCAATGATTCCCCCATTAGCTTTTGAATCTCCCCCTGACCCTTCTGTGTAAGCGACCCCACTGTAAGGATTCGGGTAAGTGAATTCCAAAATTCCTGATGTACTATTACGGGTAATGGTGCAGTAAATCGATGCCGATCCAGTGGCTATGTCTGTGTCGGTATCGATAGTGTAAGAGAGAATGTTAACCCCTTTATCATTTTTGCTTGCATCTCGTTCAACTCCTTGGATCATCGACATGAGAGTATAAAATTGATTTTCGAGAGTGACGGCTGTAATCGTCGCCCCAGTACCAGGGGTGAATAACATAATTTTTGCCAATAATTAATAGTTAAATTATATTTTATATTTTTTAGTCTAAATCAATTTTGTAGGTATTTTGATGGGAGATGTAGGAGAAATGTAGATGATTCTGTAGATTTTATTATCTCTAACACGGAAAAGCTTTTTGTAGAAGATGTTTTATTGTGTCAGTAATTAACATTTCATCATTTTTATCTTGAAATTCTGCGATCGCCCGTCCTTGTACGACCATTCCCCCAGTTTCAACGGTAATTGTTTTCTGTCCAAAGGGTAAAACGGCTAAGACTTCTTCGGTTCTAACTTGTTCAGGATAGGGTACAGCAATTTGCACCTCGACGATCATTTCATTGGGATGATTTAAACCCGCGACTTCCCAAATTCCGGGTAACGCATTATGGGCGATCGCATTTCTAACTGCTCTGGTAGCAGCAACCGTCGGTTCCTGTCCATGTTGATCAACGCCCATTCCCATTTCAATCACAAACCGTTTTTTAGCCATAATTTTTACTTGTTATTTTTAACTTTATATTCTACCTAAGAAAAGACTTGATGGCTAATAGCTTGATGGGTATATTCTGGACAATCTGAATTAGAATGGGTTTCTAAACAGTCCACTTCTACTTTCATTTGATTCATTTCTGCTATTCCAAAAATAGTCGCAAAGGCAATATCCGCCGCATCTCGTCCCGTTCCAATTCTAATTAATCCATTACGAGGAGCAAGGCGAGTGGCATCAAATAAGTACCAGCGATCGCCTAAATATGCTTCAAAATAAGCATGAAAATCTGGGGGTTGAAGTTGATAAGCATAACCTGATGCAAATCGAGCCGGAATATTTAAAGCTCGACAAAAAGCAATTCCTAAATGGGCAAAATCTCGACAAACTCCAGCCCTTTCTGTCACCGTATCAAAGGCAGAAGTATGTTGATCACTGCTTCCTGATAAGTAAGTCACATTATCATAAATCCAATTACAAATTGCCGTTACTCTGGAATAATCGGGTAATAAATGACCGAATTCTGATTGAGCAAACCGGATTAATCGATCGGATTGACAATAGCGACTTGGATAAATATATTGTAACAATTCTAAGGGAAGTTTAGCAATAGGAACTTCATTAATCGTTGTGGGATTGGTTTCTTCATACATCACATCAACAATCGCATAATACGATAAGCTTAAATGCCCTGAAGGAACATTAATCCGAATATAACGATTTTCTAAATTAGGATCAATATATTCTTCATGATTAAGATTCGGTTCTAAGTTAAAATGTTCTTCTAAAATGGTTTGACTTGCAGTTTTAGCAACATTAACATTAAAAATAAATGTAGTATTGCTACTGACTTGATAATTGAATTCGCAACTGACTTTAAATTTCATAAATCCCACCCCTTAAACCATTTGTTGCGATTGTTAACCCCCTAGAAACCGGGTTTCTTCAAGAAACCCGGTTTCTAAATCATCCTTTCTTCACTAACTTTAATTGATACCGATATAACGCCACCGGATGACCACTCGCTGCAAAAAAATTCGGATCTTGAGGAGATAAATAAACGGCTGTTACTTGATCTCCGATAATCGATTGTACCTCATGGGGTGCATTTTTGTCGTCCAATTCTGCCTTGTAAGCCGTTGTGGTTTCCACTTCATTCAAATAGATTTGAGATGAACTTTCAAAGACTTGTTGACTAATTTCGGTCGCAATAAATTGATCCTCACTCGGAGTTTCAGAACTTCGACCTGTTACCGTTGAAATTAATTCTATATTTCCGGGTAAAGCTGTGATTAGGCGATTGGGGTTTGTCGGATCTGTTTTGACCGATAAAATCCCATTTTCTCCTAACGTAGCTTTCCCCATATTAAACCCATTAAAGGCGCGATCGCTCACTATCTTAGGATAGATTTTTCCATCTTCTTCTTGTTCTGAAATAGCTTGATTTAAAAATAAAGTTAAGGGAAAAATCTGTAACTTTGGTAACGATTGAACCGTTTTAAATCTAACGTTAAACTCAACGGGTTGATTCAGACGTTCAGAATTTTTTTCAAACCCAGGAGTGCTGATTTTAGGAGCCATCGGTGCGACTTTATCGACTAATGTACTGGTCACATCCCACTCTCCTTCCATCCACTGAGGATAATATAAATCCCCTTGCGCCTTTTGAATCATGGGTTTACGATTCCAGTCGGGAAATTGAGATAAACGCTCGGCTAACTGTCCGGCTTGAGCATCGACTTTTCCGAACATTAAACCTAGAATTAAACCCGCAATTAAAATAATTTTTTTCATCTTTTTTAGGAACAGGGAATAGGGAACAGGAATTGACTAGAAATTGTAATATTTTACCGTAGGGGTTGGGTCTCCTAACCCTCTTTGCTTGCATTTTGGGGATGAGGGCGAGAAGACCTCGCCCCTACATTTAAGGGGAAATTAACCTTATAATATTTCAACCGGAATGGGTTCCCAAACTTCGCCATATTTTTCTTTTAAGGCTTCCCATTGTTCCACTTGTCCAGGTTCATATTCTCCGGGTTTTCCCCATTGTAAAAACGCACTTAATACAACCTCTTGCTGTTCACTCAAGAAGCGAATCGCATAGGTGGTAAAATTTCCCCGTTTCGCTTCTCCGGTTTCAAATTTCACCTGTTTAATATGATCCATATTGAGATGAAATTCAAATCCCTCCGTGTGCATATTGGCATATTTTCCTTTGGGTAACTCTGCATAAAATAGCTTCTCAAGTTTTCCCCGAACTTCTAACACCGCCGCACTACTGGTGACAATTAACCGTAATGTTCCTAAATTTTCGCACGCCTCTAAAAATTCTTTGAGATTACTCATGATCTAAAATCCAGTTATAAATTCTTTTTAATTCTAAATTTTACTAGAATTCTGTAACCTTTTTTTCTGTAATAGAGACTAACTCGGAGGTGCTGATAAATTTAAGCAAAAATACCTGTCGTTCTTCCAAAGAAAGATACTTATTAAACTTTTTACGATTCAGAACTTGCTCTAATTCATTCAAAGTTGCTTCAGCATATAAAATTATTCCTTGCTTTTCGGCTAATTCAATCGCCCGAAAGGGAACTGAATTTTTAAACAGTAAAGCACTGATTAAAACATTCGTATCCACGACAAATCTATTCGTCATTATCATCCGCTAAAATTTCTTGTAAAATCTCTGGTGTTAAGCCTCGCTGTTGTGCTTTGTCAGAGATTTCTGCCATAACTTCAGTTAAACTTTTATTTTGTAAATTTCCTCTCAAAAACAATTGAACAATGTAGCTCAACTTTTTCTGAGTCTCAGAATTAGCTCCTTCAAACGCCGTCTTAATATCTTCATCAACTTGAATCGTAATGCTTGCCATAGTCCTGATTAATCCTTTGAATATATGTTCTCATTAATTATGGTATAGCATCGCCCCGCTTATTCTGACAAGTGCTGAGAATTTACAGAAAAGTTTTAATTTAGTTGCTTTTCTCGTGTTTTTCGTAAGCAGCAACAATGCGTTGGACGAGGGAATGGCGGACTACATCCGCTTGGGAAAATTCACAAAAAGCAATCCCTTCGACATTTTTTAAGATTTTTAATGCTGTTGTTAATCCTGATGTTTGATTGGGTAATAAATCCGTTTGGGTAATATCTCCCGTCACCACCATGCGAGAGCGAAATCCTAAACGAGTTAATACCATTTTCATTTGAGCCGGGGTTGTATTTTGGGCTTCATCTAAAATAATAAAAGAATTGTTTAACGTTCGACCCCGCATATAGGCAATAGGAGCTACTTCAATCACGCCGCGTTCCATTAAATTTGCGGCTTTTTCTGGGTCTATTAATTCATACAGCGCATCATATAACGGTCTTAAATACGGGTTAACTTTTTGTTGTAAATCTCCGGGTAAAAAGCCTAATTTTTCTCCAGCTTCTACCGCCGGACGAGTTAAAATTAACCGTTCATATTGATCCGATAATAATGCTTGTAACGCTAAAATAGCGGCTAAATAGGTTTTTCCCGTTCCCGCAGGGCCAATACAAAAGATTAAATCCTGTGTCCGCATCGCCTGAATATATTGGCGTTGACGAAAGGTTTTGGCGCGAATTTCTAGCCCGCGCCGAGTTTTAGCAATTACATCCCGTTGAAGGTCTTTAAAGGTCTCTTCTTGATGGGTATTAATGGCATGACGCGCCGTGAGAATATCCACAGAACTAATCGGTTTTCCGTCTTTCCAAAATTCTTTTAAAGATTCGATTAATTTTTGACATAATTCAATTTGGTTGGCGGTTCCACTGATGAATAATTCCTGTCCTCGCATCACCAGTTGAGCACCTGTTTGTTGAGATAGAATTTTGAGATTATCTTCTTGATAGCCAGAAAGCGAAATGGCACTTTCAATGCTCGGTAACTGAAGGGTAAATCGCTCAGTCATGATAGTATCAACTTTTCTTAATCAATGATTCCGATGCCAATAAATAACACTCACAATTAACAGTAATTGACAAAGACTAATATAGCAAATGTGAACTACCGACACTTCTCTACGAGTAAGTGTCGGCTTCTGATTTCTCAGCCCGATGCCTCATCATTCGAGAATGAACGGGTCTTACACAGGCTCCATCAGCAGAGACGGGGTTCCCTCCGCCTTCAGTTTTAATTCTGAT
>JACCEC010519747.1_pt1 | contig 15066 bp, 12 predicted proteins | sample 7450121 | NCBI WGS metagenome assembly JACCEC01 (sample SAMN15323455, study PRJNA562643) | freshwater metagenome | isolation source: river surface water | place: USA:Blue River Watershed | collected 2017-08-18 | reverse complement strand
GTCCACTCCTTGCACCTGACGCAAATGGGCTGCGACTTCCCGATAAACTGTTAAGGGAAGTTTCCGACAGCGAACTTGATAGCGAAGCCGTTGTTTCTGTTGAACTGTTTGCATTAACTTTAACCTATTGTTTCGCTATTCTACTGAAGAAGAAATAATTGATTCAGTTTCATTGTCAGTAGTAATAAGCGGTAGAGGACAACAGTTAATATTATCCAGACAAACCTTCCCCCATTGCAATGCCCAACGGACTAATGCTACTCGGTTATCGGTTGCAGTTTTGGTGAGGATGTTACTGATATGATTATCAACCGTACGTTTACTAATCTCTAGTTTTTCAGCAATTTCTTGATTGGTTAACCCACTCGCCACTAACTCTACAACTTGCAGTTCTCGATCCGAGAGTGCAACAGGGCTGCGAGAATTGCTTTGTGTCATATTAGTTTCCAATTTCTGCATAATTACCTATTCATTATTCTAATGGGAATCTGTTAGATCAAATCCTTTACCCGACCAGACGCAGTAATTTTTAATAAGCTTTGGCCCTAGAAGATATTACTGGCATACCTCAAATCTAGCAGAAATGCTTATCACTTCTTTGTTAATTCTTCCTTAATTTTAAGGGTTGACGGTTGCTAGTTGACGGTTGACTGTGTAGAGACGTGCCATGGCACGTCTCTACTGACTTGTTAATCGGCGAGGAGACGTTGACTGTTAATGGGCGAGGTTTCCTCGCCCCTACTGCCCCGACCCCACCTAACCCGGTACGGTAAACACACCCAAAAAAATCTGTCAAGTTATTGCAATATTTTTTAACTATCTGTTACAATCGTTTACATACAAAGCGAACTAAAACAAATTAGGAGAAAAATTATGTTTACCGTTTTAATTTCTTTATTGATCGTGGGTTGGCTTGCGGCAGCTGTAATTGGGACTCAAGCTTACTTCCTGGGTGAACAAACCAAACCCATTCACGAACGCAACTGGAATTCCAACTCCTTTGAACAAATTGCTAAGTCAGTTACAGGTCAAGAAACCGACTACAGCGTCCGTATTCCGGCTTATAGTTTAGATGCTTACGCCAGCAATAATTTAGGCAATTAATTCTCTAAAAATTACTCTCAAATAACAAAAAATAAGTAACGTTTTTACCCCTGCAATTCGTGGAAGATTGAAGGGGTATTTTTTCTGGTTTCATCTAAAATTTATAATTCTTGGTTATCTTGATTTAATCTTGCTTTTTTACTTTTAGGTTGACTTAATAAAAACCACCAAAGTTCTAATCCAATTAATGCTAATCCACTGACAGTAACCGCCATTTTTGTTGATAAGGGCTGTTCAATGGTTCTAAATTGAGTGTTAGCGGGTTCTGTATGGCTTTCCATTGCTCGAACTGGAACAGAATTTATAATTAAAATTGATAGCAAAATTCCGCTAAATTGTAATCCGGTTTTGATGTTGATGTTCATAGTTTTTACTCCTTATTCTTACTCTACATTAAGTCTCAATCTTATGTACAAATTACCGCCCATCGTAGGGGCGAGAAAACCTCGCCCTGACCGCGAAATGTGTGTTCATTTTTGGAGATTAATTCAGCTTAAACTGACGTAACCGTAAGGCATTCGTAACAACAGAAATCGAACTCATCGCCATTGCTCCTCCTGCAATAATCGGATTAAGTAACCAACCTGTTAAGGGATAAAGAATTCCCGCCGCAATTGGAATTCCGGCTGAGTTATAGATAAAGGCAAAAAACAGGTTTTGACGAATATTATTTAAGGTGGCTTTGCTAAGTTTAATTGCAGTCACTAAACCGATTAAATCCCCTGAAATTAAGGTAATATCACTAGCTGCGATCGCCACATCTGTACCTGTCCCAATAGCAATTCCCACATCCGCTTGAGCTAAAGCCGGAGCATCATTAATTCCATCCCCCACCATAGCAACAATAGGATGCTGTTTTTTCCGTCCTTTCCGTTCAGTTTGCAAAGATTTAATCATATTTGCTTTTTGGTCAGGGCGCACTTCTGCAAACACCCGTTTTATTCCGACTTCAGAAGCAATCGCTTCGGCGGTTTTTTGATGATCTCCGGTTAACATCACCACCTCTAACCCCATTTTTTGTAACGCTTGAATTGCCATTTTTGAAGTGGGTTTCACCGCATCAGAAATCGCCACTAACCCTTCAATTTCTCCATCAATAGCTATCCAAGCGGTTGTTTTTCCTTCTGACTCCCAATTTAGTTGATACGATTGTAAAGGTTCAGTTGCAATTCCTAATTCTTGCATCCAGCGAGCAGTTCCAATTTGTACAAATCGATCGGAAACATAACCTTGGACTCCCATTCCTGCTAAGGCTTTAAAATTCCGAATTTCAGGTAAGGGAAAATTAACGCCTTGTGCTTTAGCATATTGAACAATCGCTTCTGCTAAGGGATGTTCTGATGGTTGTTCAATGGCTGCGACTAATCTTAATAATTTTAATTCATGATTATTGTGGGTTCCCCCAACGGTTACATACTGGGTGACAGTCGGTTTTCCAGCCGTAATCGTTCCGGTTTTATCTAATACAATCGTTTGGATTTTGTGGGCTAATTCTAAACTATCTGCACCTTTAATTAAAATACCATGTTCAGCCCCTAAACCTGTTCCGACCATCACAGAAGTTGGTGTAGCTAATCCTAATGCACAGGGACAAGCAATAATTAAAACCCCGACGGTTGTTGTAATGGCAAGGGTAAGATTTCCAGTCAAATTAAACCAGAGAATAAAAGTAGCGATCGCAATGGCAATCACAACTGGAACAAACCAACCTGTTACCTGATCTGCTAATTTTTGAATCGGTGCTTTTGACCCTTGCGCTTGTTGAACTAACTGCACAATTTGGGCTAATACCGTATCTTTTCCTACCCGTGAAGCTCGAAATTTAAAGCTTCCAGTTTTATTAATTGTCGCCCCAATGACTTCATCCCCTGGATGTTTTTCAACGGGAATACTTTCTCCCGTCACCATCGATTCATCAACCGTAGAATTACCTTCAATTAATTCACCATCAACAGGTATTTTCTCCCCCGGACGAACTCGAATAATATCACCCACATTCACCGCTTCAATCGGAAGATCAATTTCTTCTCCAGAGCGAATGACACGGGCAGTTTTTGCTTGTAATCCCATTAATTTTTTAATCGCATCTGATGTTTTTTCTCTGGCGCGATGTTCTAATAATTGACCGAGTAAAATTAAGGTAATAATAACAGCAGCCGATTCATAATAAACATCTGCGGGTAAACCTTGATTCAGGAAAAATTGCGGAAAAAAGGTGACAAAAATAGAATACAAATAAGCTGCCCCTGTTCCCACTGCAATTAAAGTATTCATATCAGCTTGATGACGTTTTAACCCTTTCCAAGCCCCCATAAAAAAGGCTTGACCCGACCAAAATAAAATCGGTGTTGTCAGGATTAATTGTAACCCAGGGTTGTGCATCCAAGCGGGAATCCAAGGTAAATTTAAACCTGTCATCATCGGTAATCCTCCGATGACTAAAAACACACAAATAATGGCACTAATTACCACTTTTTGGGTTAATTTTTGTTCAATTTCTCGGTTTTCTTTTTCACGATCTTGCAGATAAGAGGTTGTATCTTCGATAGGTTTAGCACTATATCCCGCATCAATAACAGTCTGTTGAATTTGCTCAATATTGGTTTGCTTGGGATCAAATTCAACCGTTGCTTGTTCAGCACCAAAATTAACGTGACAAACCGCAACCCCATTAACATTTTGAATGGCGGTTTCTATGGTATTGGCGCAGGCGGCGCACCCCATTCCCTTTAATTGGAAATAGCTTGTTTTCATGGGTTAAACTCCTTTGTGAGTTTAGTGAGTTGGTGCGTAAGCGAAGCGCGCGCACCCTACACTGTTGTTGATGTTATTTTAAAGTCTCCTCTTCACTGGAGTGTCAAGGGGGAATGAAAAATCATATGAAATTTCTATCTTTTGGATACTTTCTGACATTAAAAAAGTAGAGACGTTTCATAAAACGTCTCTACTCAGGATTAAATATTCTTAACTTGCTAAATATTCTCGAACTTGCGCTTTCCGACGACGTAGATGGTTTAACGCTTGGTTTTCCAGTTGACGAACCCGCTCTCGGCTGATGTTCATCCGAACACCCACTTTAGACAGGGACATCTCCTTACCATCTTCCAACCCATACCGCAGGGTAATCACTTCCCGTTGCTGCGGGGTCAAGTCCGCCAGTAAGTCTTTCAAGTCTTGACGCAGTAACTCTTGAGTTACAAGGGTATCGGCGGATGTGCTTTCATCTTCTAAGAGATCTTGCAGTTCCGTATCCTGATTATCGCCCACGCGCAAATCTAAGGACACGGGATGGCGAGACGCCAACAAATACTCTCGAATTTGGCTCGGATCTAACTCTAAGGCTTCGGCAATTTCTGCCGCCGTCGGGTTACGGCCTAATTTTTGCACCAAGTCCCGTTGAACTTTTTTAATTTTGTTCAGTTTTTCGGTAATATGAATGGGCAAACGAATGGTGCGAGAAGTTTGAGCAATGGCACGGGTAATGGCTTGACGAATCCACCAATAGGCATAAGTCGAGAACTTATAACCGCGCATGGGATCAAATTTTTCCACACCCCGTTCTAAACCCAGGGTTCCTTCTTGGATTAAATCCAAGAATTCCATATTGCGTTTTTGGTATTTTTTAGCAATGGACACCACTAAACGCAAGTTGGCTTCAATCATTTTTTGTTTGGCGCGACGTCCTTGCTCCAGGGTGGTCTGAAGTGCTTCTTCACTCATCCCCACCGCGTCAGACCATTCTTGCTGGCTCGGTTCCCGACCCAGTTGATTAACAAGAACGTCTTTGGCTTCCAACTGTTGCATCATCTGTTGTACCTGTTTGCCAAAGGTAATTTCTTGTTCCCTTGTCAGCAAAGGCACACGGCCAATTTCATGCAAATAGGTGCGAACTGTGTCAGTGGTGGCAGGTCGAGGGTTTCTGGAAACCGCTTGATCTTTGTTTTTAGGATTGACAGTTGGCATGGGTATGATTTACACTCCTAAAACAGAATTTACAGGGGTCGCAAATTTTCCTCCTCTATCTACAGGAGGTTTTATGAGCCTGAACAACACAGGTTAGGAAGGGTTTCAGTCTTAAGGCTGGCTCCAAGTCTTGTCTTACTCTGTAAAATCAAGGTGAATTCTGTCCTATCCGTTTTGTCGCTGCGTTTGAATGGTTTGTTTCTAGGGTCTAGGGCTATTCATTGGATTTATCGTTTTTTCCTAGTATTCCCTAAAAGTTGAGTAATTCCATCAGGCTGTTAGGTAGCCAACCGATGCTCGGCTTAGACAGAAAACCAACATTGACTTTCCTCGTTCATCTCCCGCCTCCTCGTTTTAGGAAGCTTAACATTGTTTACATAGATTTACATCTCTCAGGATTATGACATACAACTAGGGGTGAAAGTCAAGGGCTTCATGGGGAAACCTGCCATTTTAGCAACTTTTGTTTGAATATTTTCATCGTGCCCTAATTTTTTTGATAATACAACTGTAGTGATTGAGTAATAACCGAACTTTAGGTTATCGGTTATCTGTTGATCGATTTAAAACCCTAAATCGTCTTTGGCTAAAGCTGCTGCTTCTAAGACCTGAGCATCGGGTGCTTGTGTCCAGTCGGTTTCTCCGATTTCTCGATAGAAGGTTTCATCATAGGGACGAGTCCGAACGACAACAGGCATAGGGACGGCATGACCTAAAACTAACGCTTGTTGTTTAGAATCTAATTTGGATAACACCGAGCGCAAACTTTGACCCCCAGAAACCCCGGTAAAAATAGCATCAATATCTTTATCATCATTCAGTAAAGCGGTAATGCGGGTTCCCACTTGGGACATGACTTCAGCATCAATTCCAGAGGGACGTTGATCGACAATTAATAAGGTGACAAAATATTTTCGCATTTCTCGCGCAATGGTTCCAAAAATCGTGGAACGCACAATGGCAGGATCTAAAAAACGGTGCGCTTCTTCAATGGTAATCACTAATTGTGTAGGACGATCTAAGGGATCTTTAGAGGCTAAAAATTTCTCAGCTTTTCTAACATAAGCGTGATGAATCCGACGAGTAATCATGTTTGTTACTAACATATAAGATAACATATCGGATTGCGAACCAAATTCAACGACAACATTTTTTCCTGCATCTAAAGATTGTAGAATTCGGTCAACATAATTGGAGGGACAACTGGGACGCATATATTTTAAATTATCCATCCGCATTAATTTCCGTTGTAGCGACATAATTGACCCTTTATGTCCTCGACGTTCATCACAAAAGAGTTGGATTTCTTCATTGGTCATGGATAATAATTGTGTAATCCAATCTTTTCCAAATTCACTTCGCAGAATATTGGCATTATCAATACTAGCTTCGGAAAGATTTAATTCCCGTTGCACTAACATAATATCTTCAACTTCAATTTGATTGTAACTGAGATATAATTCTTGAGCATCTTTAATTCCTCGTCGTCGGGTTGATTCAGGATCTAGCGTATAAACTTCTACTTGACCCGGAAACAGTTGTCTTAAGCCTTTAACGGTATTAAATTGTTTACCCTCTGATACAGCTTCCCACCCGTATTCTGAGTGCATATCAAAAATTAAATTAACGGCTGCTTTTTTCTTAATAATTCCTGATAATAATAACCGCGTTAAAAAGGATTTTCCTGTTCCTGATTTTCCAAATACGCCATTACTGCGTTCTACAAATCGATCTAAATCTAAACAAATCGGTACATCCATATCTAATGGTTTTCCGATGGCAAAATTTCGCCGGGTGGGGTCATCTTCCCAACCAAAAATAATTCTAAAATCTCGTTCACTGGCTTCATAAACCTGGGAAAAATGAACCGGAATGGTTTTAACGGGTAATAGTTCAATTTCGGTGCTATTGGTTTGGGGTTGAAAAGAAGCGATCGCCGCCATTCCATTTTTAGCATTATTTTGAAGGCGAGAAGACCTCGCCCCTACATTTTGTTGTTGGGTTGCGACCCGAATCAGTTCTTCTGCTTCGGAAAATTCCCGACTTAACATTAACATGGGACTGAGTTCGATGGTTCCATAGGTGCTATTTCCCGCTAAAATTGCTTGTAAAAAATCATCATCAGGTTGGGGTGGGTTAGCAATAATTCGAGCGCTGGAGGTTCCCAAGGAAACATCCGTCAGTAAACAGAAAAAATGCGATCGCTTCCCCCGGACGACTAAAAATTTTCCAACCCGCATTTCCTCGACAGACACATCAGGATGTAAGCGAACTTCTAATCCTTTTGTCAGGGAACCTTGAATTACAGAACCAAGGGGTTTTTCAGTCGTCATAGTACAGTTTTTGGGGGGTGAGTAACGGGAAACTTTCGTTAGAAATTGGGGATTTATCGGGGGTTGTCGTATTGTTCATGATGCAACAATTTGACCTAAAATCAATTATAACTCAGAATTTCCCTGTCCTCAATATCTACTGTTTGTTCTTTTACGTCAAGGGATTTGACCTTAATTTTTTGTCTTCTGACGGCTGATTTCTGTTATTATTCCTGAGTGATTTAATCTAAAGTAATTTGAGATCCCCAAATATTTTGAGGTAGAAAGGAGCGATCTAGGGGAAGGGTAGCAACGGGTTCTGTTAAGGTAAAAGTTCCAGATTCAATCCATTTTTTTAACTCTTGAGCAATTTCACGAGACCGAGAAATACTCGCCAGAGGTGCGGTTTTGACTGTTTTTCCATCAATCAATATTTTTCCTTTTTTAAGTTGACTATAGCTAACTAAACCAAAGGTTGGACGAACCCGTCGTGGAATGGCAAAATCCACCACAGGCGCCACAATTTCTGTGTCAGAAACGGCGCAACGAGTAATGACTTCTTCATTTAAAACGGGTAGAGGAATTCCTACCCCTAACATTAAGGACGGCCCATAATTTTTGAAATAACAACCTCGTACCCAATAGGAATTCATTTGTTTTGCATCTCCAATTAAGGCTAAAGTGGCAGCCGGGCCGATAGGAGTGCGATTTTCTAAGCGTTTTTGTAGGGGGAAATGTTGGGTTCCTTCCCAAGTAATATAGCCAATTCCTCCTCCTAAAAAAATTCGGGTTCCTATCCCAATCAGTTGTAAATCAGGGTCATTAATTAAGGGAGAAATTGCACCCGGATTAGAATAAACTGCATTTCCTAAATAGGGTTGTAGGGGGCCTAAATAAGTATAAAGCGGGCGATCGCCACCATTGACTCCGACAATAAAATTTTGATAAAGATTACGAGGATTAAATAAGTAGAATTGGTTAATCGTATCACGGGTAATTGTAGTTTCAAAAGAACTACGGGGATAACAATCTGATACCACTCCTGATGCTTTTAGATGCACTGATTTTCCTGCTATTAAATCTTCTATTACATGACCTCCACCCCGTTCATGACCATCTTCCCCATCTTCCTCCATTTGACTCGCACCGAGATATAAATCAACCGCACCAAAACCACTATAAGCAGGAACGCCATCTAACCAACAGGTTTTAATATTAATGGGGGGATCGGTATGACCTAGATTGATCACAGCGCCGGAGGCTTCCATTGGTTCAAAAGTTCCGGTAGTAATTACATCAACTTCTTGAGCAATTTGAGAGATATTATCGGGGGTGACTTTGGCTTTTAGTTCCTCCACTGTCCAAACAACGGCACGATTTTGAAGAATTTTATCGTTAATTTCAGCAATCGTTTTCATGGAATTTTGACACCCCTTTTATTAAATCTCTAGGTTTTGTCTGTTTAAATTGTAGAGAATTATCGTTCCCACTGATCCAGAATATCTCGAATTAGGATTTCTTTGACTAAAACTTGTCCGACAACGGTTAACGGTAATGCTAAAAGTAAACCCAGAAAACCAAAAAAAGTTAGAAAAAAGGCTTGTGAAATTAATGTAATGGCAGGTAGCAAAGAAACTTGATGCGCCATGAGATAGGGCATTAAAAAATTACTTTCGGCTTGTTGAATCAGAAAATATAAAATAAAAACAAACCCCGCTTTCCACGGATCTTCTAATAAGGCGATCGCCATAGGGGGAATAACACTTAAAGTCGGGCCGATATTCGGGATTAAATTCAGCAATCCCGCTAATATTGCATTCGCAAAGGCTAAAGGAACTTGTAAAACTAAAAGTCCGGTTAAACTGCAAATTGCGACAACAGTCATATCAATTAAAGCACCAACCACCCAGAGTCCTAATGCTTCTTCACATTGATCTAAAATCTCATTCATTCGTTGACGGTAAAATGAAGGAATGAGTTGAATAAAGGCTCGACGATAGGAGAGAGGATCAGCTAATAACATAATCGTTAAAACAATCACTAATAAAAAGCTGAATACTCCTCCTAATGTATTTCCTAAAAAGGTTCCAACTCCACCAATGAGAGGATTTCCTAAACGTTGTAATTGTTGAATGAGGGCGTTAATTTGTAAATCAACTTGAAATAAATTTTGCCAAAAATCCCCAGGAAGTTGTGTTTTTAAATCATTAATCCAAAGATTAAGGCGTTGTAATCCTCGTTCTAACCCTCTAGGAACACGGGTTGCAAGTTCTTGTAATTGGTCAAATAAAGGGGGAACAACTAATAGAAATATCGTTACAAAGCTTAAAATGAGTAAACTAATGGAGAAAAAAATTGCCCAAGAGCGTTTAATTTTAAAACGCTGTATCCATCCAGCTAATTTGTTGAGAGCGGTTGCTAAAACAATCGCAGCAAAAACAAGCAATAAAGCTTGTCGAACTTGCCAAAGGATATAGATTGCACAAAGAATTGCGCTAAAACCGAACCACTGTCCAATTGTCACAGGATAAATAGGATGATGTTAAATTCTAATTATATCTAAGGCGAGATTCCTATCAATCCCCCTTAGAGTAGGTGACTGTGTTGGTCTGGTTCCTTTGATTAATTCTGATTAGTAAATCTTTCTAAAAGTTCCTCACGAGATAATTGCATTAACAACGGTAAAAACTCTGGAGGAGAGAGAGATACTAAAGGTTCAATAATAGCCTGTAAAGATTCATCAACTGTTCCAAAACGAACCCGCAGAAAATTTTCGATTAATTCTCGGCGCTCTCTTGTAATTCCTTGTTCAATTCCTTGTTCAATTCCTTGCTCAATTCCTTGTTCAATTCCTTGTTGTAAAGTCGCTTGTAATTGTTCTGATAATAAGGGGGATAATCTCATAACTAACTCCCGATCTTCTTCATTGATATCTTGATTAACGACTAAGTTACTTCTTAAACTCGAAAGTAACAAAAGTGCATTAGACCGAAATGGGTTATTAACTGGAAGTGCTGCGATTTCATCAATGGCTTGTTTTTGCACTTTTCCTCGTCCTAACAACCTTAACCACAGGGTTTCAGGAGTTCGAGGTAATTGATGAATTACAACAATTGCACTTCTGAGGTAGTCAGCCAGAAAGTAAATTCCAGCGATAGGATTCGATTCATCTAGTATAGCCCGAAATCCATTTAATGTAGCCTCAGAAGCCGTTGGGGTAAGTATCCACAATTTAGGATAATCAGCTTCGGAAATTCGAGTTTTATTGCGGTTGGCTTCCCGTTGGGACTCGCCTCGAACCTGCAACAATTTCAGTAAACAACTACAAATTTCATCCGGTGTAGCTGGGTTGCGAAAGGGTTCAAACAAAGCGGGTGTTGTGGCTAAACGTCCTAACAAACCTAAGATTTCTGCATTGGCTTGTTTTTCCGGTTGAGGAACAAACCAAACATCAATTTGTCGGACTTCTCCTCGCACTTCGCGGGGGGCTTGAACTTCCCCTAATATTGAGAGTAATTCCTCTAAATAGTCTTTGGCAAATTGATCGTAAATAAAGCGAGTCATTTCAAGTAATGGGTCATTGTTTTGCTATTTTTTACCCAAGGATTCAGGCTGTTGGGAATGTTGTTTAAGTCGCCAACTCAAGAACACAGCTAAAATCACCGAAGGTAAGCAAACGGTAATAGCAGCCAAAACTGAAGATTCAGGAACCGACAGTAAAGGGCCAACAAACTTGATGAAAACCGATAATCCTAGGGACAAGATTAAAACTTTGAGTAAAAATGTAGTTTTGTTATCCATAGAGGGCATTGTATAAAGAGGAGGTGTAACTACTTGTTAGCGTTGTAATTGAGCACAAACTGAGTGTCTCAACAAAAAATCAGGATGGAATGACTACAATCTAGGTGAGAAACCCTATTTTTGTAGGATCACAACTTTACAGTTTACCGTTTATTGTTCAATTTAAAAACATCCATGCAAAACCAAAACCCTGAGTTATTAGAAAAAATTCGTCAGCAGTTTGATTCAGCGCCTTATCCTAGAATTCCGTTAGAACAATCGCCTAAAAATAATGATGAGTTACTGTTTATCCATAATTTGGTCACGCCTTATTATTTGAAATATCAGAAAGTGATTAATACAGAAGGCAAAGTTATTTTAGATGCAGGTTGTGGAACGGGATATAAATCTTTAGTATTAGCAGAAGCGAATCCAGGGGCTAAAATTATTGGAATTGATATTTCTGAACCATCGATTGAACTGGCAAAGCAGCGTTTAAAATATCATGGGTTTGATCATGCAGAATTTTATGTATTATCTATAGAAGACTTGCCTAAATTGGGGTATGAGTTTGATTATATTAATGCAGATGAGGTGCTTTATCTATGTCCTAGTTTATTCAAGGCGATGCAAGGGATCAAACAAGTTTTAAAACCCCAGGGTATTATTCGAGCCAATTTGCATAGTTTATATCAAAGGGTCGGTTATTTTAGGGCGCAATCTCTGTTTAAACTCATGGGAGTCATGGATGAATCGTCTCAGGAATTGAAGGCAGAGATAGCTAGAGAAACAATAGAATCCATCAAAGATGAAGTGGTACTGAAAACACAAACTTGGAATAGTCCAGATTATAAAAATGATGAATGGTTGCTGGCGAATTATTTACTTCAAGGGGATAAAGGCTATACAATCCCAGAGGTTTTTGCAGTTTTGAAGGCAACTGATTTACAATTGATCAGTATGGTGAAATGGCGACAATGGCAGCTACTCGATTTATTTAAAGAACCTGATAACTTACCTGCCTTTCTAGCCTTCAGTTTATCCGAAATCTCTATCGAGGAACAGCTACATTTATTTGAGTTGATTAACCCTGTCCATCGGTTATTAGATTTTTGGTGTGGTCATTGTGAGCAGATGTACATTCTTCCGGTGTCTGAATGGAGTGAAATTGATTGGCAAACGGCACGGGTTTATTTACATCCTCAACTCAGAACCAATCAAGCTAAAGCCGACTTAATTCAATGTATTCAGACCCATAGACCTTATGAAATTAGTCAATATGTGAAGTTACCCACTCGCATACCCATCACCCTTGAGAGCAGTCGGGCAGCCTGTTTACTGCCGTTATGGGATGGAGAACAGACGGTGATCTCCCTAGCAGAACGGTGGCAACACATCTATCCGGTTGATCCCATTACCCTAGAACCCATTACTGTCCAGAGGGTACTGCAACAGATCAAAGAACTCCTCATCACCCTGGATGCCTTTCTGTACGTGCTTCTGGAGCATTCCGGGTGAAATTCAAAAAATTTTTGCGGGGGTGATATGAAAGGTTGAGAGAGTGGGTAAGTTAGAACTACCAGATAAAAAGTTAAGCATCCCCCCAAGAGGAGAAAAGACTATGAAGACCGAATTTAAAGCGAAATTCCTGCAATACGTTGCTAATAGAAAAAAAGAAGAAGGTTTCACCTTAATTGAATTGTTAGTTGTTATTATCATTATCGGTATTTTGGCTGCTATTGCGTTACCCTCATTCCTCAACCAAGCTAACAAAGCCAAACAATCTGAAGGCAAACAATATCTGTCCTCGATTAACAAAGGTCAACAAGCCTACTACGCTGAAAATACAGCCTTTGGAGCTACCATTTCAGAATTAGGGATTGGTTTAAAAACCCAAACTTCTAACTTTGTCTATGCCAATGGAACTTCTACTGATGGAGCCACCTCCACCGCTGCTCCAGCTTCCTCCGCCATGAAAGCTTATGCTGCGGGCGTAGGTTTAAGTGGCACTGGCGAAGCAAAAACAACCTCTACTGTTCTCTGTGAACAAAGTGTGGCTAGTAACTGGGCTGTTCCCACGTCCGTTGGATTATCTACGACTGGGCCTGCTTGCGCGACTGGTCAAAGTGCTGTGACGAAATAATAGCTTAAGTCTAACCAGTCTTTCTGGTTCAGAATATGAATCATTGAGAGCGGGTAGTATGGAAAATACTACCCGCTTTCATGCGATAAATTTGCACAAATTATTTGAGTTCTATGAGATCTAATCTTAATCTAAGTGTTTATTCTGATTGGGAACAGAAAGCCAAGCAGTATTGGGAAGAAAAAAACTATACCCAAGCAGCAAAATTGTATGAAACTGCCCTTGAGAAAGAACCTGATCTTAAATCTTCATACTGGTATCTAGGCTTAATGTTATTGTTGCAAGGGCAAGAAGTGGAGGCTCAAACAACTTGGTTCTTGGCAATGACCGAAGGTGAACCGGATCAAGTTGAACAGTGGACACAAGAATTAATCCAAGTTTTAGAAACTGAAGCTGAACGACAAAGAATTACACTCGGAGACTGTACAACCGCCTGGATCATTCGGCAGCATATTCGAGAAATTAACCCCACAGATATTAATAATTTATTACATTTAGTTGGCTTATCAACCTTACTTAAAACCTATTCCGATGAGGTGCTAGTTGAATTAGGTATTTTAGAATTATTTCAATCTAATGTTATTGTTCCAGAAGACGTTAATGATGACTTATTACTTGAAGTTTTAAACAATGTTTTGGAGAAAGCTCCTCAACAGCCTTTATCTTATGAATTAGTAGAAACGACTGTTCCTTATCTTTCTAATGTTCAGTCTTATCTGGAGGTTTTAGTTCCCCTCATTTACCAATTAGCTTTTTCTCGAAGTCAACATCATCTAGCCATTAAATTTACAGAACAAGGCTTAAAATTTGATCCGCAACATCCTGAATTATGGCGATGTTTATCGACGTTTTATCAAGATATTGGGGAATATGCAAAGGGGATAGACGTTGCAAAACAGTGCTATGCGGTGATGGATAATTTTCCCGATCAAGTCTATGCAACTTTTTTATTGCTTCGGGGGTTAATGAGTGCTGGAGGACGTTGGCAAGAATTCTGCACAACGATAGAAAACTATCAGTTAATGCTAACTCGCTTAATTCAAGAAAAGCATACTTTACCGTATGATTTAGCAGTCCGTTCTTTTTCAACAACTTTTTTCTTTCCCTATTATCGAGATCAACCCAGTGAAAATGTATCATGGCGACGAGACGTTTCGCAATTTATTCAGTCTAATATCGAAAGTCTCAATTCAGAAACAGTTGACTATTGCCGTCGCTGGAAACTGCGGTCTAAAACTAGCCTTTTGGTTCAAAAACGCTTAAAAATAGGTTATGTTTCCCATTGTTTAAGAAATCATTCAGTTGGGTGGTTAGCGAGAGGATTATTTCAACACCACGATCATGATAAATTTGAAATTCATAGTTATTTATTAGCCGCCCAAAAGAATTACAATGAGGTACAAGCTTGGTATATTAGTAAAAGCGATAAAGCTCATAAATTAGGGTTAGATGGAAAAGAGGTTGCTCAAGTTGTTTATGATGATGAAATTGATATTTTAGTTGATCTCGACAGTTTGACTTTGACCTCCACCTGTGAAACCTTAGCGATTAAACCTGCACCCATACAAGTCACTTGGTTAGGTTGGGATGCGTCTGAAATTCCCACCATCGATTATTATATTGCTGACCCTTACGTTTTACCCGAAGAGGCTCAAGAATATTACACTGAAAAAATTTGGCGTTTACCTGATACTTATTTAGCGGTTGATGGGTTTGAAGTTGGCCTTCCCAGCTTGCATCGGGATCAATTAGGAATTTCTAATG
>JACCEC010183386.1_pt1 | contig 15068 bp, 10 predicted proteins | sample 7450121 | NCBI WGS metagenome assembly JACCEC01 (sample SAMN15323455, study PRJNA562643) | freshwater metagenome | isolation source: river surface water | place: USA:Blue River Watershed | collected 2017-08-18 | reverse complement strand
TTTTGCCTTAGGAGCCCAGTAAAAAAAGGCACCCATGTCACGTTCATTAGAGAGCGGACTATTTAACGCGTCATTACGATCTAATGGAACACGATTTTGACTTGATTGCATGTTTTCAAATCCATAAGGAACTTTAGATTGTCCTAAACGAATTCTGAATTCATTGTTTTTATCTAGACCAAGATCCATATAAGCATCTCTGATTTGAGCAATATGGTAAGTGGTAGAGCTGCTTGATCCTGCAGATGAGGCGAAGTCGGGTTGAACATAGAAGTAAACTCTCGGACTGATTTGTCCGTAAAAAATGATACGCATACGGCGGATAGAAACTCCTTGATTGTCGCCCCAAGACTTATCACACTGATCGCATTTTAAATTTGGATTTGTTTCCAAAAGACGGTTATAACGAACTTGACTATAACCTCTAATTGCGAATGACTCGTACCAATGTGAAGGATTGTTGTTTGACGTGGTGTTCGCTTGTTTTGCTGTTTCCGGTAAGACATTTTTAGAGACCAATTCGGTTTGTCCATACCCTTGAAAGCTCATCCCTAAGAAGGCAGCGATAATTACTAAAACGTTAAGACGTAACATAAAATAAACATTAATTTAATTATGCTGCAAAGAAAATGGCATAAAATTGCCTTTATGTTATCCTAATGTTAAGCAAAAGTTATGATGCTATCCAATCCACCCCATTCTTTGCGGCTCGCCGCTATTCATCAGAAATTCCATGAAGTGAAAGTCTAGAGGTTCATCCAAATCGAAACAAGGATGTGGCACTTCGTAGGCTAGGGAAAGATCGTTGATAACGGGCTTGATGGCGCCATCAAAAAACACTCTTCTGAAAATATAGAAGGAGGCGTTTAGGTCGTATACTTTCGGCGCCGATTGGCGGGTGAGGAACTGTCCGGGCTTGACTAGCTTCACGAAGCCGTCGCCCTTTTCTTCCACCATATTGAAATAGGGATTGCGATGTGCTTTGGAAACAGAGAAAATATTCATCGCCTCACTGCGTTGTTGCAAGCGTGCTAAGGCGGCTTCTAAATCTTTAACGGAGCGTAGTGGACTGGTAACGTCCATATCAAGGATATAGTCGAACGGCTTTACCTGACGGCGTTCTGCGTGTTCTAAGGCGTTGGCGATGACAGGCATTTTTCCTGCCGTATCCGTTGCTAAATCTGCCGGTCGGCGATAGTTGGTCTCCAAACCCCATTGCGCAGCCACTTCTAGAATCTGTTCATCATCTGTAGATAGCTGAATAACGCCATTGTGTTGGGCCGCAAATTTTTGTGCCGTTTCAATGGTATAGGCAATCAAAGGTTTACCTGCGATTGATTTGATGTTTTTCCCCGGTATTCCTTTGCTGCCGCCACGGGCACAGATAGTAATTAGTATCATAGAGTGACAATTTCCGACTACAATACTAATGAATGTTGTTGATAGGTAGGCCTTTCTGTTTAAGGAATTGCCTTCTTTTTTCAGTGATTTATTACGTATCTTCGGACTCACAATTAAGTTAAATTATTCCGATATGGCCGAGATTATTCGCATGCCCCGTATGAGTGATACCATGACTGAAGGTGTTATTGCTGCATGGCACAAAAAAGTAGGTGACAATGTTAAGAGCGGAGAGCTTTTAGCAGAAGTAGAAACGGACAAAGCAACGATGGAACTAGAATCTTACGAGACTGGTACTTTGTTATATATTGGTGTAGAGCAAGGTAGCGCGGTGCCTGTTAATGGCATTTTGGCGATTATCGGCAAGGCTGGTGAAGAGTTCCAAAGTTTGTTGAATGAAGCAGCTCCGGTAACAGCGGCGCCTGCAACTTCTAACGAAACAATGGCTGCTCCTGCGCCTGCAGCTGCTCCGGTAGCAAGTGCGGCACCTGCAACACCTGAAGTGGCTACAGAAGGGGATCGTATCAAAGCGTCTCCGTTAGCAAAGAAAATTGCAGAAGAGAAAGGAATCGATTTAAGTACTGTAAAAGGTAGTGCAGAAAACGGTCGTATTGTAAAACGCGATCTTGAAAATATTAGTGCTGAAGCTCCGCAAGCAGCTGCTGCAGCGGCTCCGGTAGCGATGCCAGTAGTGGTGAACGGACAAGAGAGCTATGAAGAAATCAATGTTTCTCAAATGCGTAAGACGATCGCTCGTCGCTTGAGCGAAAGCAATTTCACTGCGCCGCATTTCTTCGTAACGATAGAAGCGAATATGGGTAAGGCAATGGCGTTCCGTAACGAAGCTAATGCCAATGCTAATGTTAAAATATCTTTCAACGATATCATGATCAAGGCGGTTGCTATGGCTCTTCGCGCACATCCTAAGGCTAACTCTAGCTGGTTGGGCGACAAGATCCGTTATAACCACCATATCCATATTGGTATGGCGGTTGGTATGGATGAAGGCTTAGTAGTGCCTGTGATTAAATTCGCAGATCAAAAGACCTTGAGTCAATTAGCGGTAGAAGCGAAGTCGTGGGTAGAAAAGGCGAAGTCGAAGAAAATCGCTCCGGCAGATATGTCTGGAAATACCTTTACCATCAGTAATATGGGTATGTTCGACGTAGAAAACTTTACAGCGATCATCAACCCACCTGATGCTTGTATTTTGGCGGTAGGAAAGATTAAAGAAACACCAATCGTTGAGAATGGTGAAATCAAAGTAGGGCATGTAATGAAAATGACCTTGAGTAGCGACCATCGCGTGGTGGACGGTAGCATCGCCTCTGCTTTCTTGAAGTCTTTGAAAGACAATTTAGAGAACCCTATGAAAATGTTGCTCTAATGAGCGATTCTGCGATACGTTTTGCTGAATATAAAGGAAGCTATGCTAAGGTAGAAGCCCTTCCCAAAGGACCTATGCCTGAGATTGCCTTTGTTGGCAGAAGTAATGTCGGCAAGAGTTCTTTAATCAATTTCTTAAGTGGTCGATTGGGGATGGCGCATACGTCGTCACAGCCGGGAAAGACACAGACTTTCAATTATTATCTGATTAATGAGGAGGTGAACTGGGTGGATATGCCTGGTTATGGCTATGCGAAGGTTTCTCAAAAACAGAGAGATGCTTGGCAGAAGGAGATGCAGAAATATCTGGCGGAGCGCGAACAAATGCGCGTTGTTTGTCAGTTGATTGACAGTCGTATCAAGCCGCAGAAAATCGATTTAGAATTTACGCATGCTTGTTTGAAAGGACAGGTGCCGATTGTATTGATTTTCACAAAGGGCGACAGAAAGGGCAGAAACGAAGCTAAATCGAATCAAGCAGCATATGATAGGGCTTTGCGTGAGTTTAAACTAAGTGTCCCAAGACAATTCATGACCTCGGCTTCCGACAAAACGGGAAGAGAGGAAATTTTGACTTGGATGGATGAAGTGTTAGCAGAAGCATAATACGAACAAAAAGCAGAATTTGCTGTTTATCTTTGCAGTAGTTAATAAACAATAAAAACAATTTATATGTCATTAGTAGGAAGAAAAGCGCCTGTATTTAAGGCTAGCGCCGTTATCAACGGTGGAGAAATCGTGAATGATTTCACTTTAGAAGATTACAAAGGAAAGAACTATGTTGTTTTGTTCTTTTACCCAAAGGATTTTACATTCGTTTGTCCTACGGAGTTACACGCTTTCCAAGAGAAATTAGCTGAGTTTGAAAAGCGTAAGTGCGCTGTAGTTGCTTGTAGCACGGATACAGAACAATCGCATTGGGGTTGGTTACAGTTGCCAAAGAACCAAGGCGGTATCCAAGGCATTACGTATCCAATCGTTGCGGATACTAACAAATTGATCAGCATGGCTTATGATGTGTTAAACGGTGAATACTATGCGGATGAGAATGGCAATATGGCGGCGACTGCTGAATTGATTGCGTTCCGTGGTTTGTATTTGATCGATAAAGACGGTATTGTACAACATTTGTTGATCAACAATTTACCATTAGGCCGTAACGTAGATGAGGCTTTGCGTATGTTGGATGCTTTAATTTTCACAGAAGAAAATGGTGAAGCTTGTCCTGCAAACTGGGCTGCTGGTAAGGATGGTTTGAATGCTACCCATGATGGTGTTGCGGATTACCTTGGGAAACACTAATTGATGAATAATTAAGAATGAAAAATTAATAATTCAGAATTAATCTAATAAAATAGAAGCGGCGTCGGGATAATACCTTGGCGCCGTTTTTTAGTTAAAAGTGAAAAAGGAAAGGTGAAGAATCATTAATAACTGGCCACCCTTTTCAGGACATGACAGTACAAAATTATTCATTATTAATCATTCACCATTCACTAGTCCCTGGGCGCCGTTTTTTTATGGATGTTAGATCGAAAGATGTCGACTTTAAATGGAAGGGATAAGATTTTGCAGGATAAGCTCCTGGTAATGGTTTGCGCTAAAATTTGTAAAAGTCAGGTCGAAAGTCGTCGACTTTAATTTTATGGACGATCTAGTAAATTCATTATGGAGTTAAGCTGTTCTTCGACACGTGCTTTTTCTTCCGGAGACGAGATTTCGTTTTGTGTCATTTGCATCAAAAGATACATCGCGAGGAAGTCTTGCATATCCCCTTGATAATTCTCCTTTAGCACTGCAATTTCTGCATTGATTTTTTCGACGGTGGCGCGAATGAAGGCTTCACTCTCTTCTGTAACGAAGAGCGGATATTCTCGTCCGGCGAGGAGTAGCTGAATCGACTTCTTATCTTTTTCCATGATTAGTCGATATTGGCATCCACCACTTCATCCTTGATTTCATTTTGCATCAAGGCGATGCAGCGATCCACTTCCTTCAACAATTCATTGATTTGATATTTTACCTCCTCTTGTTGCTTGGCTTGCTCTGCCGCCTGTGCATTTTCAGCGCGGAGCGTTTCTAATTCAGCCTCAGCACTCACGATAGCCTGATTTTGCTGTTGTAGACTCTCTTCTGCCTCTGCTAGGCGAAGCTCCAATTCTTCTTTTTCTTGCTCCATTGAACGTAAAAGTGCCTTTTGCTCGGCCATACGCTCTTGGATAGCAATGATTTTGTCTTGTATCTGCTGGAGGGTTGCAATAGTTTCAGACATAGCTTGGTTTAATCTGTTTAATGGTTAATTAAAGTTACTAAATCCTTCAAAAAGATAGTACACAAATTTATCCGACAATTCACTAAACATTAAGTTAACGTTGGCGAAAGGTTAAAATTAGATTTAGACCTTTTTTTTGCGTAAAATTTGCGCAAATGTTAAATTTCAAAAAGCTTACAGGTGTTTTCCTCATTCTGTTAATGTTAAGTTTAAAATCCTATGCACAAGATAATAATGTGGCAGGAAAGGTTATCGACGAGAAGACTGGTCAGGGTTTGTTAAATGCAGTAGTAACCATTGATAGCACTCAATTGGGATCAATTACTGATTGGAATGGCGATTTTCAAATTTTGGATGTTCCAGTTGGGCTTTATAATGTTACCATTAAAATGGTAGGTTATAGCTCAAAGAGAATCACAGGAGTGGAGGTAAAGAAGGGCCAAGCAGCACAAATAAATGTTGCAATGGTGAAGGAGGAGAAGCAATTGGGAACGGTATTTATAAATAGTAAGCTCAATCAAGAGAGTACCAATGCGTTAAGAATTATTCAAAAGAATAGTGCTTCGATGGCCGATGGTATGACCGCTGACAATATCAAGCGTACGCCAGATAAAAGTACAGCGGATGTCTTGAAGCGCGTGAGTGGAGTTAGTATTCAGGACAATAAATTTGCCATTGTTCGTGGTCTGAACGAACGTTATAACGTAGCCTTCTTAAATGGCTCTCCCTTACCAAGTTCGGAGCCGGATCGTAAAGCTTTCGCTTTCGATATCTTTCCGTCAAACATGTTGGATAATATCTTGATTTTTAAAACAGCCATTCCTGAACTTCCTGGAGAATTTGCCGGAGGTGTGATTAATATCAATACAAAAGATATTCCTGATAACAATTTTCAAACCATCGCAATTAGCGGCGCTTATAATAGTTTAACGACTTTCAAAGATCAAATGACTTATCCAGGCGGAAAGTTGGATTGGTTAGGAGTAGATGATGGAACACGCGCTATTCCTTCCACAATACCTACCTATGGCAACTTCTCTGTAAAGGTATTGGATCAGGCAGCCTTGGCTAAGACGTTCACGAGTGATTGGCGTATAAATAATAAAACATTCGCTCCTAATAGTAGCTTGCAATATAGCCTTGGCAGATCCTATAAATTAAATGGAAAAGGTCGTACCATTGGTTTTGTGTTTGCTTTGACGCACAGTAGTAGTTTTAACTATCAGACAACGCAACGTAATTCTTACACGAACAATTCTACTTTAGGCACCGATACTTCCAAAGCTCAGTTGGATCACTCTTATTTAGATCAAGTGTATTCGCAGCAAGTATTAGGTGGATCATTACTGAACCTTGCGTTTAAAGTAAATACTAAAAACATCATTACGCTTAAAACGCTTTATACCATTAATTCTGATAATAGATTAGTTCATAGAACGGGTGTGAATAATCCTTTCGATGTCAACCCTATTTTATTAATGTCGAATGCACGAATGTTTACTAGCAATCAGATTGCGTCTGCGCAGTTGCAAGGCGACCATTATATTCAAAAATCAAAGATTAAGTTTCTTTGGAATGTTGGTATCAGTGACATCGTACGTGATATTCCTAGTGAGCGTAGAAGTGTTTATACCCGTAATAAATACTTAACGGATCCGAGTACACCTAATCCTTTGGATACGCAATATGTGGCGAATATTTCTCTTTCAAGTGTTGGTCCGGATTATGGTGGAGGTATGTTTTGGTACCACAACTTAGAGAAAATGCGTAGTGCGAAAATACAATTGTCAAAAGCGGCTACCATAGGTAAAGTGCAAGTTGAATTAAAGTCGGGACTCTCATATCAATTTAGAAATAGAACCTTTACGGCTCGTCGACTTGGCTATACCAAGTATTCAAGCGCTGGTGGTGGAATCTTTTTCAATGATTCATTGGCTTACTTACCGGAAGATGAAATCTTTAGCAATGCGAATATGGGTTTGATTAAGCCAGGCGTAGGTGGTTTTAAATTGGTGGATGATACACGCCCATCGGATCGTTATACTGCGTCTTCTACTTTAACGGCAGGCTTTGTTCAAGCAGATTTGCGTTGGCATGATTTACGCGTAATCACAGGTGCACGTGTTGAGAATTTCCGTCAGACATTAAACGCACAACGTAATAGAAACAGAGCAAACGATATCAAATTAGATACTAGTATTTTGGATGTCTTGCCTTCTTTGAATTTGGTCTATACCTTGAATCCAAAAAACAATTTACGTGCTTCTTACGCGCATACCTTGAATCGCCCAGAATATCGTGAATTAGCTCCTTTTGCTTTTTATGATTTCAATACACAGTTTGTAGTTTCTGGTAGAGATACCCTGAAAAGAGCTTTGATTAAAAATTACGACTTGCGTTATGAGAGCTTCCCTGGAAAAGGACAAGTATTTAGCGTAGGCGCTTTTTATAAGCAGTTTTATAATCCAATCGAACAAGTTTCTTCACCGTATGCCGATAAAGAAATTAGTTTTTCGAATATCCCGAATGCTAATCTCTATGGTGCTGAGTTAGAATTCCGTTATTCCTTCAATAGCTTATTCACTAAAGATACTTTAACGACTATTCAGAAAATGGTTTCACGCAATACCTTCTTTACTAATTTAACGATTGTAAAATCGAAGGTTGAAACGAAGTCCATTCTTGGTGCTATCTCCGATAGTCGTCCTTTACAAGGTCAATCTCCTTACGTAGTTAATGCTGGATGGCTTTATCAAGATGTAGAACACAACTTCACCACTTCTGTTGTGTTGAATCGTGTCGGTCAACGTATTTTCTTGGTAGGGAACGTGAACGACCCGGAGATTTGGGAAAAGGCACGTACTTTCTTAGATGTGCAAATTGCCAAGCAAATAACTAAGAGTATCGAATTAAAAGTCAATGTTCAGAATATTTTAGCGCAAGATCAAATCTTCTACCAGAATGATGATTATGTTGCACATTCTGAAAAAGGATTTGTGGGACGCGGTTTCAATAACCTAGTATATGGCGATCCTTATAACGAATTTGGATATCAGGTGAATCGTGATAATATTGTTTGGAAATCGAATTTTCCTAGAATCTTTTCATTAGGACTTAGCATTAAGTTGTAATAGACTTCATGATTGAATAATTATTGCTAAATATTGAGGTAACATTTGTCAAATAATTTTGTGGTAAAATTATTAATGATGAAAAAATTAATCTCACTTTTTATTCTGCTTGTAATTGGCTTGCAGTCGTATTCTCAACAGTTTTTTGACAGTGTCACTTATCGTGGTGCTTTCGCTCCAGCTCCGCAAGCAATGTGGACAGGCGCATGGGTTAACTGGGATCCGCAAAATGCAAATTATCCAGCCCCTACTGATTTCGTAACAAGTGATATCACGGTTAATACCACTTGGACCACTGGTAAAGTATATCTTTTACAAGGTCCGATTTTCATCACTAACAATGCAGAATTGACAATCCAACCGGGTGTAATCGTTTTGGGTGAAAAGGCTGCAAATGGTGCAGGCTTATTTGTTACTAGAGGCGCAAAATTATATGCGATTGGTACAGAACAATCTCCAGTTGTTTTCAGTAGCGATCAAGCTGCTGGTCAACGTAACTTAGGTGACTGGGGCGGTATCGTGTTAATGGGTAACGCACATGTTAACCAAGCAGGTGGAACAGCTTATGTAGAAGGTTTTGCAAATAGTGCAAATACACAATACGGCGGCGGCGCTACACCGAACGATAATGATAACTCAGGTGCGTTACAATATGTTCGTATTGAATTCGGTGGTTATATCTACCAACCTAATAAAGAAATTAACGCATTGACATTGGGTGGTGTGGGTGCAGGAACTACCTTAGACCATATCCAAGTATCATATACCAACGATGACGCTTTTGAGTGGTTTGGTGGTGCTGTAAATGCAAGACATTTGGTTTCTTACCGTAACCTTGATGACGACTTCGATACAGATTTCGGATTTAGTGGTAACGTACAATTTGGTTTGGTAGTTCGCGATCCAAGTATTGCTGATAACCCTTCTGTATCTACTTCTGAAGGATTTGAATCTGATAACGATGCTTCGGGAAGTACTGCTTCTCCGTTCACTTCAGCGATCTTTTCTAATATCACTTTGATCGGACCGTACCGTGGTAATACTGCAAACACGATCGCTAGTGGATACCGTAGAGGTGCAAGAATTCGTCGTAACTCTAAATTGAATATCTGTAATAGCTTGTTCTTGGATTTTCAAAGAGGTATTCACATCGATGGTGCTGCGTGTGAAGCAAATGCATTGGCTGGTGATATTCATTTTATGAATAATATCGTAGCAGGTTGTGTAACAGGAAAAACATGTGAGGTAAATGCTGGTAGCACTTTTGATATCTGGTCATATTTTGGTTCTCATGGAAACGACTCACTTACTACTACAACAGGCTTATTAATCAATCCTTATAATTTCTTAAGTCCTGACTATCGTCCAGATTCAGTGAGTATGTCACATGCAGGTGCTGCATTTACAGACTCAATCTTCACAGGTAAAATGTTGGAGTTTGCTTTAGGAACTACAAACTTAAATGGCGAAATGCAAGGATTTAATGTTTATCCAAATCCAAGTAGCAATTTGATTTATTGCGCTGGAATGAATGCTAATATGAAGTATACAATCAGTCTTTATTCTATCACCGGTGAGAAAGTAATGGTTTCTAACACAACTCCGTTAGACATCTCTAGTATCCCAAGTGGTGTATACTTAGTAGAAATGAATGGCAACGGACAACGTGCCATTAGAAAAGTTGTTAAGTATTAATTTGATTTAGTTTTATAAAAAAAGGGAGCAATTGCTCCCTTTTTTTATTGTAGTTATTGGATGAATTACATTCTCACAGTAGCCTGACATTCGCTTTGTAAAGCATCCGTCAAGCGCTTCATTACGCTCTCCATCTTATCGTCTGTTAACGTTTTACTTTCATCTTGGAAGAGCAAGTTAATCGCGTAGCTCTTTTTGTTTTCTCCCAACTTCGCATCGATATACACGTCGAATAGATCAACCTTCTTCAATACAGCACCGCACTGCTTTAGAGCAATACGTTCGATATCTGCGTAGCTGATATGTTTGTCGAGTACCAAGGCCAAATCACGTTGTACGGAAGGGAATTTCGATACTTCAGCGTATTTGATATTTTGTTTGGCAGCCAACTTGTAAAGTGCTTCCCAATGGATAGTTGCAGCCCATACATTCGTTTTAATACCGAATCTTTTCAAGGTCTCTGCATCTACAATTCCTGCTTCAGCGATGCGCATATCTTTCTCCTTCCAAACAAATCCTAGTTGCATGTTTTTCACCTCGGCATTTTCCCAAGCCACTTTACGAATACCGCAAGCCGCTGCAACTTGTTGTACAATGTTTTTCAAAGCGAAGAAATCGAATGCTTGTGCTTTTCCTTGCCAGTTTGATTCTTTCCATTCTCCAGCCCCTATCAATTGCCATTGTTCGTGTTCTGCATAAACACCTTCTTCTTTCTTGAAGTAAACCTTACCGAACTCAAACCAGCTTTGATTGCCTTGTTGACGGTTGTTATTATGTGCGATTACTTCTAATCCTCCGAACAATAAATTCTGACGCAACATATCCAACTCCGTATTGATACTATTCAATAATTTGACCGCATCACTCACTTCTCCGTAATAGGCAGAACGTGTAAGCGAATTGTTGATCATCTCCATTACGCCGTTAGCAACTAATGTTTCCGCTACTTTCTCACGCAAGCTCAAACGTCTGTCCGGAGCCTGAATTGGGATGATAGCTTGCACACTGCTTGCCATCGGAATTTTATCTAAGCCATATAAACGAACCACTTCTTCGATAATATCAGCGGCTTCGTGAATATCTGTTTTATGGGAAGGGACACGTAAGTTCCACACACCGTTTTCAATGCTTTCTAATACAAAACCAAGACTGCCTAGCAATAATTCAACTTGGGTTGTGCTTAAGGTCAAACCACTTCTATCATTGATTTGATCTAAACGAATGCGTATAACAGTTTTTGCGAAAGGTTCTGGATGCGTATTGCTTACAGCGCTACAGGCTTCAATGTTTGCATATTGTTTCAACAATACAGAAGCTTTGGTAATCGCAATCGGCGCCATTTCTTGGTCGACACGCTTTTCGAAATGCAGTGCAGAATCTGTTCTTAAACCAAGTCTGGTAGCTGTTTTGCGGATTGTTGAAGGTTTGAACCAAGCAGATTCTAAGAAAATATTTTTAGTAGTATCTGTTACGGCTGAAGAGTCGCCACCCATAATACCTGCAAGACATAGCGCTTGTGTTGGGTCGGCGATTAGCAAATCCCCCTTTTCAATCTTCGCTTCGTTAGCATCTAATGTTTTTAGGGTATAGCTATTGTTGCTCGTATGAATGAGGAGTGTGTTCTGTGCAATTTTATCGGCGTCGAATGCATGGAGCGGTTGCCCACAGTCATGCAAGACATAATTTGTTATATCAACGATATTGTTAATGGAACGAATGCCGATGGCTTGTAAACGGTTGCTCATCCATTTCGGAGCAGTGTCTACTTTTGCACTGGCGAAGTAGCGACCGCAATAGCGTGCGCAAGCTTCGTTATCGAGCACTTGTACTTGTATCGGACTTTCAATCGTGGATTGAATATCTTCTTCTTTAAGTAAAGGCAATAATTGCGCCTTACGTTCTGGATGATGTACGTTTAAATAAGCTACGATTTCACGCGCTACGCCATAATGGCTATACGCATCACTACGATTCGGTGTTAATCCGATTTCGAATACATGATCTACATATACATCCAACAAAGCTGCTACCGGAGTTCCAACAGGTGTTGCTGGGTCAAGTACTAAAATTCCAGCATGACTAGCACCTAAACCTAATTCGTCTTCGGCACATAACATCCCCATACTTTCTTCGCCACGTATCTTTGCTTTTTTAAGGGTGATCGGTTCGCCTACGGAAGGATATAAGGTGGTACCGACTAATGCGGTAGGTACTTTCTGTCCGACAGCCACATTCGGCGCACCGCATACGATGTTTAAGGGCGTATCAGTTCCAATATTAACCGTTGTAAGTTTTAATTTATCTGCTTGTGGATGAGGAATACAGGTTAATACTTCACCTACTACTACACCTTGTAAACCTCCTTTAATAGATTCATATGCGATGATATCTTCTACTTCTAATCCAAGAGAGGTTAATATGACAGATACTTCCTCTACCGGAGGAAGGGCTTGAACGTAATCGCAAAGCCAGTTATAAGAAATTTTCATAATTAAATTCGGAAACGGTTAAGTCTATCTATGCTTTGCTTATTGGTCGAATATTGTTTCGATAATAATTAAAGAAAAGTAAGGCTAAAGAGGTTAAGATAAATCCTATGATAGCGGATATGATGGCGTACATCTTCTTATTAGGATGTACGATTCGAATGGAGAACTCAGGTTCGTCAATGGTTAGCATTACTGATTTGTCGCGACCGAGCACTACTTTGTTTACTTCTAAAGTGGCGATAGCTTCTGCATAAATCTTATTCAGAATTTCTACATCGCGTCTTAATTGCATTTGTTGTAGATGACCACTAGTCTTGGTGGAGGTCATGGAAATATCTGATTGATGCGCTAATTGTGATTCTTTCGCTTGAAGAATAGCGTGAATTGAATCAACCCTATACTTCGAAATTTGATAGCTTTTAGATTGGTTGTCATTTTGATTTTCGATGAAGAAGCGATTCATGAAATCTAAAATGCGATTTGATAGATTCTTAGAAAATTTAGGATCCACACTCGCCACTTTTAATTTAACCATTCCCAACTCTTCATCTAGATTGACATAGACATTCTTCTTAGATATTTTGTCATAGATAGCCTCTAGCAAGCTATCTTCACTTGGTATAATCTTATAAATACTTTCTGTTTTAAATTGATAAGGAGCTTCATCCTTTTTATGCAATTTATACAAACGTACGTATTGATCAGCTAGGCAGGTGGTTTTCCCTTCAACCGTAAATTTTTGGAGAAGACAACTTTTTATAGACTGACGAGAAAGCGATACACCGATAATTGTTTTATTATCTGGTTCGAAGGCGCCACTATTTCCTAAGGAGAAGCCAAATTGACTTGCTAAAGCAAGAGCTGAAGATTGTACTCCTCCCCAGTATTTTCCTTTAACACCTAGCGTAGCATTTACTTCATAAACAGTTTCTTTTCTTGCGGCAACGAAGTAACCTAGGCTAGCAAATAATACCAAAGCAATTAGGAATACCCACCAATTTCTCTTAGCTAGTCGAACGAAGCCAAGTAAGTTGGAAATTATGTCATGAATTGAAAGTTCTTTTTTCTCCATTGTGGAAGCCTATTGACTTATAAAGGTACTTAAAAATTCGGGCTTAATGTATAGCCGAATAATAAAATAAGCTATTTGTGCGTTATACTAAAAATGCAGTGAAATGTTATCGAAAACAATGAGTGCAGCCGTTCTAGGAGTAGACGCTTGGCCTATAACAATTGAGGTGAATTTAACAGAAGGCTTAGGATATAACTTAGTTGGTTTGCCAGATAATGCGGTCAAGGAAAGTATGCATCGAATCGAGAGTGCTTTGCATGAATGCGGGTATATGATGCCGCGGAGAAAAGTGGTAATAAATCTCGCTCCGGCAGATATTCGAAAAGAGGGAAGTGCCTATGATTTGCCCTTAGCCATTTGTTTATTATCAGTGAGTGAGCAAATCGGAGAAATAGATACATCGCAATATTTTATCATGGGCGAGCTTTCTTTGGATGGAAGTGTCTTACCAGTGAAAGGTGTCGTATCGATGGCTTTGCTAGCGAAGCGTATGGGCATGCGCGCGATTTTTGTCCCTTTGGAAAATGCTCGTGAGGCGGCTATTGTAAGGGATTTAGATGTTTATGGCGTAGCGCATCTTCGGGATATGATTGCGCATTTTATTTCGGAGCCCTTGACAGCTATTAAAGTTGATTTGGAAGCCTTATTTGCAAAAGAGGATTCAGAATTCGCTTATGATTTTCAGGATGTAAAAGGTCAAGAAGGAATCAAGCGTGCGATGGAAATTGCTGCAGCAGGATCACATAATGCAATTCTTATTGGTCCGCCAGGTGCAGGCAAGACGATGTTAGCAAAGCGTTTACCCAGTATACTTCCTCCCTTAACTTTAGAGGAGGCCTTGGAGACCACGCGTTTGCATAGTGTAGCGGGAAAGTTGCAGGCTAATCAGACATTAATTACGAAGCGGCCTTATCGCAGTGTTCATCACACTATTTCAGATATTGGTTTGGTAGGTGGTGGTGCGCATCCGCAGCCAGGGGAGATTTCATTAGCACATCATGGGGTATTATTTCTAGATGAGTTGCCTGAGTTTAAGCGGGTTGTTTTGGAAGTATTACGTCAGCCAATGGAAGAGCGCAGGATTACGATATCGCGAGCGCGGTTTAACGTAGAATTTCCCGCGAGCTTCATGTTGGTAAGTGCAATGAACCCCTGTCCTTGTGGCTATTTTAATCATCCTGAACGGGCATGTGTATGTGGATCTGCGGTGGTACAGCGTTATCTCAATCGAATCTCTGGTCCTTTAATGGATCGTATCGATTTGCATGTTGAGGTAACGCCTGTACCTTTTAAAGAGTTGGAGTCGCGACAAGCAGGAGAGAATAGTGCGACGATTCGCGCTCGCGTTATAAAGGCTCGTCAAATTCAACAAGCGCGTTTTGTTGGAAAGGGTTTGTATGCGAATGCGCAAATGAGTGCAGCGCAGTTGAAAGAATATGTGCAATTAGATGAGGCCTGTGCTAGTTTGTTGAGGCAGGCGATGCAACGTTTGTCGCTTAGTGCGCGCGCGTATGATCGGATTTTGAAAGTGACGCGTACGATTGCTGATTTGGAAGGGAGTGAAAATATTCTTCCGCAGCATATTGCAGAAGCGATTCAGTTTCGGAGTTTAGATCGTGAAA
>JACCEC010630155.1_pt1 | contig 15070 bp, 10 predicted proteins | sample 7450121 | NCBI WGS metagenome assembly JACCEC01 (sample SAMN15323455, study PRJNA562643) | freshwater metagenome | isolation source: river surface water | place: USA:Blue River Watershed | collected 2017-08-18 | reverse complement strand
AGGTGACGACGAAGTTTCGTTCAGGATCGAGGTCGAGCCCGGTAAAACGACCCACCTTCCGAGCGAGGGCCTGACGGAACCGGGCCGCACCCCAGGTGATGGAGTACTGATGGAAGGGTCCGTCCGCTGCGCGCTTCAACGCCTCCACGAGAGGCTGCGGCGGGTTCCCATCAGGAAACCCCTGCGCGAGGTTGATGGCGTCGTGCTGGAGCGCGAGTCGCGTCATTCCTCGGATGACAGATTCGGAAAACCCAGCCAGTCGTGATGCAGTCGTCGGCATCGGAATACGTTAACGAGACACCCCGCATTCTCCACGAAAAGCGACCTCAACGGGCACATAATTCCTCCCCACCTCCGGCGTTGGCGCGGAGCTCGCTAACAGGGTCCACATGGACACTTTCAAGCTTTGGCGTGCCGGCACTGCTGGCCTTCTCGCGTCACTCGCCATGGCGTGCCACGGAGTGGAGTTCATCTCGCACCGAGGCGAATCGATCGACGCCCCCGAAAATACCATGGCGGCATTCAAGCTCGCTTGGGCCAGAAACTCCGATGCTATCGAACTCGACATCCACCGAACGGCGGACGGCAGAATCATCGTCTGCCACGACACCACCACCAAACGAACCACCGGAACGGAGGGGAAACTGAGTGAGATGTCCCTCGCAGAACTACAGCGACTCGATGCCGGCTCGTTCAAAGACCCCCAGTTTGTTGGAGAAAAAATGCCGGAACTCGCCCAAGTCCTTGAAGCAATGCCCCGAGGCCGATGCTTCATCGAAATCAAAAGCGGAGAAGACGTCGTACCCGCCCTCGCGGAGTACCTCAAAAAATCCCCGATTCCAAAGGAACGTCTCGTTCTCATCAGTTTTAGTGAAAAGGCCTTAAAACGCGCGCACGACCTCCTGCCTGACCTGAAGTCTTACCTCATTGCCTCCATGCGAAAAGATAAGGAGACGGGCGTCATAAAGCCCTCATTGGACAGCCTCATCGCTTCAGCCCGAAAAAATGGGTTTCATGGGCTCGACCTTGGCTTTTCGCCTCTGATTGATGCGGACACCGTCGGGAGAGTGAAATCCGAAGGCCTCGAACTCTACGTTTGGACCGTCAACAAAAGCTCGGACGCACAGTCCGCAATAGCCCTCGGTGTCGACGGAATCACCTCAGACCGCGCCGCATCACTCAAGGCCGAGTTCGCCGAAACGGTTAAGAAAGCCAGCCCGTCGCAGAACTAAGGTCGTCCCTCCGTGTTGTTCTTCATTCAGCCCGCTTGATTCCCTCCCCTTTGTTCCCATGAAAACTTCCATCTGTTCCCGTTGGGCAATCTTCGCACTCCTAACGATGGCCTGCCTCGCTGTTCGCCCGTCTCATGCAGATGAAGGACGTCCCAACATCGTGTACATCATGACGGACGACCACGCCTACCACGCGTTGTCGTGTTACGGCTCGAAAGTGAACCACACCCCACACTTGGACAAACTCGCGGCGTCAGGCATGCGCTTCAACAACGCGTTCGTCACAAACTCCATCTGCACCCCTAGCCGAGCAACACTTCTCACGGGCAAGTATTCTCACAAAAACGGCACGCCCGTTTTCAACCGGTTCGACGGCGAACAGCAGAACGTCGCAAAGCTCCTTCAAAAAGGAGGCTACCACACGCTCATGGTCGGCAAATGGCACCTCGGCAGCGACCCAACCGGTTTCGACAACTGGAACATTCTCCCCGGACAAGGACGCTACATTGACCCCATCCTCTACGACGCAAAAGGGGCGAAGGTTTACGAGGGCTATGCGACGGACGTCATCACGGACATCGGGGTCGGAATGCTTCAGGCAAGACCCAAGGATAAACCCTTCTTCCTGATGCTCCACCACAAGGCTCCCCATCGGGAATGGGAACCCAACGATCACTATCGCAAGGTGTTTGCCGAGAAAGTCATCCCAGAGCCAGCGACCTTGCGTGACGACTACTCCACGCGCCCCGCCGCTCTTCCCATCAACCAGCAAACCGTCTTCAAAGATCTGACCCGGAGAGATCTAAAGCTTGTCCCCCCCGCCGACCTGCAGGGACCGAAACGTAACCAGTGGCTCTCGGTTAAACCGGATTCTGTTGAACTCATGGTGAACGGAGTTCAACGCACCCTCACCGGGCCAGACCTCGATTCCTGGAAATACCAGCGGTACATGCAGGACTACCTCGCCTGCGTACAAAGCGTGGATGACAACGTCGGCCGCTTGATGGACTGGCTCAAAGCGGAAGGGCTCGCCCAGAACACCATCGTCATCTACACGGCGGACAATGGCTTCTTTCTCGGTGATAACGGCATGTACGACAAACGGTTCATGTATGAACCTTCCCTACACATTCCCCTTCTCGTGACAGGCCCGGGAGTGAAGGCGGGCGAGGTGACGGACGCCTTCGCCATCAATCCGGATTTCGCGCCCACGTTTCTCGATCTTGCAGGGCTGGCCACCCCCGCTGACATGCAGGGACGCTCCCTGAAACCCGTGCTCGCCGGAAAAACCCCGAGCGACTGGCGCAAGTCGATGTATTACAGATACTACCACGATCCTGGCCACCACAACACGCGCGCACATTATGGCGTCCGAACCGCCACCCATAAGCTGATTCACTACTGGAGAGTCGATGGTTGGGAACTGTTCGATCTCAAGGCGGACCCAGGCGAACAAAAAAATCTCTACGGACAGCCCGCCATGGCTGAAATCACTCAAGGACTCAAATCAGAGCTCCAACAGCTCAGGAACGAATTTCAAGATCAAGACCAGTTCGCAAACGAACTCCCGAAAGACGGGGTCGACGGCGGTGTCCTGCGTTGGGCTGAAGGCCACAGCCCCCAAGGACCCAAGGTTCCCCGCCCCCAGTGACGCGCCCACGGTCTGACACGTTGATAAAGCCCCGAGGTTGTCTTCGACAGACGCGTCGTTCATCCATCTGCGAAGAACCTCCATCGCAGACCTTGATGCTCAGCCCATCCTGTGACACAGTCGCAACCCGCATCGATGATGCGGTTTCAAGGCGCGCCCGTAGCTCAACTGGATAGAGCGTTGGTCTCCGAAGCCGAAGGTTGTGGGTTCAAGTCCCGCCGGGCGCACCACTTCGTGATCCAATCCGCTCATGACGATCACCCCAATCCGGAGAGGGCGACAAGCGCCCTCAGTACCTAACCAAATCTCCCGGTAACGTAGTCGTTCGTCCGTTGATGCGTCGGGTTGGTAAAAATCTTGGTGGTTGCATCGTACTCCACCAACTCGCCTAGGTAGAAAAACGCAGTCTTTCCCGAGACGCGCCCCGCCTGCTGCATGCTGTGGGTGACGATCACAATCGTGAAGTGCTCCTTGAGCTCGAAAATCAAATCCTCAATCCGCGAAGTCGCAACCGGGTCAAGCGCGGAACACGGCTCGTCCATCAGCAAAATCTCTGGCTCATTCACAATCGCTCGCGCAATGCACAACCGCTGCTGCTGCCCGCCCGAAAGTCCCAAGGCCGAATCATCCAACCGATCCTTCACCTCGTCCCACAACGCAGCCCGACGCAAACTCGTCTCCACAGCCTCGTCCAATCGAACACGATCCCGAACGCCTCCCACCCGCAACGGATAAACCACGTTCTCGTAAATCGATTTGGCAAACGGATTCGACTTTTGAAAGACCATTCCAATCCGTTTCCTCAACTCAATCACCTCCAGCGCGGGATCAAAAATGCTGTGCCCCCGAATCAAAACATCCCCCTGATGACGAACCCCTTCAATAAGGTCGTTCATCCGATTTAAACTCCTGAGGAGCGTGCTTTTCCCGCAACCGGATGGACCGATGAACGCCGTCACCTCCCGCTCTGGAAGATCCATCGAAATCCTGTGCAGGGCCTGCTTCGCTCCGTAAAAGAAATCGTACTCCCGAATCCGAATTAACGCGGGATCCTTCGCTGAGTCAGTGGCCGTGCTCGGCTGCGAATGAACGGTATCCATGGCTCTAGAATGCCCCTGTCGCGTAACGCTTGCGTAAACGTTCGCGAATAAAAATTGCGCTGAGATTCAGGGCCACAATCAGCCCGATGAGAAAGAGCGTTGTCGCGAAAACCATCGGCTTGGCCGCTTCCGAATCGGGAGACTGAAAGCCCAGGTCATAGATGTGAAACCCAAGATGCATGAACTTTTGGTCGAGATGGATGAACGGAAAGTTCAAGTCCAAAGGCATCTCCGGCGCCAATTTCACCACCCCCACCAACATCAACGGCGCCACCTCGCCCGCGCCGCGCGCCATCGCAAGAATCAACCCTGTCAGAACTCCGGGCGCCGCCGCTGGTAAAACAACCCGCTGAATCGTCTGCCATTTGGAAGCCCCACACGCAAGCGAGCCCTCCCTCACACTCCGAGGCACCGCCGCCAACGCCTCCTCCGTCGAAACAATCACCACGGGCACCGTCATCAACGCCAACGTTAACGCCGACCACATGATACCCCCAGTACCCACCGTCGGAGTCGGCAATCGATCACTGAAAAGTAAGGAATCAATCGTCCCGCCCACAAGGTAGACAAAAAAGCCTAACCCAAAGACTCCGAACACAATCGAGGGAACCCCCGCGAGATTGTTCACCGCAATCCGAACCGCCCGCACCACCGCACCCTGTGCCGCGTACTCCCTCAAATAGATTGCAGCCACCACCCCAAACGGCATCACCGCCATGCTCATTAAAAGCGTCATCACAAACGTCCCGAAAATCGCCGGGAAAATGCCGCCCTCCGTATTCGCCTCGCGCGGCTCTTCCGTCAAAAACAACCGGATGTTTCGAAACATCTCCCCAACTCGCCCCACCCAGCCGGCCGCGTTCGGATACGTGAAATGCAAAACGTTCCCAAGACGTACCCTCTGCTCAGCTCCCGACGGCAACCGATAAACCAACTCGCCGCGCGCCTGTGTGTCCCGCAACTCGCGCCGACGCGCATCCAACGCTTGATACGGGCCCTCCAGCGCCTGAATGCGTTCCGCGAAAATGTGTTGCCCGTCCTCCGTTCCGCCACGCGCCATCAACGATCGTTGCTTCCGCTGCAAATCCTCCATCTCACGGTTAATCGCCCCAATCCGCGTTTTCTCAATGGTTTGAATCTCGCGTCGACGCGCTGAGACCTCCCGAACAATGCCCTTCAACACACCGTCAAACCCCTTGGCCGTCGCCTCAATATCCCGCTCACCCAATCCCTCAATGCGAACCGGTATGCCGAAGGCAGGGCCGTACTCCACCCGCTCAATCCGCATCAAATCAACCGGATATCGCGTCGTCTCCATCGAGGCCACATCCACAAACTTAAAACCCATCCCGTACGCATCCTTGTTCGCAACAAAGAGCTGTACCTCCTGCGGCCCAGAAATACCGGTTCCCGCCTTCGGCCCACGCCGAACCTCCTCACCCGCAAACGTTCGCGCCCCCTGCAACAAATCCGCAGACCCAGCCGCAACCGTCACCTCCAACACCCGCTTCGGCCAAAACGCACCCAACCCGTTCAACAACACCGTCCCCAGCAACCCCAAAATCATCGCCAACCCAACGGTCACGCCCGACGTCGTAAACCACACCAATACCTCGCCCGGACGCCGCAACGTCCGAGTCGATGCCTGGTCTTTATCCGATTTCCCCATAAAATAGTCGGTTCAGCTCAGCTTGAACTTTTCGCGTAGCCGCTGACGAAACACCTCCGCAACCGTATTCACCGCGAACGTTAGCGCAAACAGCACCATCGCCCCGAGAAACAAGGCGCGGTAGAGCGTTCCATGGTGCGGCGCTTCCGGCAGCTCGACCGCAATGTTCGCAGAAAGAGTTCGCATCCCGGAAAAGAGATTCAAATCCATGATGGGGGTATTGCCTGTCGCCATCACCACAATCATCGTCTCTCCAACCGCGCGGCCCAACGCAATCATCAGCGCCGAAAATATTCCCGCTGAAGCCGTTGGAAGAATCACACGCAACGCCGTTTGCCAACGGCTTGCTCCCAAGGCCAATGAGCCCGTCCGCAACGAAGGCGGAACCGCCGACAAAGAATCTTCGGTAATGGTGAAAACAATCGGAATCACCGCAAAACCCATCACAAAACCCACTACCAACGAGTTCCGTTGCTGAAAATCTGCGCCCGTCACCTGCGGCCACCACCGCCGAAAATCACCCGTCATCCCACCAGCACCGTCCCCCACCGAAAACGCCCACTGTTCGAAGACCGGTCCCAGCCTCCACGCCGCCCACGTCACGAAGAGCATAACCGGAAAAAAAGCGACAAACTCAAACCCCGGTCGAACTTTCACGCGCACCTCTGCCGGCATGCGCTCCCACACCAACCCCATCACCATCGCCGCACTCGGAATCGCCAACGCGATTAAAATCAGGGACGGAACCCGCGTCTCCGCAAGAGGCGCCAGCCACAGCGCCGCCAAAAAGCCCAACACGACCGATGGAAGCGACGCCATAATCTCCATCAACGGTTTTACCACCGCCCGCACCCGGGGGAGCGCAAACTGAGAAATGTAAAGCGCTGCGAGCAAAGCCACCGGCACTCCAAACAACATTCCAAACAACGTCCCCTTCAACGTACCTACCACCAGCGGAACCATCGAAAACTTGGGTTCAAAATCATCGGATCCACCGGTCGACTGCCACTCGTACTTCGGTCGGTCTGCACCCTCATACCAAACCTTCCCAAACATCGCCCGAAAGCTCGCCTCTGGATGCGGATCGTCCAGCGCAAAGAGCGTCAATCGCCCCGAGGCTTCCAACAGCGCCAACCGGTCATACTTGCTCCCAATCGCCCCCAAGACCACGTCCTGCGGCGGAACAAAATCCCACCGCACCTTTTCCGTCGTCGCGTAACACAACTGCACCCGCCGTGCATTCCCCGTGAGGTACGCCTTGTTCCGCAGGCTCGCGGCGTAAAACGACGATGCCACACCCAGCGTGGGCATCCGATGAATCTCGCCAAACATCCGGTCCGCACCCCCCGCAGGGACGTACAAACTAAACAAACGGGATTCCCCACCAGCCCCCGAAAACACCAGCGTCACGTCGCCCAACAAAAAATCCATCCGCGCTACCGCCGGGTTGGTCAGTTCACCAAAAGGCCGGAAGGTCTGCCTCAACACAAACTCCTCCCCCACCAGCACAAAGTACTGCACATCGCCAGACTCCGTTGCCACCACCACGGCATCCGCCGTCCGATTCACCTGCAAATGGATCGGCTTTCCGGAGAGCAGTGAGGACAAATCCCGCGACCTCTCCACCTTGATGTCCCCCGCCCCCAGAAGCGTCCGCTCCTGACTCAACAACGCAACGTGCAACTCGGGCCGCCCATCGACCTCCTGAACCGCCGCCAAAAGTTTCGTTTCACCAGCATCGCCGTACCGAATCAATCGAACCGGATGCCCCGGTTTGCCAACAGCAACAAACGGTGCCGCCTTTGCCTCCCCCGTCACCACGCGTCGCCCCTCCACCTCACTCGACTCAAAACTCAACGCCACCAACGAAAAGTGCCCGTCGGCCGTTCCCACAACCACATCCTGCCTTCCTGGATGGTAGGCCGCCGCCGTCAAACGACGCTCAGCGTCGAACCCAGGATCTGCGCGAACGAAACCTCGCTCCCCCTGCAAATCAAAAAAACCAATCCGGCCCTCGGAATCCACTACCACGGGAAGCGCCGCATACTCGTCCAACCCCAACCCAACGTAACTCCCCTCCGGCAACTGTACCGTCTTCAGCGGGTGGACCCGCGCCGTGCGAAACAGGGGCAAAATCTGAAACCCGATAAACACAAAAATCGCCATCACGGCCACGACCACAGACACCCCTCCCACCTGAATGAACCGGTTCATGAACGCGTCGATCAGAATGGTTGATCGCGCGGTCTTGAATCGATCCGGCGATGGCGCACGCCGAGGCTGAGGTTGAGATTCAGTCACAAAATACGTTTATCGAGGTTGAGAGAGAGTTTCACTGCTCAACTCAGGTTCTTCCCAACAAAGCGGGCGCGGGGCGGCTAGGAAGAGATGGCAGCAATGATTCTGGCTCACGGGATCAGGAAGAGTTCCGTTTCAGCTTTCGCAGGGAGTCGCCACGGGTGAAGCGCGCAGATGTGACAGTTCCGTGACAACACCAACCGGAGCCGGGCAACCCTCCCCTCACAACATTCCAACCCGAAACCGACGAACGCGGGCGGAGGGCGCAACTTTGCCGGTTGCGTCACCTCGCGCCCGCCTGACCGCCTACAGCGCCGCGCCCCCACCCCTGAAGACTCCTCCATTCGCCAAACACCGGAGCGGCGGAACAGCCAGCGCCCCACCCGTCCCGAGTTGCCACCGCGCCCTCTCGAATGCGAATTGCTTTCCAAGCCGCGCAGTGTTGGGCTAGACCGTCAAACTCGATTAACCGATTTTTTTCTTATGCCAGTGTACATTGAGATGCCGAAACTCGCGGACACCATGACCGAGGGAAAACTCGTTCGCTGGCGCAAACAAGTGGGAGATGCCGTCAAAACCGGCGACATCTTGGCCGAGGTGGAAACCGATAAGGCCACCATGGAAATGGAGAGCTTTGATGACGGGACGCTCCACAAGCACCTGATGCAGGCAGGCGAAAAGGTCGCCATCGGAGCAAAAATCGCCGTGCTCCTGAAAAAGGGGGAAGCCGCCCCCTCAGATGCGGAAGTTGCTGCGGCAACCAAAAGCGGCCCTGCCGCCGCTCCGGCTGCTGCAACATCCCCCGCCGTCTCGCCAGCACCAGTAAGCGCCGCCCACTCGGCGGGATCGGCAGCCCCCGCAGGAGCACCCTCCGCTGGCGGACGCGTTCGAAGCTCACCGCTGGCTCGAAAAATCGCCGCAGAACGGGGCGTCGCACTCGCAAACGTAGCGGGATCAGGTCCCGGCGGGAGAATCGTTGCGAAAGATGTGCTCACCGCCAGACCCGGCCCGGCGATCGCCACACCCACCGCAACGTCCGCCATCCCCTCCATTCCCCCCACACCCGCCGGACCCAACGACACCGTCATCGAACTCAGCGGTATGCGGCGTGTTATTGCCGATCGTTTGCTCGCGAGCAAAACGCAGATTCCACATTTCTATCTCCACGTCGAAGTCGACGCCGGACCGCTCATGCAGTTCCGCAGCGAACTCAACGCCGCCTCCGAAGCGGCGGGTGGCCCGAAACTCACCGTCAACGACTTCGTCCTGAAGGCGGTTGTGGCAGCGGCCGTGAAGGTCCCTGCGGTGAACGCGTCCTTCGCCGGCGATTCCATCATCCAGTACGGCTCTGTGAATCTCTCCGTTGCTGTCGCCGTCGATGACGGCCTCGTGACCCCAGTTGTCCGCGACGCCCAAAAACGTTCGATCAAGGACATCAGCGAGGCGGTGAAAGATCTCGCGACTCGCGCCCGCGGCAAAAAGCTGAAACCCGATGAGTACCAAGGCGGAACCATCACCGTTTCCAATCTCGGCGCTTACGGAATCGAGTTTTTCGACGCCATTATCAATCCTCCGCAATCCGTCATCGTCAGCGTCGGCGCGATTCTCAAAAAGCCCGTCGTTGGCCCCGGCAACGCCATCATCGCCGGACAGCGCATGGCCGTCGGCGTCAGTGCCGACCATCGTGTGGTGGATGGCGCCGTTGCCGCCCAATACCTCGCCGAAGTAAAGCGTCTGCTCGAGAGTCCGACGCTCATGCTGGTCTAGGTTGCTTTTTTCAGAGCAACGCTCCTCCGAAGTGGGTTTGAGTTTGCACTGAACAAGCGGAAATGGTTCTCTCTCCCTTCTGGTCTCCGGACCGGATTCGTCCGCGGTGGCGCGGCCGGATTGATCCCTGAGTCGCTCCACGTTTGCAACCCCCGTTGCGCGAGCAAAGTGCGAAACAGCCAGATCAGCGAGGTCAGTTTTACCCGATGGTGTAACGGTAGCACAGGGGACTTTGACTCCCCTAGTCATGGTTCGAATCCATGTCGGGTAGCCACTGGAACGTTCCCACTCCGGCGTTTCCAAACCGCCAAACCGTTTCCCACCCACTCCTGCAGCTCTCGTGCAAATCGCCACCAATAAGTTCTCTCTCGAAGCCACCCGGTTCCGCTTGGCAAAAGTCCTCGAGGAAAACCTTCTCTCCCGTGGAGAAGTCGGTGCCGGCTTCAGCATCTGGTACCAAGACCGGTGCGCCAGTTTCAACATCGGTCGGTGTGGGTCCGACCTCAAATCGCCTCTCTGGACCTCTGACACCCTCGCCCTCGTCTGGTCCGCCACCAAAGGACCTGCCGTCGCCGCATTTCTCCATCTCCTCGGACAACAACAACTCGATCTTTCAAAAAAGATTTCCAGCATCTGGCCGGAGTTCGGTGCAGAAGGGAAAAAGGACTTCACGTTGGAGGACCTTCTCACCCACCGCACGGGATTGCCCGGACTTCCAGTCCCTCCCGACGTCTTCGATCACGCGTCCGTTGTTCGCGCACTGGCCAAATCAAAACCATGGTGGTCCGACCGCTCCCACGGATATCACCCCCGCACCTTTGGATACCTCCTGGACGAGCTCACCCGCCGAATCGCCGGCAAGTTAACGCTCGGCCAGTATTGGGCAGAACACTTCGCACGTCCGCTCGGCCTCGAGTTTTACATTGGGCTTCCAACCGAACTCCACCACCGCGCGGCCTCGATGCTCGCCCCTCGGACTGCCATGAGCAAAGAGGACCCGTTTTTCCGGGCATTCATGACCCCCGGTACGCTCACTTCCCTCTCCTTCGCGACGCCGCGCGGCCTTCACTCAGCCCTCTCGATGAACACCCCTGAGGCCCGTTTAGCTGAGCTTCCCGCCTTCGGTGGCATCGGAACCGCCGAATCGCTCGCCACATTCTACGGCCTGCTCGCCACCGATGTTCGCAACGGGTCCACTGCACGAACCGGTCTGCCTCTCTGGGCATTACGCATCCTCGCTGACCCCGCTCCCCAAACCAGCGGACACGACCGCGTTCTCCTCATGCCCACCGCATTCACCCTCGGTTTCATGCGCGATCCCCTGGGCGAAACCGGCGACAAGCTGCGGCGAACCTTCGGTCCTTCCCCGCACGCATTCGGGCACCCCGGCGCCGGCGGCAGCATCGCGTTCGCCGACCCAGAACGCGGCATCGGTTTCGCCTACGTGATGAATCAAATGGAGGCCGGCGTCCTACCCAACCGCCGCGCGATGGCCCTCATCGAAGCCCTCTACGAGGCCTGACCCTCAGCCCCATCCGCTTCCCCCCAAAACCCGGTCAGTTTGCGCCCGACGAAAGTCACTTTGCACAAGTCCCTGAACAAGTTAAGCTCACTGGGTCCAGCTGAGTCTCCCTAAAAACCTATGTCGAATCCCATCCTCTCTGAAGACAAGTTCAGCCGCTCTTTCCGCACGGACTCCGTGATGACCATCGACGGTGCGGTCAACAAGTCCATGGTCCTCGTGGCGCTTACCTTTGCCGCCGCCATGTTCACTTACCGCCAATCCGCGGTGTCCTCTGGGCTCATCACCGCGACGGGTATCATCGGCTTCATCATCGCCTTAATCGCGTCATTCAAACCGGCCAGCACCCCCATCACGGCTCCGCTCTACGCGGTGGTGGAAGGATTGTTCCTTGGCGCCGTGAGTTATGTGTACGGGCGCGTCTACGACGGCATCATCCTCCAAGCGGTGATGCTCACGTTCGGAACGCTCTTCGGAATGCTCGGTCTCTATTCCTTCGGCATCATCCGAATGAGCCGTGGTTTGTCGCGGTTTTTGTTCGTAGCCACCGCAGGAGTAGCCATCACCTACCTGCTCACCTTCATTCTCAGCTTCTTCCACATTCAAGTGCCATTCATCCATGACTCCGGCCCGATTGGAATCGGGTTCAGTGCCTTCGTCGTCATCCTCGCCGCACTCAATCTCGTCGGTGACTTCGCAACCATCGAAAGCGGGGCACAGCAGGGCGCTCCGAAATACATGGAGTGGTACTCAGCCTTCGGCCTGCTCGTCACGCTGGTTTGGCTGTACCTCGAGATTCTCCGTCTGCTCGCCAAACTCAGTCGCCGCGACTAACCACCGCGGTCCACCCCCCCCAGCATCGGCGCGCCTCGCGTCCCCGTCTTCCTGCCTCCGATAAATCCCTCGGCGATGCAGCGGCTTCATCCGTTCATTTTCTGGCTCGTTCTCGTCCTCAGCTGCTTCCGGGTCACCAGCTCCGGAATCGAGAAGGAAGCGCGCAACCAGACCGAGCTGTGGGCAGATGACTTTTCCGATAGCTCCGATTTTGAAAAAAACTGGACCCCCTACGGTTTTTTAGCGGAAGGAATCGACGCGAAGCATCCCTTGGGGCGCTCCGTATCCGGCAAGCAAAGCCGTCGGGAGTGGTGGGAAAGGGTGGATGGCGCGCTCCGCGCAACGAACTTCCCCGAGGAAAAACATCCGGCGGGAATTACCCGCCGAGCCGCAGGCCGTGACATCCGCTTGAGCTGCAAAATCAAACTTCCGCCGGATGGCATGGCCCAGTTCACCATCAGAGGGGATAACCCCCTAGTTGAAAAGAACTTTCACCTTGCCGTTTTTCGGGTGCACACCCACTCCGTAGCGGCGGCCGACAACGATGTCATCCACCCGAAAGACTCCGCAGAAGCTGCCGCCCTCAAAGCGCGCGGCGAGTGGAATCGAAAGTTCTTCATCGCGCACACCGAGAAACGAGACGTCACGCCAAATGTCTGGCATCACGTCGCCATCGAACTTCGCGGACGCGAAATGAAGGCTTTCTTGAACAACGAGTTGGTTCTCACCTACACCACCCTTTGCGGCGATCAGCCGAAAACGAGCGTCGGTCTCGCAGGAGGCCGCAGCGCCAAGGCGCCCCAGTTCACTTGGTTCGACGATCTGCGCTTCGAACCCATCGACTGAACACCCTCACTCGGCGTGTCGACCACAGGCGTTGTGGGCATCCTTTCCCCACGAGCCCCCTCGAACCTGAATGAGCATCGTCTTTGCTGATTCGTGCCATCCGAACAAACGATTACCGCGAACCTTCTCACGCCACTATAATCCCCACCATGGAATCCTCCCCCCTCGACCCCGTCCAGATGCTCCGGCCGCGTCGCCGCATCGAAGGCAACTCAGCCATCTTGCTCCCTTTTTACGAAAATGGTGCCGTCGATTGGAAAGGCTTCACGGACCACGTCGAGCGCACCGCTCGCGCCGGCCTCATTCCCGCCGTCAACATGGACACCGGCTACGGCAACCTCATCGACGATGCCACCCGCAAGGAAGCGCTTCGCCTCACCCACGCCACCTTGAACGGCGGACGCTACCTCGCCGGTGCCTTCGTGCGAGACCAACCGGGAGCCGCGTTCGACTTCGATGCCTACGCCGCACGAATGCACGAAATCCAGAGCGCGGGCGGTGTTCCCGTTATTTTCCAAAGCCACGGGCTCACCGGACAGCCCGACGATGCGATCGTTGCCGCGTACGAGCGCCTCGGCTCAGCCGCCTCCGAGTTTATCGGATTCGAACTCGGAACCATGTTCGCGCCTTTTGGCCGCATCTACTCGATGGACGTCTTTCGTGGCCTGCTCGGAGTTAAAAATTGTACCGGCGCCAAACACTCCTCCCTTCGCCGCGACCTCGAGTGGCAGCGAATCGCTGTCCGCGATTCCGTGCGCCCTGACTTCCGAGTGTACACAGGCAATGATCTCGCCATCGACATGGTCATGTACGGAAGCGATTACCTGCTGGGCCTTAGCACATTCGCTCCCGACCTTTTCGCGCAACGCGACAAAGCGTGGCTCGAAGGCAATGCCGAGTTTTACACGCTCAACGACTGCCTCCAGTACCTCGGGTTCCTCACTTTCCGCGCCCCCGTCCCAGCCTACAAACACAGCGCAGCCATGTTCCTCAAACTCCGAGGCTGGATCGGCTGCGATCACACGCATCCGCAATCTCCAACCCGTCCCGAATCAGACCGAGAAATCCTAGCTGGCATCCTCCGGCAAATGGGCGTTGAGACGCCAACCGCACCGTAATTCGCTCAGTCGACGAAAACGGTCTCGTTCGAGACCAACAACCCTTAGCACAAACTCTCCCAACGATTCAGCGCCGCAACCTTGGGCGCTGGAGCGTCATGCGGCGGACGGCTCAGATACGCCCGCAAGAGCGTCATTTCCTCGGGCCTCGGCCCGCGCTGAAACAATGTTCGGAAGAGCGATCCAATCCGCGCCTCCTCCGTGCCCTCAGGTAGGCGCGACGCCACCGCGCGGGCACGCTCCGCGAGGAAATCGTTGTTCATCAAGTACAACGCCTGTTGCGGGACCGTTGTCTGAAAACGCTCCGGCGTCGAAGTGTCCGGACTCGCAAAATCGAACGCACGCAGCACGGACGGAACATCCTGGCGGTCCACAAAGGAATACACCGCACGCCGAAGCGGATAAGGCGCCTTCGTCAAAATCTCCGGACGCCCCCCCATCCGCGTATCCAGCTCTCCCCCAGCCGCCACCAAGGTGTCTCGCATCGCTTCAAACGTCAGCCGCCGCCGATTCTGTCGGTGAACCAACGCGTTCTCAGGGTCCTTCCCCTCCGCCGCCGCAACCCACTCAGAAGACTGTCGGTAGGCGTCAGACAGGACAATGGACCGAATTAGCGACTTACTGGACCACCCGCGCTGCATGAAATCCGCCGCCAACAACTCCAGCAAGGCAGGCACCGCCGGCGGCGCCGTCCGAACACCAAAGTCGCCCGGAGTAGACACCAACGGCCTCCCAAACAGCGCGCCCCAAACCCGATTCACATACACTCTCGCCGTCAGCGGATTCGCCGAACTCGCAATGGATTGCGCGAGTTCCAATCGACCACTCCCCGCTTTCCACACCGGACGCTCCCCGTCCGCCAGCACCTCCAAAAAGCGGCGAGGAACCGCTGGCCCCCGATTTCCGGGATTGCCACGAATGAAGACCACCGGTTCCGAAGGCTTCGCCCGATCGCGCAAAATGATAGCCCGGTCAGGGGCGCCTGGGTGTGTCCCCTCCAACACCTGCACAACCTCCATCAACTTCTGTTTCT